>Ga0209380_10000756_pt1 | contig 22829 bp, 19 predicted proteins | sample HubBroMetageWFT6_FD_188347 | JGI IMG/M metagenome (GOLD analysis project Ga0209380, IMG submission 188347) | Warmed and freeze-thawed soil microbial communities from the Hubbard Brook experimental Forest, New Hampshire - Hubbard Brook CCASE Soil... | ecosystem: Environmental > Terrestrial >...
GGCCGAGCGCGATCAGCGCATTGTCGTGCGGCCACACCGAGCCGTTATGATAGGAGATCGGGTTGTAGCGCGCGGCCGACATCGCCACGGTTCGGATGCCCCAGCCGGCAAACGAGGCGACCCGCATCAGCGTAGCGGCGACCCGCTCCGCGCGCTCGGGGGCGGCGATGCCGGTCAGCAGCGCATGCCCGGCATTCGACGCGATGACCCGGCAGGGTCGTTTATCGCCATCGAGCGCAAGCGCGTAAGTCGACAGTTCTTCGCACCAGAACGCTGCCTCGAATTTCTGCCGCAGCCTTTCTGCCTCACCGTCTAAGCGAGCGGCGGTCTCCGCCTCGCCCAGCGCCCGCGCCAGACCGGCGGCAAGCTTCTTCCCGGCAAACACGTAACCCTGCACTTCACAGAGCGCGATCGGACCTTGGGCGAGGCTGCCATCAGCATGGAAAATCGCGTCGCCCGAATCCTTCCATCCCTGATTGTCGAGCCCCGTGACGCTGCGGCGCTGGTATTCGACAAAGCCATCCCGGTCCGGATCGCCGCTCGTGTCGATCCAGTTCAGCGCAGCCAGGACGTTCGGCCACAGGCTGCGAATGGTGTTCAGATCGCCGGTACGTGCGTAGTACTCCCCGACCAGCATCACGAAGAGGGGAGTGGCGTCGACCGTGCCGTAATAGCGCGCAAACGGCACCTCGCCGAGCCGGGCCATTTCGCCCTTGCGCATTTCGTGCAGGATCTTCCCCGGCTCGGAATCGCTCTCCTCGTTGGTCTCCGTTGCTTGCGTCGCGGCAAGTAAACCAAGCACGCCCTTGGCGATCGATGGGTCGAGCCATAAAGTTATCAAGGCGGTGATGAGACCGTCGCGTCCGAAGACGGTGCTGTACCAGGGGATGCCGGCAAACGGATACGGCCCTTGTTCCGTGTCGGTCATCAGCATGTACAGGTCCGCGACCGAACTCCGAGCCAGTTCATTGAACACGGCATTTGAGCCCTCGATCGCGGCGGCGCGTCCGCTTGACCTCCTGAGTGCATGCCGCGCGTCGCGCAGCGCGCGGTAACAGCGGCGGACGTTCCAATCCTCGCCGCCGGGATCGCCGCATCCGGCACGCAGTGCAAACCGGCACCCTTGACCGGGCCCAAGGTCGAGGACGAACTCTGCGCTCGATTTGTCGAGTTGCGATGGCGCCGGCGCGAACCGCAACATGGTGGCGCGCTCGACGTCATCGAGCCCGATATAACGCAGCGCGACGGCATCGGCTGAAAGCCGCTCGGCCCAGCGTTTGCCGCGCCGTGCCCGCTTTTGTCCGCGCACTTCGAAGACATCGACGAAATCGGCTGCGAAGCGCAGGCTGAACGTCACGACATGGCGGCGCAGATCGAAATTGCGGACCTGGAGCAATTCGTAATAGGCCGAGCGCCAGATGAACTGGCGCCGATTGACATAGATCAGTTCGCGATGCAGCACGCTGCCGTCGTCGGCTGTCGTGTCGGTGTTGGCCAGATCGACCGGCAGCACCGAGCCGTCCTCGGCCGGGTTGGAACTCAACAGCAACGGGCGGTCGCCGTTCAGGCGCAATTCCAGCTGCGACAGGAACCGCGTGTCCTGGTGATAGAGACCGTCCGGACTGCCGGGTTCGCCGACCATGTCGCCGAACTGGTTCATCACGGCGAAGGTTTCGCCGTGCTTTAAGATGCGGGTGCGCGGCTCGCGAAGCGCCTCGGTCGCCTCGATGCGGAATTGCGATTCGTCCTCGATTTCCTCGGTCGCACCGACCGCCATGATGATTTCCCCCTGCCGCAGGCGTTCAGTCGGCAGCTTGTGCCGCGCGCTGGGTCTGGTCAGCGAGAAATTCCGGCACGCTGCTTTGCGGTGTCAAAATCTGATCGTAGATCCTGAGATAGTCATAAACCATCCGCTCGGCCGTGAAGCGTTGTTCGAAACGCCGCCGGATCGCGCACCGATCGAGCTGCCTGGCGAGCGGAACCGCCGCCGCCGCCGCATCGACGGAATCGACGATAAAGCCGGTCAATCCGTCCTCGATGATCTCGGGTACCGAACCGCGGCCAAAGGCGATCACCGGCGTGCCGGTCGCCATTGCCTCGATCAGCACCAGACCGAACGGCTCCGGCCAGTCGATCGGAAACAGCAGCACCGCCGCGTCGCCGAGAAACGATCCCTTGTCGGCTTCGCCGATCTCGCCGACAAACTCGATCAGCGGATCCTGCAACAGCGGCACGATCGCGGTCTCGTAATAAGCGCAATCAACCGGGTCGACCTTGGCGGCGATCTGTAGCGGCAGCCCGACGTGTCGGGCGATCGCGATCGCTCGGTCGACTCCCTTTTCGGGGCTTACCCGACCGAGAAACGCCAGATAACCACCGTTGCCATCGCCACGCCGATGGAGATCGCGTGGCAGGCCGTGCAACACCGTCCCGCACCAATTGGCCCAAGGCATCGGCGTCTGCTGCGCCGCAGAGATCGACACCAACGGCAGATCGGGGAAGGCGCGCATCATCACCGCAAGGTCGGACAGATCGAGCCGGCCGTGCATGGTCGTTACCGTCTTGTCCGGGAACTCCGCAAAAAACGGAAAGTGCAGGTAGTTGGTATGGAAGTGGAGAATATCGAACTCATCCACGCGACGCCGTACCCGATCGAGCATCGCCAGATGATAGACAAGCGGATCTAGGACGCTGCTGTCGAGCCGCAAGGCGTAGTCGCAACCCGGTTCCAGCATCGCGCTCGTCTGCGAATCGCCGCTCGCGAACAGCGTCACCTCATGCCCGATCCGAACGAGCTCGTCGGTGACATAGGCGACGACCCGCTCGGTGCCGCCATAGAGCTGCGGTGGGCAGCTTTCGTAAAGCGGCGCGATTTGCGCGATTTTCATGACCTGAACCATTCCCCTGAGCCCGCACCGGTTTGCAGGGCCATCGTACGCGAACGCACAGATCCGCCGCTCGTCCCTGGCCGCGACCCTCGGTCACCCCCGGGTAATACTGTCCAATTTTTTGGTATGCGGTTTCGGACATTGAATCCTGAGCGTGGTTGACCCCCGCCGGCAAATGGCCAGATCAATCGAGGCCGGAATTAACTCGAATTCCGGCGTGCCGTCGCCCTGATCGAGCCGAGGTTCCGATGGGTAAAATCGCAGCACGATGGATTATCCAAGCCGCAATAGCGGCCCTGCTCGCTATAGGTCTGTTGCCAATGCCGGCTCGGGCCGACGGCATTCGCGGGCTTTGGGCAGGTACCTACTGGGGTGAGCCTAGCGCTGCCCTTCTCGCCCATTTCGGCAACCGCGCGACGGTGCTGCCGCAGCCGATCGATTTCGGCGACAGCTATGCCGATGTGGTGCTGCGGAATTTGCCGGTCGGCGGCTATCCGCTGATCGCTTTCTTCCAGATGGACAAGATCACGCATGGGTTGAAGCGCATCCAGCTCGAGCGGCAGCGGCACGGCGTCAACCCTCCGGCGTTCCGTGGCGTGCTAAGCGACCTCGATGCCGAATTCGGCGATCCCGACGCGATGTGCGGAGTCGGACCCGGGCCGGCGAGCGGGTACCAGGCGGCGGCCGAGCGAATATGGCGTCGAGATGGCGCGGTCATTCGCGCCATTTTTCGAGACACGACAATCGAGGCCTTCGAGGGCTGTCTCTCCGGCGATCCGAGTGTCTTCGGACCCTGCGGGCTGACTGGACAGTTGCTTGTCCGCATCAGCCCGCCCGAAAACGATCCGGGTGCATGCGCAGCCCCAAGCGGCGCTCCGCGAGCCGCGGGGCGCTAAACCGGACGCCTAATGCGTCAGCTGGCCGCGGATCTCGCCGCCCGGGTTGGCCGCGGTGTGAATGTTGACGTAGCATTTTCCGGCCTGCAGATCGGCCATTTGCGCAGGAGTCATCGAACCCGATCCGGTAATCGGACTGGTAGGATTGTTCCCCAGCGGCACCGCCACTCCGGCATTGGCCCCGGCTGCGGCGCCGCAGTGGATGTGCGCCGCCGTCGCCGGACCGCTGAGCCCGGTGAACTCGACCCGCCACGACAGCTGGTTGGTCGTACTGTCGGCGTTGACTTCCGCGGTTCCCTTCCCCGGCGAGTTCGTCGGCGGAACCTCGGCGGCCCCGCCGGAAGTTGCCTTGTAGGCGACCATCGCTGCCTGCGCATAAGGCAACGTCGCCGCCGCCGCAAGAAAACCGAGAACGACTACCGTTTTACGCATTCTGTCCTCCCCTCTGTGCCGATCTCCGTGTGTTGCAGCTCCAAGCCGCGCCGGCACCCGCGTATAAAGGAGACCCTAGCCCCGACGCAACCCACAGCTGGGACGATTTGCTTTTTTTGCCGCAAGAAACCGGCAGCCGCCATCGATGTTGCCCGCATACTCTTTCGCTTATGCTGCGGCGGGTCGCAACCTCGTCCGCCAACCTATGCCAGGTCTCAGTGTCTCCACATCACCGGTCCGGACGCCCGCCGCCGCGCGGTCGGCGCGAGAGCGGCACGCCTATTTTGCTTGGTCGATTGGCGCGGTGGCCGCGATCACCGCCGCTCGGCTCGTCTGGCTGGGCCTGCAATCAGCCGATCTGTACCCCGACGAGGCACAGTATTGGTTTTGGGCGCAGCATCCGGCGCTTGGCTATTATTCGAAGCCGCCGCTCGTCGCCTGGGTCATTGCGCTGACGACCGAGCTTTTCGGCGATAGCGAATTCGCGATCCGCCTTGCAGCCCCGCTGTTGCACGCCGGCACCGCCCTGTTTGTTTATGCGGTCGCAGCGCGCCTTTACGACCGGCGGACAGGATTTTGGTCGGCCGTGGCCTACGCCAGCCTGCCTGCGGTATCGCTATCGGCCTTCATCATCTCGACCGACGCGGTCCTGCTGCCCTGTTGGGCAGTGGCGCTCTATGCCTTTATTCGGGCGCGCGAGGCGGGCGGTGTCGGTTGGTGGATCGCGGTCGGGCTAGCCGCCGGAGTCGGGCTCCTCGCCAAATACGCGATGGCGTACTGGCTCCTTTCGGCGTTCGGCTATGTGGTGTTAGTGCGTAGCGAGCGACGTTATTTCCGGCTGCTGCTGGCCGCCTCGGGCCTCGCATTGCTGATCTATCTGCCAAACCTATGGTGGAATTGGAGCCACGGTTTCGTCAGCTACCTGCATGTCCGCGACAATGCCGAACTGTCCGGGCCACTGTTCCACCCGAGTGCCCTTCTTGAGTTCTTCGGCTCACAATTTGGGGTGTTCGGACCGCTGTTCTTTGCCGCGCTGATCGCAATCGTCGCCCGCCCGGGCTTTTTACGCGACCCGCGCGCCAGCCTCCTTGCAGTTTTCGCTCTGCCGACCCTGGCGATGATGCTCGGTGTCAGCCTGCTGTCGCGGGCGCAGCCAAACTGGGCGGCGCCGACCTATGTTTCCGCGGTCGTGCTGGTCGTCGCCTGGGCTCTTGGTGGCGGCTGGCGCCGGGCGCTTCCGGCGTCTATCGCCTTGAACCTAGCGGCAGCAATCGTGCTGTTCGGAGGGGTCGACGCGCTCGCCGCGGCCGGCATCGCCGTCCCTGCGAAATATGATCCACTGCATCGCTTGCGCGGCTGGCGGATGCTCGGAGAGAGGGTCAGCGCGATGCTGGCGACCCACCCCGGGCTTACCCTTCTCGCCGATGACCGCGAGTTGCTGGCCGCTCTGATCTACTACGTCCGCCCGCATCCTTTCGGCGCAGTGGAATGGAGCCCGATCCCAGGGATTACCGACCAGTGGCGGCTCGCCAACAACATCGACCGCCATCGCGGCGAGGATTTCCTTGCCGTGACCGAACACGGGCTCGCCGGTGAGATGCGACCCCAATTCGCTGAGCTGACGCCGATCGCGACGATATCGATCGACTCCGGCCCGGCCGGCGGGAGGAGCTACGCGCTCTACATCGCCCGCGGCTACCACGGCCGGGTCAAGCCGTAAGCTCCAATGGCCGCCGGCATAACTCCCGGGTCGCGCCGTAGCGCAGCACGGTCTCGACCGTGCCGCCGTCGAGCCGCTGCAAACGAAATCGCTGCGTCTTCTGTTCTGGGCCCGCGAGATGCATGACCCCGATCGTCTCGTGCGGCGCATGGGGCTCGACGAAGAGGCCGCTGCGCTCATCGAAGGCGGGGACCGCGTCGCCTGCCAGCCAGTTGCAATAAGCGGGCAGAAAGTTGACGGGAAGCCTCTCCGCGAAGATCCCGTAGTTGAGCGCGGTCTGTTCAGCATAAAAGAAGCGAGTGCGCTGCAGAACCTGGGCGATCAGGTGCTCCCAGGCCTGCCAATGCGGTGCCTCTCGGTGTAGCGCGAAGACCCCGCAGTTCACCATCGGATTGCGGCCGAGCCGGTCGGCGGCGCGCCAGCCGAATGCCTCGCGGTAATTCTTCCACGCCAGCGTGCGCCCGAAGAGCTTCGGGCGCTTGTAATGCCGCTTGTAGGCGCGGTCGATCTCCGGGACGATCGCCAGCCGGTCGCGGCCCGCAGCAGCGCGATACAGCTCGATCGCCCGCCAATCCTGCAGCCAAGCGTCCGCGTCGATCCAGAGGTACATTTCATAGCCCGGGAAATGCCGCGGCAAAAATGGCCGTGCGACCTGCGCTTTGAACGACTCCGCGGCGCGGTCGCGACCCGGAAAATCGAGATCCCAGCCCGGGCGAACCAAATGGGTCACCCGATCGGCAAGCCAGGCGCGCTGCTCCGGCAGGAGGCCCAGATCGAGCACGCCGATCGCAGCGCTGGAGCGCTGCGCTCGCACCGACAGCACCATGTCCTGAAGCAACGGAAAATAGCCGGCGTCGGCAGCGCTGGCGATAATAAGATCGGCCGCTGCCCCCGCCGCGATCACCGCAACAGCCGGTAGCCGCCCGGTTCGGTCACCAGGATTTCGGCACGGGCGGGATCGCGCTCGATCTTACGGCGCAGCCGATAAATGTGGGTTTCGAGCGTATGCGTCCTCACCCCGGCATTATAGCCCCAAACCTGGTCGAGCAGGGTATCGCGTCCGATTGTCCGGTCGGCCCGGTAGAGAAATTGCAGGATCGCGGTCTCCTTCTCGGTGAGCCGCACCATCTTGCGGCTGTCTTTGTCGCTCATCAACTTGGTTATAGGGTCGAAGCTGTAGGGCCCGATCGTCAGAACCGCCGCATCGGCGGGCGCGCTCTCACCCAGATGTGCCCGCAGCCGCTCCAATAGCGTACCGAGCCGGAACGGCTTGGCGAGCTGATCGGTGGCGCCGCTGTCAGCCCGCGTCAGGCAATCGGCCTCCCCGTCGCCGCCCGTCAGCATGATGATCGGGGCGGTGACACCAGCCGCACGCATCAGACGACAGAGTCGGCGGCCATCCATGTCCGGCAGGATGACGCCGAGCAGGACAGCATCAAACGGCTCACGCCGGATCACGGCCAAGGCGGCCGCGGCACTCTCGCATAGAAGCGCGGAGAACTCGGCGTGTCGCTCCAGCTGCTCGGCCAGCGAGCGGCGCAAGGCCGCATCGTCGTCGACAATCAGGATCCTGCGGTCACCCCGCATGCTGTTCTGCGCCCCCTGCAATCCTCAAACCCTACGTCTTCGCGTTAAGCGATTGCTTCTTTATTCGCGTTTCCGACGAACCTTATCCCCGACGGAATACTAGCCCTGTTCCAGCCGCCCGTCCCGAGATGACGCACCTGTCGGCACGGGTTACGTATCGCAATCTAAGCACCATCTCTTTCGAGGGCGGCCCACTGTACCGCTCGCGACCGGGTGTTTTGGTCTGGCTGAGGCGCGCCCGCTTGTGCATTTGCGCTCAGGCGCGGTTCGGTCGGCAGTCATGCGCCAGAGGTGGATCATTTGCGCGGCACCCTGGGCTATAGTGACGGCGACAAGAGGTGTGACGTGGTTGAACGGTTGGGCGCATCGCTGGACTCGTCGCGGCCACCCGGTCGCGCCCTCGACGCAGCGATCGTCGCGTTGCGGCGCGGCGAGCCGGTGCAGCTCTCCGGCGGCAGCGACGCGATGCTGGTGCTCGCGGCCGAGTTCGTCGACGAGACCAATCTGCGCCGACTCTGCGAGGTGTCGACGCGCGCGCTCCGCCTGGTGCTGACCCGCCGGCGCGCCGTGGCGCTGGGCTTGGCCGGGCGCGATGCATTGTCTGGCGCCGTCTCGATAACCCTGCCGCCGCAGCTTTCCGCGGCGGTCATCCGCAATCTCGCTGATCCAGCCGCATCGCTCGGCGTCGAGCCGCCCGGGCTCGGGCATGAGCCCGTTATTGCCGAGGGCGCCGAGCGCGCCGCGGTGGCGCTCGCTAAGCTCGCCGCGCTGTTGCCGGCGGCGCTGATCCTGCCGCTTGCCCCGGCCGAGGCGGCGCTCGCCCGGCGGCGCAGCGATATCGCTTTTGTCGAGATCGAGGAGGTGTTGACGCGCCGGGCGGCGATGGCTGCGTTGACCCAGGTCGCAGAAGCCCGGGTACCGCTCGCCGATGCCGAGGATGCGCGGCTCGTCGCGTTCCGTCCGGGCGATGGCGGCAGCGAGCATCTCGCGATCCTGATCGGCGATCCCGGTCCCGGCGTGACGGTTCTGGCGCGGATTCATTCGCAATGCTTCACCGGCGATGTCCTCGGGAGCCTGCGATGCGATTGCGGCGATCAGCTGCGCGGCGCGATCGCCGCGATCGCCGAGGCCGGTGGCGGCGTGCTGCTCTATCTTGCCCAGGAAGGCCGCGGCATCGGCCTCGTCAACAAGCTGCGCGCCTACCAGTTGCAGGATTCGGGGTTCGACACGGTCGACGCCAACGAGCAACTCGGCTTCGACGCCGACGAACGGGTCTACCTCCCAGCGGCCGAGATGCTGCGCCAGCTAGGCTTCAACACGGTCCGGCTATTGACCAACAATCCGGAAAAGGTGGCCGCGCTCGGGCGCTACGGCATTCACGTCATCGAACGGGTGCCGCATGTCTTCCCGGCGAACGGTCACAACGAGCGGTACCTGCACACCAAGGCGACCCGCAGCGGCCACTTGCTGTAGGCCGAGCTCCGCCTAGCCCTCGGCTGCACTCGCAGCGACGCGGCGGGCGCCGAAGATGGCGGTTCCGACCCGGACGTGCGTGGCGCCGAACCGGATCGCGGTCTCAAAATCGGCGCTCATCCCCATGCTGAGGCCATTGAGGCTGTTGCGCCGAGCGATCTCGCGCAACAGCGCGAAATGCAGCGCGGGCTCCTCGCGCTCGGGCGGAATGCACATCAGGCCGACGATCGGCAGCCCGAGTCGGTCGCGGCACTCGGCGATGAAATCGTCGGCCGCTTCCGGCAGGACACCGGCTTTTTGCGCCTCCTCGCCGGTGTTGACCTCGATGAAACAAGACGGCCGACGACCGGTACGCTCCATCTCGCGGGCGATTGCCTCGGCAAGCCTGAGCCGGTCGACCGTTTCGATTACGTCGAAATGGGCAACCGCGTCGCGCACCTTATTGGTCTGCAAGGGGCCAATTAGGTGCGACACGAGGTCCGGGAATTCACGGCGCAATCCCGGAAATTTCGCGAGCCCTTCCTGCACCCGATTCTCACCGAAGAGGCGCTGCCCGGCTCGCAGCGCCTCGCGCACCGCCTCGGCCGGTTGCGTCTTGCTGACGGCGATCAGCGATACCCCCTCGGGGGGACGCCCGGCAGCGCGCGCGGCCACCTCGATTCGGCCGCAAACCGCGGCAAGATTGCCGCTAACTGCTCCTAGAAACGGCACCTCTTCCATAACGGCTCCATTCCTGGCAAAAAATATCCCGCTGACCGCGAGCCCGCTATCGCCGCGGTCCTGGAATCGCGCCATGCATATTCGCCATTACCGCCTGTTGATCCTCCTGGCCGCAAGCCTTTCGTTGCTGACCGCGTCTTGCGGCTCAAACCGTCCGAGCGACGCTTCGATCCCGGTCGAGACGACGCTCCCGAGCAATACGCCTCCGCCGGTCGCGCCCGAGTCTGGAATGGACACCGAATCCAGTATTTTCACGGTGCTGGGTCTCGCGAAAAAACCCTCTGAGCGCCGCCAGGGACCGCAGACCGGAGATGACGTGAGCCCAAGCTTGTGGAACGCGGCGCATGACACGCTGAATTTTGTGCCGCTCGCGGCGGAAGACCCGGCGAGCGGAATGCTCAAGACGGAGTGGTACTCGCCGCCGCAAAAACCCGACGAGCGGCTGCGAGTCACGGTTCTGATTACGTCGCGGTCGTTGCGAAGCGACTCGTTCGCGATAACGGTCGAGCGTGAGGAGCGTTCGCCGGGCGGCGATTGGAAACAAACCCCGATCGCGCGGCAGACCATTGCCGATTTGGAATCCGCAATCCTGCAGCGCGCACGCCAGATTCACGCCCAGACCTATCGCGATTCGATGTAAACCATGGCGGCCGCGGGCAAGAATGCGGCGCCAGGAAAAACCATGTCGCGCTACAACTTTCGGGAAAATGAGGCGAAATGGCAGCGGCTCTGGACGGAGTACGGCTTGTTCAAGGCGCGCGAGGACCCAACGCGGGTAAAATACTACGTTCTTGAGATGTTTCCGTACCCGTCGGGCAAGCTGCATGTCGGCCACGTTCGCAACTACACGATGGGGGATCTCGTCGCCCGCTATCGCCGCGCTCAGGGCTATAACGTGCTACATCCGATGGGATGGGACGCCTTCGGCCTGCCGGCGGAGAATGCGGCGATCGACGCCAAGGTGCATCCGGCCGACTGGACGCGCGACAACATCGCGACGATGCGCGCGCAATTGCAGCGCATGGGCTTCGGCTACGACTGGACGCGCGAGATAGCGGCCTGCCACCCGGAATATTACCGGCACGAGCAGAAGATGTTTCTCGACTTCCTGGCTGCGGGGCTCGCATACCGCAAGGAATCCTGGGTCAATTGGGATCCGGTCGAAAACACGGTGCTGGCCAACGAACAGGTGATCGACGGCCATGGCTGGCGCTCCGGCGCGCTTGTCGAAAAACGTGTCCTGGCACAGTGGTTCCTGCGCATCACTGCGTTCAGCGACGAGCTGTTGGCAGCGTTGCAAACACTCGACCGCTGGCCCGAGCGGGTGCGGTTGATGCAGGAGAAGTGGATCGGCCGCTCGGAGGGGGCGCGCGTGCTGTTCCCGATCGCCGGTCGGAGCGAGACGGTCGAGGTGTTCACGACCCGGCCCGACACTCTGTTCGGCGCCTCGTTCCTGGCGTTGTCGCCGCATCATCCACTGTCGGCACGGCTTGCCCAGGCCGATCCCAGCCTAGCCGAATTTATCGTCGAGTGCGATCGGCTCGGCACCAGCGAAGCGGTCATCGAGGCAGCCGAGAAACGCGGCTACCGCACTCCGCTGGAAGCCGTCCATCCGCTCGACCCGAACCGGCGAGTTCCGGTCTATGTCGCCAATTTCGTACTGATGGAATACGGCACCGGCGCGATCTTCGGCTGTCCGGCGCACGACCAGCGCGATCTCGATTTTGCGCGCAAATATGGCCTGCCCGTCATTGCGGTGATCCTGCCGCCGGGCGAGGACCCGGCACATTTCTCGATCGGTGACACCGCTTATGTCGAGGACGGGATCGTCTTCAATTCTGATTTCCTCGACGGGCTGCCAGTCGCGGAAGCAAAGCGCGTGGTCGGCGAGCGGCTGGAACAGCTGGGCCGAGGCGAGCGGACGATCGCGTACCGGCTCCGCGATTGGGGGGTGTCGCGCCAGCGCTATTGGGGCTGCCCGATCCCGCTCATTCACTGCCCGAAATGCGGCATCGTGCCGGTGCCGGAGAAGGACTTGCCGGTCGAGCTGCCGCAGGATGTCAGCTTCGACGAGCCCGGCAACCCGCTCGACCGCCATCCGACCTGGAAGCATGTTGCCTGTCCAACTTGCCACGGCCCGGCGACGCGTGAAACCGACACGCTCGATACCTTCTTCGATTCGTCCTGGTATTTCCTGCGCTTCTGCTCGGCCCGCGCGCCGATAGCGTTCGACCGCGCCGCCGCCGAGTACTGGATGCCGGTCGACCAGTATATCGGCGGGGTCGAGCACGCGGTCCTGCACCTGCTCTATTCGCGATTCTTCACGCGGGCGCTGAAGCGGTGCGGCTATATCGATCTCGACGAGCCCTTCGCCGGGCTATTCACGCAGGGCATGGTCCTGCACCAGACCTACCAAAACAGCGCCGGGGAATGGGTTTTCCCGAAGGAGGTGACAGAGGACGGTAGCGGCCGGCTCGTCGATTCTACCGGCCAGCCGGTCACGATCGGCCGGCTCGAAAAGATGAGCAAGTCAAAGAAGAACGTGGTGGACCTCGACGACATCGTCGACACCTATGGCGCCGACACCGCTCGGCTCTATTTGATGTCCGACAGCCCGCCCGAGCGCGACCTCGAATGGACCGATGCCGGGATCGAGGGGAGTTGGCGTTATGTCAACCGGCTGTGGCGCCTAGTGTCGGAGCGCGACGCCCCGTTGCCGCCGCCGGCGAGCGCGATCCCGGAACAGATTTCGCCGGCGCTCGACGCGATTCGCCGCCTCATTCACAAGACAATAGCGGCTGTCACCGACGATCTGGACAAGTTCCGCTTCAACCGCGCGGTGGCGCGCATCCGCGAGCTGACCAATGCGCTTGAAGACTTACCGGCAGGCGATCCCGGCGCTGGCAGCGTCTTGCGCGAAGGGCTGGATACGGCGGTCCGGCTCATCGGCCCGATGATGCCGCATCTCGCCGAGGAGATGTGGCAGACGCTCGGGCACGCGGAGTTGCTCGCCGACACGCCGTGGCCGAAGGCGGATCCCGATCTCGCCCGCGACGAGCAGGTGACGATCGCGGTGCAAGTCAACGGCAAGTTGCGCGCCACCCTCGATCTGCCGCGCGACGCGGCAACGCGCGAGGTCGAGGAAGCGGCACTCGCGCTGCCGCAGGTCACGCGCTTTCTCGAAGGCCGCACCCCGAAAAAAATCGTGGTCGTGCCAAACCGCATCGTCAGTGTCGTCGCCTAGAGTGAGGCAAAGATGACCGAGCGGCGCATTGTGCTCGGCTGGGCTTTCGGGCTGTTCTGCGCGCTTGCATCTTCCGGACTGCTTGCGGGCTGCGGCTGGGCCCCGCTTTACGCAGATCCCGAGACCGGTCCAGCCGACGATGAATTGCGCGCGGTCCGGGTCGTAGCGATTCCCGAGAGGATCGGACAGCGTCTGGAGCTGGCGTTGCGCAATTCGTTGAACCCTGAAGGGATACCGACACCGCAGCGATATCTCCTGCGCACGACCCTGACCACGGTGCGCTCCGACCTCGGCGTTCAGTCGACCGGGATCGGCACGCGCGGCAAGCTCGACGCCACCGCAACGTTTATCCTGTCTGACTCAAAATCCAGCGCGGCAGCTGTTGAGCACCACAACCCACGTCGCCGAATCCTTTGACATCGTCGCCAACGAATATGCCGCCCTTGTCGCCGAAGACGATGCCCGCACCCGCGCGGTCGAAGAGCTGCGTCGCGATATGCTGACCCGGCTTACGCTGTTCTTTCAGCGCCGCGCTGCTGAGACGAAGCCGGCCGGCACGCCGTGAAACTTGGTGCCGGACGGGTCGACAGCTTTCTGCGCCGGCCCGATCCGGAGATCCGCGCGGTTCTATTCTACGGCCCGGATGCGGGTCTCGTCCGCGAGCGCGCCGAAGCGGTGGCGCGGGCGGTCTGCCCCGATCTGCGCGACCCGTTCCGGGTCGCCGAGCTTTCGGCTGCGATCCTTGCCGCCGATCCGGCGCGGCTCGCTGATGAGGCGGCACAAATCAGCCTGATGGGCGGGCGACGTGTCGTGCGGATACGTGAGGCGGGCGACGCGCTGGCACCGTTGTTTGGTCGATTTCTTGCGGAAACGCGCAGCGACGCTCTCGTCGTCGTCGAAGCGGGCGATCTACCGAGCCGCTCGTCGCTGCGTCGTACCTTCGACGATTCGGCGCACGCGGCCGCGATCGGTTGCTATTCCGACACGGCGCGCGATCTCGCGGCGGTAATCCGCGAAGCTTTCGCCGCCCATTCCATCACCGCGGGTCGCGACGTGGTCGAATTTCTCGTCGAGCATCTCGGCGGCGACCGCCTCTTGACGCGCGCCGAGCTCGAAAAGCTGACGCTTTATGCGGGCGATAACGGGCGGATCGAGCTTGACGATGCGCGCGCCGTTGTTGCCGACAGCGCTGCGCTGTCGCTTGAGGATGCCGTGCTCGCCGCCGCCGAAGGCGACCCCGCCGCACTCGACCGAGCCATTGCGCGGGTATTCCAGGAAGGTGAATCGCCGGTGTCGGTCGTTCGGGCCTTATTGCGGCATTTACAGCGGCTGCACCGGCTGACGACGCGGATGCGCGGCGGCGGCTCGATCGAGGAGGCGATCCGCAATGCCCGCCCGCCGATCTTCTTCAAGCAGCAGGACAGCTTTCGCCGTCAGCTCTCGCGCTGGAGCGAGGTACGCCTGCGCGACGCGCTCGATCGCGTCGCCGATGCGGAATTCCGCATGAAGCTGACCGGCTCGCCGGCAGAGACCCTGTGCCGGGCTGCGATGCTGGATACCGCCAGGACAGCCAGCGCCCAAGCCTAAGGTCCGTTGCCGCCATTCGGCCGCGGCCCGAGTGAACTCGACCCAGAGTATGGATAGCTCAAGCCGTAGTAATAGGGATAGGCATAGCCGTATCCGGCCGCCCACGATCGGTAATGCAGCCGATGGCCATAGTGCAGGCGGTGATGTCCGCAGGACCAGTGATGCCCGACTCGCAAGCATCGCGCCTCGGCGACACCGGAAAATCCAGCGGCAACAACCGCGAAACCGGCAGCTGCGACCAACAGAGCGCTTTTCATCGAGATCTCCTGTTCTGGTTTATCGAGCCAACAGGATGATTTTGATGATGATCCGGTTAGATCCCTCTGAGGGAAATACTGGACGATAGTTCTACTTTAACTCTACAGGACCAGGCGGCGGCCGTTGATCTCTGCAATCGCACTTACCCCCGTCGCAGCAGGAAGATGACACCGTCGAGCTGGTCGAGGCTCGTGTAATGCAGGGTCAGGCTGCCGCCGCGTTGTTTTGCTTTGAGTGTGACGCGCAGGCCCAAGGCGGCTCCCAACTCGCTTTCGAGCGCTGCTGTGTCCGCATCGCGCGGGCGCGGTGCTCGCATGCGAGGCTGCGCCGCGTGACGGCGGACCAGCGCCTCGGTTGCGCGGACATTGAGGCCGCGGCGGACGACTTCGCCGGCAAGAAGGGCCGGGTCCGGCGCGCCAAGCAGCGCCCGGGCGTGGCCGGCGGACAGCATGCCATCTTCGAGCTGCCGCCGCACCGGCGGCGGCAGCGATAACAGCCGCAGCGTATTCGCGACGTGGCTGCGGCTCTTGCCGACCGCTTCGCCAAGGCTCGCTTGGCTGCGGTCGAATTCGCGCATCAGGCGGCTGTAGGCCTCGGCCTCTTCGAGCGGCGACAGGTCCTCGCGCTGCAAATTCTCGACGAGCGCGATTTCGAGCGCCTCGGAATCGCCGAGCGACCGGATCACCACCGGGACCTCGTGCAACCCCACCCGCTGTGCGGCGCGCCAGCGCCGCTCGCCGGCGATCAGCTCGAAATTGGCCTCCGAACCGCTAAGTGCATCCTCTACCGGCCGGACCAGCAAAGGCTGCACGATGCCCTTTTCGCGGATCGATAGCGCCAGACCCTCAAGCTCCTCCTCGCCGAAATGATGCCGCGGCTGAAACGGCGATGGGCGGATCGTCTCTATCGGCACCGAGCGTGCCGCGCCGGCATCGGCCGAGACCTTGGCGCCGGTCTCGCCGAACAGCGCAGCGAGACCGCGCCCGAGCGGCGCCCGCTTGGCGCGCCCCGTGGCACCGTCGCTCATGCCGATACCCCGGCAGTCGCTTTCGGCGCGCCTCGGCGCAGCATCTCGGCGGCCAGCTGTAGATAAGCCTGCGACCCGGCGCAGCGCTGGTCGTAGACCAGCACCGGCATGCCGTGCGACGGCGCCTCCGAGATACGCACATTGCGCGGGATCATCGTGTTGTAGACCTTGCCACCGAAATGGCCGCGAACATCCTTGGCGACCATGTCGCACAAATTGTTGCGGCGGTCGTACATCGTCAGCACCACGCCCTGCAGCACGAGGCGCGGGTTCAGCCCACGCTGCACCCGTTCGATCGTACCGATCAGCTGAGTCAGGCCTTCGAGCGCGTAGAACTCGCATTGCAATGGCACCAGCACCCGATCGGCAGCGACCAAGGCATTGATCGTCAACAGGTTGAGTGCCGGCGGGCAGTCGATCAGAACATCGTCGAACCCGGCCACCCGGCTGCGGATGGCCTCGGACAATAGGAATTCCCTGCGCTCGCGGCCGGTCAGCTCGAATTCGATGCCGGCGAGATCCGGGGAGGCGGCAACCAGCGACAATCGGGGCACGGGGGTCGTGACAATGGCTTCTTCGAGCCCGGACTCGCCAACCATCAGGTCGTAGGTGGTAACCGGCCGCGTCTGCCGCTCAACGCCAAGCCCGGTGCTGGCATTGCCTTGCGGATCGAGATCGATGACCAAGACGCGACGCCCGGCATCCGCAAGGGCTGCGCCGAGATTGACTGCCGTGGTCGTCTTGCCAACACCGCCCTTTTGGTTGGCAATGGCGATGACATGCCCCGATCGCGCCGCACTCAGCGCCTGCGCTGTCGCCCTAAGCGCGGCCGACTTCAGCGCCGCCTGTCCATCCGTCTCGTCTGGGGGCGATTTGTTCCAAGGAAAGAATGGCACCGCGGGGATCAGACCGGCTGGGATGAAGCGAGACGGTCATTGTCCAGGCTCGGCGCGCCGCGGTCAATTCTTCCGCGACGCCCGCTCCCTTCAAAAAAAGGCACACCGTTTTTGGGCCGATAAACCATTGCGAGAGAACGAGAAGCCGGTCGAGCGGCGCGCAGCCGCGCGCGGTCACCACATCGGCTGGGCAGGGCGTCATCGCCTCTGCGCGGGTGTTGTGGATTGTAATCGGCGCTGCGGCGATTCGCGCCGCCTCGCGCAGGAACGCGCATTTGCGGGCATCGGCCTCGACTAGCGCAACCCCCGGTACGCCCAGGATTGCCAGCACGAGCCCTGGAAAGCCGGCGCCACTGCCGAGATCGACGAGGCTTTGCGCATTACTCGGAAGGAACGGGAGGAGTTGCGCCGAATCGAGAAAGTGCCGGCGCCACGGGTCGTGGAGCGCGTTGCCGCTGACCAGGTTTATGCGCCCGGACCAGCGCTTGAGCAGCTCGGCATAGGCTTCAAACCGCGCCAGTGTTTCACGTGAAACACTCGTCAGCTCGGCAAAGCCCTCGGGACCCAGAGGGATCACGCCGCGCGCGGTTCCGGCCGGCGCTTCACATATTGCAGCAGCGCCACCAGCGCCGCCGGTGTCACGCCGGAAATGCGGGCGGCGGCGCCCAAGGTTGCTGGCCGCGCCGCAGCGAACTTGCCGCGGATCTCGGCCGAAAGGCCGCCGACCACTCCATAATCGAGCGTTTCCGGAAGCAGCAGTGCCTCGTCGCGGCGGAACGCGGCGATGTCGCGCGCCTGCCGTTCGAGATACCCGGCATAGCGTGCGTCGATCTCCAGCTGCTCGGCGATGTCGGGCGAAATCGCGCCCAGCTCGGGCCAGATCGCGGCGAGTCGAGCGACGTCGATGCCCGGTAGCGTGAGCAGGTCAGCGGCGGAGCGCGGTACGCCGTCGGCATTGACCGAAATACCATGGTGGCGCAACGCGGTCGGGGTCAGCCGCAATTCAGCGGCGCGCCGGCGCGCATCGTCGAGCGCCGTCATCTTGGTCGTGAAAACGCGGGCGCGCCCGGCCTCGACCGCGCCGTGGGACAGGCCGATGGGGGTGAGCCGCTGATCGGCGTTGTCGGCGCGCAAGATCAGCCGGTATTCGGCGCGCGAAGTGAACATACGGTATGGCTCGCTGGTGCCGCGCGTCACCAGATCGTCGATCAGCACGCCGATATAGGCATCGGCGCGGTCGAGCACGATCGGTTCCGAGCCGCCCGCCGATAGCGCCGCGTTCAGCCCGGCAATCAGTCCCTGGGCCGCGGCCTCCTCGTACCCTGTCGTCCCATTGATCTGGCCGGCGAGATAAAGCCCCGGCACTCGCCTTGTCTCCAGACTCGGGTGCAACTCGCGCGGGTCGACGTAATCGTATTCTATCGCATAGCCGGGCCGCCGCATCGCCGCGTTTTCGAGGCCGGAGATTGTGGCGATGAACGCCGCCTGGACCTCGCGCGGCAATGACGTCGAGACCCCGTTCGGGTAGATCGTGTCGTCGTCGAGGCCTTCCGGCTCCAGAAAGATCTGGTGCCGCTCGCGCTCGGCGAAACGCACGACCTTGTCCTCAATCGACGGACAATAGCGCGGGCCCACCCCGGTTATGTCGCCGGCATAAAGCGGCGAGCGGCCGAGATTGCCGCGGATCACCGCATGCGTCTTCGGATTGGTCTCGGTGATGTGGCAGACGATTTGTGGCGTGGTGATCGTACCAGTCAGAAACGAGAACGGCGCCGGCGGGTTGTCGCCCGGCTGGATGTTGAGCCCGGCATAATCGATGGTGCTGCCGTCGAGACGCGGCGGTGTGCCGGTCTTCAGGCGGCCGAGGGCGAAGCCGCAGCGCCGCAAGGTCCGCGACAGGCCGAGCGACGGCGCCTCGCCGACGCGGCCGGCCGGGATCTTCTCCTGACCGATATGAATAAGGCCGCCGAGAAACGTGCCGGTGGTCAGCACCGCACGCCCGGCGGCGATTTGCCTGCCGTCGGCAAGGGCGAGGCCGCGCACCCGCCCTTTATCGTCTAGCAGCAGGTCCTCGGCCGCCCCTTCGACGATGTCGAGGCCGTGGATCTCGGTCAGCAGCTCGGCCATCGCGCGGCGATAGAGCTTGCGGTCGGCCTGGGCCCGCGGACCGCGGACGGCCGGGCCCTTGCTGCGGTTCAGCATGCGGAACTGGATGCCCGCACGGTCGATGGCGCGGCCCATCAACCCATCGAGCGCGTCGATCTCGCGCACGAGATGGCCCTTGGCCAAGCCACCGATCGCCGGGTTGCACGACATCTCGCCGATCGTCGCGCGGCTGTGCGTCAGCAGCGCGGTGCGGGCGCCAATGCGCGCCGCTCCGGCCGCCGCCTCGCAGCCGGCGTGGCCGCCGCCGATCACAACAACGTCATACTTTGCCGTGATGTCATTCATGGCGGCGCAATGTAGGAATACCGCAGGATGGTGTCGAGCGTTTCACGTGAAACACCGTCGGTCACTTCCCGAGGCAGAAATCGGCGAAGATCACGTCGAGCAGATCTTCGACATCTACCCGGCCGGTGATCCGGCCGAGGCTGCGCCAGGCGAGACGCAGGTCCTCGGCGCGCAACTCCGGCAGACCGGCGGCGAGCGAGCGGCGCAGCGCGGCGGCGGCGGTCTCCAGCGCTTCACGGTGGCGCGCCCGGGTCAGCAGCGGCGCAGCAATATCGTAGCGCTCGGCGATTCGGGCCGTCACGGTCTCGATCAGGTTCGGCAGGCCTTTGCCGGTCAGCGCCGAGATGGCAAGCGCCCCGGGGGGCAGCCGCTCGCCGCTTCGGGCCAGGTCGATCTTGTTGGCGACGAGGATGGTGTCGAGACCCGGCCAAGCGGCGACGCCTTCGGCGTCTTCTGGCTGACCCGCGTGGAACACGAACAGGCGCAATTCCGCCGCCTCGGCGCGGGCCAAGGCGCGGCGCAGGCCCTCCTGCTCGATGACATCGGCGCTGTCGCGCAACCCCGCCGTGTCTGCCAGCACGACCGGATAGCCGGCGAGGTCCATCGCCACCTCGATAATATCGCGGGTGGTGCCGGCGATCGGCGAGGTGATCGCGGCCTCGCGGCGGGCCAACTGATTTAGTAAACTGGATTTGCCGGCGTTCGGCGGGCCGACGATTGCGACGGCTATACCGTCGCGCAGCCGCTCGCCGCGCCGATTGTCGGCGAGATGGGCGTCGATCTCGGCGAGCAGCCCCGCGCTCTCGGCGGCGACTCGCGCTTCGATCTCCGGCGGCAGATCCTCGTCCGGGAAATCGATCGCGGCTTCAAGATGTGCCAGCAGCCGCAGCAGCCGCTCGCTCCAGCCGCGATAAAGCAAGCCGAGCCCGCCTTCGAGCTGGCGCAGAGCCTGCCGGCGCTGGGCTTCCGTCTCGGCAGCAGCGAGGTCGGCGACGGCCTCGGCCTGAGTCAGGTCGAGCTTGCCGTTGAGAAAAGCGCGGCGAGTGAATTCGCCGGGCTCGGCGAGGCGCAAGCCCAACCGACCCAGCAACGCCATGCTCGCGGCGATGACGGCGCGGCTGCCGTGCAGGTGCAGCTCGGCGACGTCCTCGCCGGTGACACTGCGGGGCGCTGGAAACCACAGCGCCAGCGCATCGTCGATTGTTTCGCCGGTCTCGGGATCGCGCACGCGGACGTGTCGTGCGACGCGGGGCGGCGGCAAGGAGCCGATCAGGGATTGCAGCGCCGGCCTGGATTCGGGCCCGGAAACGCGGATGATCGCAATCGCGGCGCGCCCCGCCGCGGTCGCCGGGGCGTATATCGTGTCGGTGTCTGGCCGCGAGGGGCTCAGCGCGGCTCCGTCTGATCCGGCTGCAGCATCAGCCGCTCGACGCGTCCGTTATTCTTCAGGTGGGTTTCCAGAATCTCGTCGATATCGGCCTGGCTCTCATAGGTATACCACACCCCCTCGGGGTAGATGACCATATTGGGACCAAGCTCGCACCGATCGAGACAGCCGGCCGAGTTCACCCGCACATCGTCGAAGCCCATTTCCTTGGCCCGCAGCTTGGCGTAATTGCGCAGTTTCTCGCTGCCCTTGGCGCTGCAGCAGCCGCGCGGATGGCCTTCCGGTCGGGTATTCGTGCAGAAGAACACATGCCGCGAATAAAAGGGCCGCGGATCGGCCGGCGCATCTGACATTCGGGTCTCTCCGGGTGGCGCGAGCGGAGCGGCTGACGCGATCCGCCGTTGTGGATCTAAGATAGGCGCGAAACCTACCGCGTCGAGCCGCGCGCGGCAACAAATCGCGGCACATACCAGTCAGTCGCATAGTCAATCGGAGAGCGCAGATGGACCGCAACCGCCTCGGCGAGGAAACGAGCCCCTATCTGCTGCAGCACAAGGACAATCCCGTTCACTGGCAGCCCTGGGGGTCACAGGCGCTCGCCGCCGCCAAAACCGAGGACAAGCCGATCCTCCTCTCGGTCGGCTACGCCGCCTGCCATTGGTGCCACGTGATGGCGCATGAAAGCTTCGAAAACCCCGAGATTGCCGAGCTGATGAATGAGCGCTTCGTCAACATCAAGGTCGACCGCGAGGAGCGGCCCGATCTCGACGCGATCTATCAGAACGCGCTGGCGCTGATGGGCGAGCAGGGCGGCTGGCCGTTGACAATGTTCCTGACTCCGGCGGGCGAGCCGTTCTGGGGCGGCACCTATTTCCCGCCGGAGTCGCGCTGGGGCCGCCTGGGCTTTCCCCAGGTGCTGACCGCGATTGGGAACGCCTATCACGCCGACAAGGACACCGTGGCGAAGAACGTCGCCGCGCTGCGCCAAGGCCTGCGCCGCCTCGAGCAGCCACAGAGCGGGGAAGGCGGCGCGCCGGAAATCTCCACCGGGCTCTTCGACCGCGTCGCCGAGCGGCTGCTGCGCGAGGTCGACCCGCTCAACGGCGGCATTGGCACCGCGCCCAAATTCCCGCAATGCGGCATCTTCGAGCTGCTGTGGCGAGCCTGGAAGCGAACCCGGCAAGAGCCCTATCGCGACGCCGTGCTACGAACACTGACGACGATCTCGCAGGGCGGCATCTACGACCATCTTGGCGGCGGGTACGCGCGCTATGCCACCGACGCGCGCTGGCTGGCGCCGCATTTCGAGAAGATGCTTTACGACAATGCCGAGTTGGTCAGCCTGTTGACGCTGGTTTGGCAGGAAACGCGCGACCCGCTTTACGCGCAACGCGTCGAGGAGACGATCGGCTGGCTGGAACGCGAGATGACCGGGGCGGACGGTGGTTTCTTCAGCAGCCTCGACGCCGACAGTGAGCACGAGGAAGGCAAGTTCTACGTGTGGTCAGAGGCCGAGATCAATCAGGCGCTCGGTAAGCGCTCGGCATTGTTCAAGCAATTCTACGACGTGACCGCCCAGGGAAACTGGGAGGGGCACAACATCCTAAACCGCCTGCATCATCCGGCGCTCGCCGATGCCGATACAGAAGCCGAGCTGGCGCACTGCCGGGAGCTGTTGTTCGCGGCGCGCTCCCCGCGGGTGCGTCCGGGGCTCGACGACAAGATCCTCGCCGACTGGAACGGATTGATGATCGCCGCTCTCGCCGAAGCCGGGCTCGTTTTCGAGCGGCCGGATTGGATCGTTCTGGCCGAGCGCGCCTTCCGCTTCATTCGCACACAGATGCTTGGCGCCGATGGAAGGTTGCGCCATAGCTGGCGCGAAGGGCAGGCGCGCAACCCGGCGACGGTGGACGATTACGCCAACCTGTGCCGCGCCGCGTTGGCCTTACAGGAAGCGACGTTCAACGCTGCCTATCTTGCCCAGGCGCGTGATTGGGTGACGGTGCTCGACCGCCATTATTGGGGCAACGCCGGCGGCGGCTATTTCTTCGCCGCCGATGACACGAAGGATCTGATCGCCCGGGCAATGACCGCCGCCGACGCAGCGGTGCCAGCCGGCAACGGCACGCTGGTCGGCGTCTTGACCCGACTGGCGCTATTGACCGGCGACGATGGCTACCGCCAACGCGCCGACGCGATCATTGCGACCTTCGCCGGCGAGCTCGGCCGTAACTTCTTCCCGCTCGCGACCTTGATCAACAAC
>Ga0209380_10000757_pt1 | contig 22825 bp, 16 predicted proteins | sample HubBroMetageWFT6_FD_188347 | JGI IMG/M metagenome (GOLD analysis project Ga0209380, IMG submission 188347) | Warmed and freeze-thawed soil microbial communities from the Hubbard Brook experimental Forest, New Hampshire - Hubbard Brook CCASE Soil... | ecosystem: Environmental > Terrestrial >...
CTGCTTCCAATGCGGCACAACTCTGTTCTTCGCTGGTTCCCGCAGTCAAAAGAATCACAGGAGTGCTGGCTTGGATAGGGTTTCGTCGAATCCGTCTACACAGGTCCAGTCCGCTGCCGTCCGGTAAGGTCGCAGAGAGCAGCAGCAATGAAGGCCGGCTGTCCAGCGCATCCTCAATGCCAACCACGCTCGAGAAGGTGCGGACGGTGTAACCCGCCTCTTCCAAACAATGCCGTGCCAGCCGGCACACATCGGACTCGCCATCCATTACAAGAATCAACTCAGTCATGTCAAGCGCCCTGTGGCTCCTCAAGAAACCGCAAGTTCACAGCAGAGAAACGGAAGGTGCCCCAACCAACCTCTGAATCGAAGTGCTGCGATCGACCGCCACGCCCTGAGTTCTGCAAACCAAAGCATCGCATCGCGCTGCGCTACCGATGTCAAACCGTCGTCCGGTCTCAACCCGTCCAGTAGCAACGATGCGCAATCCCTTCTATTTTGGTGCCCCAGTCTAGCGTGGGTTCGATTACGCATCCGTGACGAACAAATGAATACTCGATGAAATTATGTCGGCACTTCCGTGAAACTGTGGAAAACTGCTCCAGGCCTTGGGCGAGGCGATCCCATGGAGCCGCAGGAAATCATTTCGAGGCGGAAATGATTGATAGACCTTGGACAATTGCGGAGCCACGCAACTATTCGCCTACCCATTCTCAATTCATAAAGAATTTATTTTTGTGTCACACGACTGTGTCGCGGCTAGGTTAGGTTTTACCACGATATCTTCTGAGGGCCGATCAAGGGAGCAGTCTATCTCCGGGACTGGTTGGCGTGTCGTATAGGAATCTTCGCGATTGGCTCAAGCCTTTTGGATTAAGTCGATCTTTAGAAAGACAGTGTGAGACTGGTGGCCGTTTTCGCCGAACCCGAGGGGCTTAGGCTGGAGCGCCAGGCACTGACCTAGACGGGTCTCCGCATGACCGGCACTCGTACCTTCAGTTCAGCTATCTCCAGCTCCTTCGCTCTGTTTACCGCGATTCTCACGGTCCTGAGTGCATTCGCCGCCTCGGCTCAGCAAACTGGCTCGACACAGCCGTCCGCTCACCAGGCTCAGTCGCAACACCCGTTGACGGGTCATGTGCGGAATGTCACTTTAAATGGGCGAGCGCCGCTCGTCGGGCGCCTGCCCGCTACCCAGTCCATGCATCTTGTCCTTGTGCTGCCGCTCCGGAACCAGGATCCGTTGAACAGCTTACTCAAGACTCTCTACGAGCCCTCCGCTGCGTCTTACCGCTGGTTTCTCACGGTGGGGGAGTTCACTGCGTTGTTTGGCCCCAGCCAGAAGGACTATGACGAAGTGATTCGTTTCGCCAAGGCGTCTGGGATGGTTGTGGTCGGCGCCTCTCGCAATCGGATGAACGTGGATGTGACTGGATCGGTGGCAAATATTGAAGAAGCTTTTCACCTGATCATCGGCGTCTACCAACACCCCACCGAAAACCGCACGTTCTACGCACCCGATCGAGAGCCTACTTTGGACCTGCCTTTCCGTTTGTGGCACATTGCGGGCCTGGATGATTATTCGGTGCCGCGCCCCCTCTTCCGGCGCGCAGGTTTCCGCGCAAATCCTGATGCCACGACTGGCTCCGGTCCGGATGCTTCTTTTCTCGGCAGCGACATGAGGGCGGCATACTACGAAGGAACCGCTCTGACTGGCGCTGGTCAGTCACTCGGGTTAATGGAGTTTTACGGCACTGACTTAGCCGACCTGGACACATACTTCGAGGACATCGGACAAACCAATAATGTCCCCATCACACTCTTGTCCACGGACGGGACCAGCACGAACTGCCTTGCATCCGCGGGCTGTGATGACACCGAACAGACGGTAGACATGACTCAGGCAATCAGTATGGCTCCGGGCTTGTCCAGCTTGGTGATGTACGTGGGATCGACCGATTCAGCCATCCTTAACGCCATGGCGACGGCCAGTCCGCTTAACGCCCAATTGAGCTCTTCGTGGACGTGGAGCCCGGCCGATCCCTTGACGGACAACCCGTACTTCGAAGAGTTCGCAGCACAGGGCCAGACTTTCTTTCAAGCCGCAGGTGACAATGGAGCGTGGAACCCGTCTTCTGAGATTTTTCCGGCCGATGATGTGTACGTGACGTCAGTCGGCGGGACGGATTTAGAAACCAATGGTGCGGCCGGCCCTTGGAGTTCGGAAACCGCCTGGGCCGACGGTGGCGGCGGCATTTCCCCGGGCGAGTTCCCGATTCCCTCCTGGCAGACGGCCGCGGCCAGCGGCTGCTCAAGCTGCTCCACGACTTATCGCAACAGCCCGGACATTTCAGCAAACGCGAATTACACCTTTTACGTCTGCGCCGACCAGACTGCCTGCACCGCCAATCTCTATGGCGGTGCCAGCTTTGCCGCACCCATGTGGGCCGGCTACCTGGCTCTCGCCAACGAACAGGCCGTCGCGAATGGCAACAATACGGTTGGGTTCCTCAATCCGAGTCTCTATACGATTGGTCTGGGCTCGAGCTATGACAGTGATTTCCACGATATCACCAGTGGCAGCAATGGCTATTCCGCGGCCACCGGCTACGATTTGGCGACGGGCTGGGGCAGCCCGAGCGGGTCTGGGCTGATCAACGCACTTGCGGGAAGCTCGACCCCGACTATCACCTCGATAGTTTCATCCTTGAATCCTGCCGTCGTTGGGCAGTCCATCGCGTTGACGGCTACGGTGACTCCCCAGTCCGGCAGCGGAACGCCCACCGGCACAGTCACCTTCGAATTCGGTTACGGAGGAGTCATTGGCACGGCTCCTCTAAGCGGCGGACAAGCGAACCTCAGCGTAACCCTTGACGTAGCAAGCACAAAATCCGTCGTCGCGGTCTATTCCGGCGATCCCAATTTAGCGGCTAGCACTTCGCATGTTCTGAGTCTTGTGGTGAACCAGGCCGCCACAATGACGTCGCTTTCTTCGCTGCCAAATCCATCTATCATCGCGCAGTCCGTCACGCTGATGGCAACCGTGACGCCGCAATCCGGCGGCGCACCCACTGGCACTGTCACCTTCAAGTTCGGATACGGAGGAGTCATTGGAATGGCAACCCTCAGCGGCGGACAGGCGAGTCTCGTCACCACATTCGCGAACCCCGGGACGAAATCTATCATCGCGGAGTATTCCGGCGATGGGAATTTTCTCAGCAGCACTTCCTCCACAACGTCTCAGGTCGTAACTGTCCCGACGACTACGTCGATCGCTGCATCGCCCAATCCGTCCGCTGTCGGGCAGCCCGTCACGTTGAAAGCAATCATCACTCCCCAGTCCGGCGGAGGGACACCCACCGGCACCGTCACCTTCGAATTTGGTTACGGAGGAATCATTGGCATAGCCACCCTCAGCGGCGGACAGGCGAGCCTTAGCAACACGTTCGATGCAGCGGGCACAAAATCCATCATCGCGGTGTATTCCGGCGATTCAAATTTCGTCGGCAGCACTTCCCCCACGACGAGTCAGATCGTAACTCCTCTAGTCTCGACTACTACATCGATCGTTTCATCTCCGAATCCATCCGCTGTGGGTCAGGCAGTCACGTTGACTGCGAATGTGACCCCGCAGTCCGGCGGCGGGATACCTACTGGCACCGTCACCTTCGAGTTTGGTTACGGAGGAATCATTGGCACGGCCACCCTCAGCGGCGGACAGGCGAGCCTGGGCGACACGTTCAATGTCGCAAGCACGAAATCCATTATCGCGGTCTACTCCGGCGACACGAATTTTGCGCCGAGCACTTCATCAATACTCAGCCAGGTGGTTGGGAACTAGTGGTTGGGAACTAAGGTAGCGCGGGTTTTACCCCGAATTGAGTTCTTGGTCCACGAGACCTCCTTCATGGCTCCCTAATCTCGGGACAGCTTCCTTCCCATGTGATCGGCATTTCGTCCGTAAGTGATTGAAAGAGCTAACTCTGTATCAAGGATCGAGCGAGGCAACGGTAGTTCCGAGAGTCGGAACGGGCCCTGAGCCTGAATTCGGCTCCGGCTGAAGAATTAGCACTGCTTTAACAATCACAATGTGACGGCGGCTCTACAATACGACAGTCTGCATGGGACACGCGGCTCTTTCGAAGAGAATTTGAAAGGTTTGCTGCCGCGAACATCTTGGTTCCCTGCTCCCGCCATACGCATATGAGAAAGCTGGCGCTCGCGACAGTGTTGTTGGCACTGACTGTGGTTGGGGCATGGACACAGGACGACCACGCGACTCCGAACAGTGCGGGCGAGAACAGCAGTACCGTGGGTACGGCGCCGAACGACCAGAAAGTGTCGGTGACGATGTCAACCGTATCGGCTTTGCCAGGATACGTGATCGGCCTCGATGACGTGCTTCACATTGCGGTGTGGAAGGAGCCTGATCTAACCACCACGCTGCCAGTCCGGTCGGATGGCATGATCTCGCTGCCCTTGCTGAATGACGTACAGGCGGCGGGGCTTACACCGATGCAACTAGCCGCGTTGCTTAGCCAGAAATTGAAAAAATACGTGGCTTCGCCCAACGTCACCGTGGTCGTGACTCAGGCAAATTCGCGTCGAATCTATGTCTTCGGAGAGGTTTCGCATACTGGACCCATCGCACTGCTGCATGACATGACGGTAATGCAGGCCCTGTCGACAGTAGGATTCACTCAGTTTGCCAATACCAAGCGGATTTATATTTTGCGCATGGAGAACGGCCAGGAAAAGAAGATTCCCTTCAATTACAAACAAGCCATAAAGGGTGATGCGGCGGCGCTGAATGTGCTCCTGCAGCCGGGGGACATGATCGTCGTGCCCTGAGATCGGGTCGCAACAGCCCGGACACCGGCACGGGATTGACGAAGTTGCAGTCACCGCCAGCTGGCGGGAACGGAAACGGACATGATCGCGAATCGAGCATTGGAGCTGGATGACTACCTGGCGATGTTGCGCCGGCGTCTGAAGCTGATCCTCATTCCGGCGCTCTTGGCCCTCTTGGCCGGTTTCCTTATTTCCTTTGCCTTTTCTCCCAGGTACACGTCCAGGTCTCTCGTGTTGGTAGAACGGCAAACCGTTCCTGCCGGTTACGTGAGGCCCATCGTCACCGCCAGTGTGCGCGATCGAGTGATAACCCTCCAGCAACAGGTGCTCAGCCGTAACCAGCTACAGGCGCTGGTCAACCGCTTGGGTTTGGCGAGGAAAGGCGAGAACGCGGATGAGGTTATCGCCAAAATCCAGAACAATGTTTCTATCGCCGAGGCGGACCCCCTCGGCTCGTCATCCTCTGGCCCCGCGATGAGGAGTGGCGATGCCCCCGGCTTCTATATAAGCTTCACCGCTGATAACCTGAGCGACGCGCAACAGATTTGCCGCGAACTTACCTCCATGTTACTGGCGGAGAATCTAAAGAGCCGCGAACAAGTCGCGGAAAGCACCACGGGTTTTCTCTCGCGGCAATTGAGTGAGGCCAAGAATAATCTTGATGAGCAGGACAGGAAGTTTGCCGCGTTCAAGGCCCAATACATGGGCCAGTTGCCGGGCGACGTGGACAGTAATCTGAAGATCTTAGGTGGATTGAATTCCCAGTTCGACGCCGACACCCAGACGCTGAACCGCGTGCAGCAGGACAAGTCCTACGCCGAGTCGCTTCTGGCGCAGCGACTCGCTGCCTGGAAGTCTTCCCAGACTTTCCTCACTTCCGAGACCATTGAACAGCGCTTGGCAGCCTTGCAGACGCAGCTCGTTGCGATGCAAACGCAATACACGGACGACCATCCCGAACTAATCAAACTGAAACGTGACATCGCTGCGCTGGAAGCCAAGCAAAAAGAACTCACCGCGCTCTCGGATGAGAAGGCCGCCAGCGACGACAACGCCGGAGTCGACGTGCACATCAAAGAACCGCCGGAAATCCGGGGATTGCGTCAACAGATCCACCAGAGCGACGGAGTCATCGCAAGAGTTACGCGAGAACAAAAACAGCTGCAGGAGACGATAAATAAATATCAAAGCCGCCTCACGCTCAGCCCAAAAGTCGAAGAAGAGTACAAACAATTGACTCGCGACAATGAGGCCGCGCACGAAATGTATAACAGCCTGCTGCTCAACAAGAACCAATCCGAGATACAAACGGATCTGGAACACCAGCGACAGGGGGAAACCATGCGAATGATTGATGACGCGAACCTGCCTGTCTCCCCCAGCTTTCCCATTCGCTGGAGATTCGCGGCCTGCGGGCTTGGAGCCGGTCTGGCATTCGGCCTCAGTATCGCGATGTGGCTGGAATTCCGCGATAAAGCAGTCCGCGATGAAGCCGACGTGCTGGCGGGTCTGGACTTGCCGACGCTAAGTTCGATCCCGTGGGTCGGTCCGGTGGCAATCGCGCGAAATAACGGGTTTCGGGGTCGGGTCAGAGCTCTCCTGGGTCAGAAAAGAACTGCCGAGGTCTAACGCAGTATGTATAAAGAATTCTTTGCGCTTCGAGCGAACCCGTTCAATGGAAGCCCGGACCCGCGCTACTTGTTTTTAACCAAGCACGCCGAGGAAGCCTTGGCCTGCCTGACCTATGGCATTGATGGCCGTAAAGGTTTCGTTTTGCTTACCGGAGAAGTCGGAACCGGCAAAACGACCTTGGTTAATAAGGTATTGGAAGGGTTACGCCACAAGCAGATAGCTACGGCGTTCATATTCAATCCGCGCCTGAGCGTTTCGCAATTTCTAAACTACATGATGGCGGATTTTGGACTGCCCTGTGAATCCAGATCGAAGGGCGTGATTCTCAGACACCTCAATAATTGGCTTCTGGATCGTTACCGCGCCGGCGAGACGGCAGTCCTCATCGTAGACGAGGCGCAAAACCTCTCCGATGACTTGCTGGAAGAGATTCGGCTGCTTACTAATTTGGAGACTTTCACCGAGAAGCTACTGCAGGTTGTTCTCGTCGGCCAGCCGGAACTCGAGAAGAAGCTCAAGCAGCCGAATTTGCGCCAGTTGCGGCAGCGCCTAACCATGCGGGCGAAGACCTACCCGCTCGGTTCGGAGGAAACCGAGGCCTACGTGGCCGAGCGGTTGCGCATAGCTGGTTCGAGTAAACCCATCTTCGAATCCGCTGCAGTCGCGGGAATTCACCATTTCTCCCGGGGAATTCCGCGCCTGGTAAACCTGCTCTGCGAGCACTGCTTGATCCATGCCTTCGCCGACGAACAGAAGACGGTTTCCGTTGACATTGTCGGAGCAGTAGCCCGCGATTTTGATCTGGAAGACAAAGGCGCTTCCAATCCCTCGATTGCAGAACGGGAGACGACCGGGTACCTGGATAAGCTCGACATGGTAGAAACCCTGAAAAACTTTCGGGATTCGGCCAGCAAATAACTGGATTTAGATCAAGGCCAAGCGAAGGCAATCATTCATGAGCCGAATTCACGATGCGCTGAAGAGAGCCCAACAAGACCGGTCTATTTATGAGGGAATCGGCGTAGAAGACGTCGAAGCGCCGGTGGCGATGCCGGCGACCGGACCGATTCCGGTGACCCCGGCCTCAGATGCTGTCCGCTCTCACACACTGCCGCCCGTCTCTCCTGCTTCAGAGCCCATCGCAGTCGAGACACTGCTGGCAAGTTGTCCCCCGACTACTTGGCTGCCGGACACGAAGACCATGCTTTTCTTCGATACCGAGGAACATGTGCACGGAGCCGAACAATTCCGCACATTGCGGTCCCAGCTCTACCAGTTCCGCGAAAGGCAGCCGCTGCGAAAAATCCTGGTCGCCAGTTCTGTCCCCAGAGAAGGGAGATCTTTCGTCGCTGCAAACCTTGCGCAAGTGATGGCGCGCCAGCCCGGTTGTCGGGCGCTGCTGATCGATGCCGATCTGCGCAACCCGCGTTTGCATTTAGCCCTCGGAACTTCCCCCTCTCCAGGTCTTTCAGAATACCTTCTCAGCGAAACGGAAGAACTCGGGATCATCCAGAACGGCCAGATGAAAAATCTCTTCTTCGTTGCCTCGGGACGGCCAGTCTCGGGCCAGACCGAAATCGTCTCCAATGGCCGTTTGAAACTTCTGCTCGATCGCCTGGAACCGCTGTTCGATTGGATCATCATCGACTCGCCCGCGGCAATCCCGGTTTCTGATGCGGGCCTGATCGCCAATTTCTGTGACGGAGTGCTGATGGTTGTGCGCTCTAATTCGACTCCCTTCGACATCGTGCGCAAGGCTCAGCAAAAATTCAACGACGAGCGTGTTCTGGGAGTGGTCCTGAACGGAATCCCGTCAGAAATAGATCCTCAGACCCAGCACTACTTCCGTACCTCCGGACCCCTGTCCGGTCAGAAGGAAGCCCAGGGGTAAGCACAATGAGATTCGTCTTCTGGGCGGCCGCTGGGATCATCGTCTATACCTATCTCGGCTACGCTGCCTTGCTCTGGGTGCGCAGTCGTTGGCGTCCCCGGCCAGTGAAATCCGGGCCCTGCCTTCCTTCCATTTCGATCGTGCTGGTCGTGCGTAACGAGGCCACCTGCATCGAACGCAAGCTGAAAAACCTTATGGAGCTGAATTACCCTCCGGACCGGGCAGAGATTCTGGTGGCTTCTGATGGCTCGACGGATGGCACGAACCACATCCTGTCAGAATTCGCCGGTGATTCTCGCGCGCGAGTTATTCTGAGCGCGGAATCAAGGGGAAAAGCGGCTGGGCTGAACGATGCGATCAAGGCTGCAAGTGGGGAAATCGTGGTCTTCACCGACGCCCGCCAGAGAATCGAGACGGATGCAGTACGCGTGCTGCTGGAAAACTTCGCAGACCCTGAAGTCGGCTGCGCGAGCGGAGAGTTGATCCTGGGCAACCCCGATTCCGGGGAGCCCGCCCGCGGCATGGGATTGTATTGGAAAATCGAGAAGATGATTCGCCAGATGGAATCGGACTCAGGATCGGTAGTGGGCGCAACCGGTGCCCTCTATGCTGTGCGGCGCAGCCTGCTGGTGCCAATTCCGCCGGAAACAATTTTGGATGACGTCTTCATTCCCATGCGTGTGCTGCGGCAGGGTTTCAGGGTCGTGTTCGATCCGCAGGCGCGGGTCTGGGATCTGCCGGACTTGGGAACAAACAAAGAGTTTGCTCGGAAAGTGAGGACGCTGACCGGTAATTACCAGTTGTTGCAACTGGAGCCTTGGATATTAAGTAGCACCAATCCAATATGGTTTTCTTTCGTGAGCCATAAGTTACTCCGGCTGGTCATCCCCTTTGCTTTATGTGCTGCCCTGGTCGCGTCATCCTTTCTTCCCGGGCCGATTTACCGTATCGCGTTGGTTCTGCAAATAGCCTTCTATGCTTTGAGCGCCTGGGCACTGGTTCGGCTGAAGCACAATCCGTTGGCCAGAATCGCCGACGCGGCTTTTACCTTCGTCCTGCTCAACACGGCCGCGGTCGTGGCGTTTGCCAATTTTGTTGCCGGCCGGAAGGCAGCCTGGGTGCGTTGACAGCTCCACCAATCTTCGATTCGTAAAGAATTCAGTTTTGCGTTGCACAACTTGCCGGAGGCAGACTTCACCCCAATGGCAGATGGACGCCCTTAGTCCAAGCGTCCGCTGTCGGGCGATGGCTAAAATGTCCACGGACTATCTTCAAAAGATCCCCCGCCGCGCAACCGGTCGGCCCACCCCGGACAGAAACACGCTCGCGGGCATTCGTGATGATCTTGTACATCTTTTATCCATCTCATGGGCCGACATCGGATGGCATCTGCGTCAAGCCGATTCGCGCGCAGAACTCCGGCATGCTTTTGAACCCTTGCGCCGCAAGAACAATAATCCTCTGATTGAGCGTTTTCTAAGAACCACTGCAATGGCTACAACCGGCAAAGAGTTACGCTTAACCAGAAAAGCTTTGGGAAAGGCGATAAAGCGCAGACACGAGGCGCAAGCCAACTGCGCCGATCCAGTGAAGCCTCCCAAACCTCGACCAAGACAACTGGAAGTCAGCAAGGAACTGCGTTCAGCGGAAAAACTCGAGCAGACGCTTGAGAAACAATTGGCCGAACAAGAGGTGGGATTCGCTCAGGACCAGCTCATCCGAATCCTCGGAGAAGGACGGTGTGCATGCAACCCGTTAAGATTGGCTAACGCGATGGCTGGTCTTCTATTGCTTACCGCCCGGGTATCGTATGACCGGTGCTCCAAAATAAAGTGCACTGTCTGGCCTAATTTAGACTTCCAGGTGTTCGAGAAAATCGAGTCGATCTGGAATTCACGTCACCGCTATCACCATCTGTCTATCGTCGAGTTGTATCAGCAGGAGATCAAGAAACTGCCAAGGACGATGAGAGGAACCAATTCCGAAAACTATCTGCGAACGCGTCTCGCCGAACACTACGGATGTCTAAAGGTGGCCATCGAGAAAAGTCTGGAATCAGGCGCCGATTCCGAGCAGATACCGTTCCTGATCGCCTCATATTTTAATAAGCACCGCGAAACGACAGCCGTAGTGCGCGCGCCGCTGCTGAAAGAACGGATTCACCAGAATAACTTCGTAACGTAATTCCCGATCAGATCTTGACGATCTCCGCTCTTTTTCTCACTCCCTCCGCAAACCCCTGATCCTTAATCGATGCCAGATTGATCTCCACATTAGCCAGCGCCCCGGTAATCGCCGCCCTCGCCAAAGCCAGCGCCGTAGTCAAATCCGACTTCATATTAGGATTGCTGATGGCAAAAAGTCCCTCGGTGATCTGCGCCACTTCATGCGCCTTCTCCGCCACGCCGAGCGGAACCCCGGTAGCCAGCTTCAAACTCGCATCGATCAGTGCGTCAGCATTCCCCGGATCGATCTTCGCCTGCTTATAAGCCTTCATCACCGCATCGTAAGACTCCGCGTCCGCATCGATGGCAGCCTTCAACTCCTCTCGCAGCGCGCCCATCCGCCCAATCGCCGCACTCAGATGCGCCTCATATTGCAGATACGCCTTCTTCCCTCGCGACATCGAGGCCACCATCCCCGCCAGCCCCGCCGCCATCGCGCCCGCCGCCGCCGCCGCACTTCCACCGCCGGGAGTAGCCGTAGGAGCAGCCAGTTGCTCGATAAACGGCTCAACTCCAGCCCGCAATCCTCCCACCGCCGCCTTCCCACTCATCACTGCAGCCAGCCGGTTTTCCAAAATCAAAGACGAATCAAAATTCTCCACCTGCAGAAACCACTCCGCGACCTGCTCCAGCGCCTTCTTCGGAATCAGTCCCACGATCTCGCTCGACACCGGAGTCACTCCATACCGCGCTGCCTCGCGCTTCACCATTTCAAACACGCGATGCACCGGCGTCTGCTCAAAATCCGTCAGATTCATCGAGACCTGCGCCAATCCCCGCACCAGAAATCCCGCGCCCTTCACAAACCGCATCCCGCCGCTCGAAAACCGCACCGCTTTCGCCACTTTCTTCGCGATCTCAACATCCGGCGTGTTCAGAAACACGTTGTAGGCAATCAGAAACTTCCGCGCTCCCACCACGGTCGCGCCCGCCGTAGGATGCACCCGCGCCTCGCCGAAATCCGGCCTCCGCGACGCATTCGTCGCAATCTCCGCCCGTATCCCTTCAAACTGTCCGCGCCGGATGTTCTCCAGATTCTGCCGATCCGGTGTCGCCGCCGCCGCCTCGTACAAATAAACCGGAATCTGATACCGCTTCCATATCTCCGCCCCCACATGCCGCGCCATCGCCACGCAATCTTCAATCGTCACGCCCTCAATCGGGATGAACGGCACCACATCAGCCGCCCCCATCCGCGGATGCGCGCCCTTATGCGAATTCAGATCGATGAGCTCAGCGGCTTTCCCCACCCCGCGAATCGCAGCTTCCTGGATGGCCTCCCGCGCGCCCACCAGCGTAATCACGCACCGGTTGTGATCCGCGTCCATCTCGCGATCCAGCAGGTAGACGCCATCCACCTTCATGGCGTCAACAATGGCATCAACTTTGGATTTATCACGGCCTTCAGAGAAATTAGGAACGCACTCAACAAGCGTAGACATAAGTCAGAAGAATATCGGGATTACAACCAAGTTGTCATCCTGAGCGAAGACAGGCGCTCCACAGAACCTTTTGTCATTCCGAACCGGGCTGCAACCCCAACTTTTGTCATTCCGAACCGGGCTGAAAGCTCGGTGAGGAACCTGCTTTTAAGACAGCGCCCCAAAAGCTCGCCTCCCTGCTACAGCGGCATCGCTACCGCCCACTCCAGAACCTCCCCACCCCCACCCGAACCTGCACCGTATTCAGCCCCGGATTCGGCGTCGCCAGCCCCGCATTCGAGATATGCAAATACCGCAACTCCACGCTCCAGTTATATTTCGGACCCAGCACATGCGTCCCCAGCGCTGCCGCCGAAGTAAAGTTAACCGTGTTCGTATAAGTCGGCACGTTGTGATCGCTGAACAGCGTCCCGCCGCTCAGTTCGAGGTAAGGCGAGAGCCGCCCCCGCCGCTCGAAATTCCACTTCAATCCAAGCGGATTGAACCCCACTCCATAGGCCGTATTCGCCGGCTGAAAAATCAGATACGCGGGCTCCGCATCCACCGCATACTCAAATCGTCCCCGCAAAAAGCCCGGCAGATGCGGTCCAGTAATCACCCACCCGTAGCGTAGCCCCACATCAAAGATTCCGGTCCGCGAAGTTCCACCAGGCACCGAATGCCCGCCCCCAGCCCAGATCTGCACTTCATGCCCATCTTCTTCCGGACCAGGCTCTCCCTGCCCGAAGCTCAGACTCGCAGCCGCGATCACAAAAGAGAATCCCAGGAAAGCAGAAACCAGGAAGCCCCAACCATGCCGATTCGTAAGGCCCATGGTCTAGGAGGGTGCCTCACTCGCGCGCTTTTTGCAACCCCGCGCCGCCCGCAAAAACCGGAAATGCTCAGCCGCTTCCTTATTAATGATTCCGAATGTCCTGTGAAGATCCGGCAAGTTCCTCAGGCGTATAATCCGCCAAATCGGACGCCTCGAATAGATCCAGCACAGAAAGGAGAATCATTCTATGTCGAGAAATGTGGCAGACCTTTTGTGGGAAATGCTTGCGAACGCCGGAGTCAAACGCTGCTATGGCATAGTCGGGGATGCCCTCAATCCCGTCATCGACGGCCTGCGGCGCAACGGTAAGATCGAGTTTATCCACGTTCGCCATGAGGAGTACGGCGCTTTTGCCGCCGTCGCGGAAGCCTATCTGACCGGCAATCCAGTCGCAGTCTGTGGAACCGCAGGTCCCGGCGTTACCCACCTATTTAATGGGCTCATGGACGCGCGCAAAGAAGGCGCTGCCTTAATCGCCATTGCCGGCGATGTGGAGACCAGCCTGATCGACACCGAAGCCCTCGAAGAACTCAATCCTTACAAGTTCTTCGAGACCGCATCCCTCTACACCGGACGGCTCGTCAATCCTGAGCAGGCGCGATCGATCATCAACACCGCGATTCTCACCGCCGTCATGGAAAAAGGACCTACAGTGATTTCGATTCCGGCCGATGTCGCCTCCGCAGATGTAGCCGACCGCTCTGCTGCGATCACCATCCCTAACCCACCCGTACTTCGCCCGTCCGACGCCGACCTGAACCAACTTGTGCAGATGATCGACGACGCCAAGACCGTAGCAATCTTCGGCGGCGATGGCTGCAGGGACGCTCGCGATGAAGTGGTCCAACTGGCGAACAAGCTGAAGGCGCCCGTCGGCTATTCGTTCCGCGGCAAGCAGTGGCTGGAACACGACAATCCCAATGCGGTTGGCATGACCGGCCTGCTCGGTTACGGCGGAGCCTACGGCGCTATCCATGAAGCCGATGTACTGCTCCTTCTCGGCACCGATTTTCCCTTCTCCGAGTTTCTCCCCGGCCACAGCGTGAAGAAAGTCCAGATCGACACCAACCCCAGCCACATCGGCCGCCGCACCGCCGTCGATCTCGGCCTTGTCGGCGACATCAAGGCAACTGTCACCGCCCTGCTCGGAACCGTCCATGACAAGACCGACTCTCGTTTTCTGGACAAACACATTGCCGGCACAAAATCCTTCCACGATCTTCTACAGCACTATGTCGAGAAGGGACCTGAGATCAAGCCCATACGTCCGGAATTTCTGGCCGCGACCCTAAACCGGCTGGCTTCTGACGATGCGATGTTCTTCGCCGACACCGGCACAGCATGTATATGGATGGCAAGGCATATCACCGGCGGCAGAAATCGCAGACTTTTCGGCTCGTTCACCTGGGCGTCCATGGCCAATGCCGCGCCTAACGCCTTCGGCGCGCAACTGGCCTACCCTGGCCGGCAAACCATCGCCCTCACCGGCGACGGAGGTTTCACCATGCTAGGGATGGGCGACCTGTTAACCCAGGTGGAACGAAAGTCTCCGGTGGTTCAGATCATCCTGAACAACGGATCCCTCGACTTCGTCAATATCGAGCAGCAAGAAGCCGGCATAATCCCCTTCGGCGTGAAATTCAAGAACCCCGATTTCGCCAAGGTCGCTGAAGCCATGGGCGCCAAAGGCATCCGCATCGAAGACCCCGGCGACGTTCGCGATGGACTCACTGAAGCCCTGGCGCACAGGGACGGCCCAGTCGTCGTAGATGCCGTAGTCGATCCTTTCGCCCTATCGCTACCGTCGCACGTGCCCTTCCACACAGCCAAAGGCTTCACCATGAGTATGGCCAAACAAGTATGGAACGGCAAGATGGACGACGTAATAAAGACGATAGAACGTAACCTAAGGCTAGTCTGATCCAGCCCAACATCCCCCTGTCATCCCGAGGCAGCGGAGTCGCCCGCAAAGCGGGCGACTCCCAACGAAGGACCTATGCATTTCGCTTCCGCCACTCCGCAAGCAATGAGCAGGATCGGAAAGGGCAAGACTACAGTCGTGCCACCAGTAGCCGGGTACCCCATCTTTCGCGCACTTTGCGAAAGGTGGGATACCAAGGCCCTCAATCCCAAGTGAGAAGCCGGGCGGGTGGCCCATCTTTCGCGCCCTTTGCGAAAGGTGGGATACCACAAGCCTAAACCCCAAAGGCCTTTGGACAAGCAGCGCCGCCAGACACAAAGTAATAAAGATCGGGAAGGGCACGACTTCAGTCGTGCCGCAAAAGGGCCAAAAAGAATAAGGGCTTCAGCCCCTGAGGTACGCCGGCTAGCCTGCGGGACAAATACCTACGATTTCCGTCCCCCACGTGGTTCAAGCCCAACTTCCCCGCCCTCGCCCTCCCGCTCTTCAGGCGGACCTGTCGCCTCAACCGCACCCCCCGGTGGATTCTTCCCACGCCTCGACCGTATCTTCTCCTCAACCTCCTTCAGCGCATTCTCAAACTCATCCCGTTTCGCAATCCTCGTCGACCGTTTACTCATAGCGCCATAATGCCACAAACGCCCCACCTGCGATGGCTGGGTGCCCCACGTCGGAAGAACTAAGTCTTGGGAGAAGACCCAGAACGAATCACCCGCCCCCAGCCCCGTCAGCGGCGACACGTAAAAGCCCGGCACGGCAGTGCCGGGAGAGAGGACGATGATGTAAACGAGTCCCGTAGGAACGGCACGAGTCGCGCCTCAACAACCCGCTTGTCATCCTGAGTCAGCGGAGTCGCACGCAAAGCGGGCGACTCCCAACGAAGGACCTATGCACTTTTCGGCCACCACCCCGCGTGCGAGTGGGAGATCTCGGTAGGAGACCCAGAACGAATCACGCGACCCCAGCCCCGTCAGGGGCGACACGTAAAAGCCCGGCACGGCAGTGCCGGGAGAGGGACAATGATGGAACCGAGTCCCGTAGGGACGGCACGACATTGAACTAAACCCTGCGACCAAAGCCCCCGCTTGACAACCCTCCACCCCGCTCCTTATAATTAGCACTCGATAGGCGAGACTGCTAACAGCACTCCCTAACCCTTAACAATTCATAGGTTTACGTAACCTCAACCTCACCATCCAACCTTGAAAGGAGTTGCAACCATGGCTAAATTCAGCCCGCTACATGACCGCATTCTGGTTCGTCGCGTGGAAGAAGCTTCCACCACCCGAGGCGGCATCATCATCCCAGACAGCGCAAAAGACAAGCCGCAAGAGGGCGAAGTCATCTCCACCGGCAAGGGCCGCACTAACGATGAAGGCAAGACCTTCCCCCTGGCCGTCAAAGAAGGCGACCGCATCCTGTTCGGCAAGTATTCCGGCACCGAGATCAAGATCGACGGTGAAGACTTCATCATCATGAAAGAAGACGAAGTCCTCGGCATCCTCACCGGCGCCACCAGCCCGGCCAAGAAAGAACTAGCCGGCTCACGCAAGTAGTAGCGGAAATAAGGCGTTGTCATCGTGACCGCGCCGACGCGTTGTCATCCTGAGCGCGCACTTTGCGCGAAGGATCTCAATCTGATCGGCACTAGCAGGTTAAGCTGGCAGCTAGAAGCTGACAGCTGACAGCACTCAAAGAAATCCGGCGGGTCAATCCCGCCACAGAATCTAAGGAGAAAAAGCAATGGCAAAACAAATCGTACACGGCGAAGAGTCCCGCCAGGCAATCCTGCGCGGCGTAAATCTTCTAGCCGACGCTGTAAAAGTCACCCTCGGCCCCAAAGGCCGCAACGTTGTAATCGAAAAGAAATTCGGATCGCCCACCATCACCAAAGACGGCGTTACCGTAGCCAAAGAAATCGAACTCAAGGACGGCCTCGAAAACATGGGCGCCCAAATGGTTCGCGAAGTAGCCAGCAAAACATCCGACGTAGCCGGCGACGGCACCACCACCGCAACAGTCCTTGCCCAAGCAATTTATCGCGAAGGCGTAAAGACAGTAGCAGCAGGCGCCAACCCGATGGCCATGAAACGCGGCATCGAGAAGGCAGTCTCCCTCGTCTGCGGAGCCTTCGACAAGAAAACCGGCGAACGCGCCAAAGGCGAACTGGACAAGTTCTCCAAGCCCGTCTCCGGCGAAATGATAGCCCAGGTAGGCACAATTTCGGCGAACAACGATGAAACTATTGGGCACATTATTGCCGAAGCCATGAAGAAGGTCGGCAAGGATGGCGTCATCACCGTTGAGGAGTCGAAGACGCTTGAGACGCAGCTCGAAGTGGTCGAAGGCATGCAGTTCGACCGCGGCTATCTGTCTCCTTACTTCGTTACTGATCCGGAGCGGATGGAAGTTGCACTGGAGAATGCCTACATCCTGATCAACGAGAAGAAGATCAGCTCCATGAAGGATCTTCTCCCGCTGCTCGAGCAGATTGCCAAGAGCGGCAAGCCGTTGCTGATCATCGCTGAGGACGTTGAGGGTGAAGCACTCGCTACTCTCGTCGTCAACAAGCTGCGTGGAACGCTGCAGGTCGCGGCCGTCAAGGCTCCCGGCTTCGGCGATCGCCGCAAGGCTATGCTGCAGGATATCGCGATCCTCACCGGCGGCAAGGCCATCACCGAAGATCTGGGCATCAAGCTCGAGAACGTGCAGATCAGCGATCTCGGCCAGGTCAAAAAGCTCACCATCGACAAGGACAACACCACCTTGGTCGAAGGCAAGGGCAAGCACTCCGAGATCGAAGGCCGCGTAAAGGAAATTCGCAGCCAGATCGATAAGACCACCAGCGACTACGACCGCGAGAAGCTGCAGGAGCGGTTGGCCAAGCTGGTCGGTGGCGTAGCCGTCATCAAAGTCGGCGCCGCAACCGAGACCGAAATGAAAGAGAAGAAAGCCCGCGTCGAAGACGCCATGCATGCAACTCGCGCAGCCGTGGAAGAAGGCATTGTCCCCGGCGGTGGAGTGGCACTGGCGCGCTGCGTCGCGGCTCTCGACAAGCTGAAGCTCGAAGGGGATGAGCAGATCGGTGTCAACATCGTGAAGCGCGCCCTGCAAGAGCCCATGCGTCAGATCGTCGAGAATGCCGGCGAAGAAGGCGCGGTCGTGCTCGGCAAGGTGCTCGACTCCAAGGACCCCAACTACGGCTTCAATGCTCTGAACAACGAGTATGAGGACCTGGTCAAGGCCGGAGTACTCGATCCGACGAAGGTAGTGCGCACTGCACTCACCAACGCCGGCTCGATCGCATCGTTGATGCTCACCACCGAAGCGCTGGTCGCGGAGATTCCCGAGAAGAAGGAAGCTCCAATGCCGGGTGGACACGGCGGCGGCGGCATGGAAGGCATGTACTAAGAACAGTTGCCAGTTGTCAGTAAAGTCAAAGGCCCTGCTCGCGAGAGCGGGGTTTTTTTTCGGACCGATTCGGGAACGGGTGTAAGTTTTTTCTTAGGATTCTTATCTGGTGTGCTGGCGCGTCGATAGAATTTACCTGTGCGAGCGGCGTTTAGGAGGGTATTGCCAGTGGGTACTGGACGCTGATCGCCAATCAGTCGGGTGGCTTTTCAGCCACTAGGGTTCGACTCCCTTACCCTCCTCGGGTCACTCGACTTGTACCGAAGGTTCTTGACTACGGAGTGGATTGGCTTATCATAGAAATTGATTGGCGATCGGCGTTTAGTATCTGCGAGCCCCGAGCAAATGCTCGGGGCTTGGCTTTTTTGGCGAGGCATGGAATGAGTTTTTCGGCGTCGGCGGCAGATGAGCGTGTGCTGGACGTGCAATCCACGGACGACGCGCTGAGTGTGAGTCTGCGGGATGGGCGTGTCATCACCGTGCCGCTGGTGTGGTACCCGCGCCTGCTTAACGCCACGCCTGCGCAACGGCGGAATTGGAAGATTGCCGGTGGTGGATACGGGATTCACTCGCCTGACCTTGACGAAGACTTGAGCACCGAGGGGTTGTTGCGCGGTGCGCCCTCGCCTAAGGCATCAGTCCATGCGAAGTAGGCTGTCAGTTCTCAGCCGTCAGTAAACTCAAAGGCCCCGTGGTTAGTGGTCAGTTGCCAGTAAGGTCAAAGGCCCCGCTCGCGAGAGTGGGGCGTTTTTTTTCGGGCTGATACGGGAAAGGGTGTAAGTTACTCGACTTGTACGCGAAGGTTCTTGACTACGGACTGGATTGGCTTATCGTAGAAATTGATTGGCGATCGGCGTCTAGTATCTGGGGCTGGCCCATCTTTGCCTTTCCCGGTCGCTTATGCCGGAAAGAAACCGGCTGCCCCACCTTTCGGGATTTTCGAAAGGTGGGAGTCGATGCTGCGGGCGGGTATGAGGGTTGGCCGTACCCTCGACCACGTTTCAGTGGCGGTGCCATGTGAAGTCAAGAGCCGCGCTGCACGCTGCATCGTGCCCACCCTTCGAAGACCGCGAAGGGTGGGGCAACCCCGCTTACCTCAGCGGCTGAAGCCGCGCTCTTCTTGCGGGCTGGTTCGGCACGAGTGAACTCGTGCCCTTCCCGAGCCTACGACTTGCTGCGCCGCCATGACTCGCCGCGACCACGCTCGGGAAGGGCACGACTTCCAGTCGTGCCGCAAAGCCGTCCTACAGCACGCGGCTTTAGCCGCTGAGGGCCAGCCGTCTAGTTTGAAGCCTGGGTATGCGGAGCAGTAGCGATGATCCGAGGCCGATTCCGCGATCCCGCGCTTCACTGGATTCTCGTGAATGGACCCACGATGCGTATCAAAATCCGCAGCGTCCCGGATGCGATGGTCCGTGAATCCTCGTTGCCAGACCTCGCCCTTTCGACCCTCCAGCCCCAACGCATGCGAGTAGCCTCCCTTGATGAAGTGGATTGACTGCTCTAACGTGACCTCGGGCGTCAGCAACAGGTGAATGTGTTCAGGCATGACGACGAAAGCGTGCAGCTCGAATCGTCCTTGGCTCCGATAACCGTATAGCGTCTTGAGGAAAAGCCTTACATACGATTCGACAACGAAGAGCCTTCGTCGCTTCCACGTCGAGAAGGTCACGAAATACGTTCCGTGTGGACTAAGGGCGCGGATCGGCTTCAAGGGCAGACCTCAGCGGCTGAAGCCGCTCTCTGGCCAGCTTAGTACGGCACGACTGAAGTCGTGCCCTTCCCTAGCCTTATTTTTGTCGGCGGGTGTGCCGCTTTGGAAAAGGGGTTGCCCCGGATTTCTACCTTGAACCGGCTGCCCCACCTTTCGTGGTTCTCGAAAGGTGGGAGTCGATGCTGCGGGCGGGCATGGGGGTTGGCCGTGCCCTCGGGATCAAGGTCAAAGTCAAAAGCGTCGGACAGGAGTGTCCGACCCACACGGTTTGATGCTACGGCTGGCGGCCCGATGGACCTGGGCGGCTGTCCCTACATTTGCTTGAGGTCCCTCAGCGGCTGAAGCCGGCTGGTTCTGGGGTGCTTCTTTCACGCAGGCCTGGAAGGCTTGCTCCACCCTCCTTCCTTTCACGCAGGCTTGGAAGGCCCACTCCACCGCTTTTATCTCGGCTCTTGGGCGCTGCGCTGGCTGGAATCTAGCGGTCCTGGTTGTTTCCCACAGCTTTATTTTCTTTGATGGTTGGATGACCTTGCTTGCTGGTTTGGGAGGGGGATACTGGAATAGGACGGGGTGTGTGTGCGGTCGGTCCGAGCCGCGAAAAGCAGGTTCCTTACCGGGCTTTCCGCCCGGTTCGGAATGACAGGGGTCCGTGGTCGCTGAGGTCCTTCACTTCGTTCAGGATGACAATTAATCGAGGGGGGTGCCCTTCCTCAAACATATTTCCTGACATCGGTGCCCCGCGCCCTACTTCACGCCTTTGTCCGGATTCCATGAGCCTTGCAGCTTGCGGAGGTAGACGATCTGGCCGATGTGGTAGGCGTTGTGGGTGCAGATGTTGCCGATGGTGGGGGCCAACATTGCCAGCTTTTGATCGTCGGCGGTCTCGACTAGCTTCTCGAGATCCGTCATTATCTGGTCGAGCTGGGTGACCGTGTCGGTCCACTGCTTGGTGTCAAATTTCACGAAGGTCTCATCGTTGTCGCCGGCGTATTTATCCGGAGTGCCTCCCTGGAACTTGATCAGGTTGCGGCGATTCCAGAACAGCAGATGATAGGTGAGCTGGCCGGCGGAGTGGCCGCCTGTGGGGGGCTGCCAGCTGGCTTGCTCGGCGGTGAGTCCGTCGACCGCCACTTTGATGGGCACGAACCAGTCTGCCTGATTATGAGTGGAGTGCAACTCCTGCAGCAGGAGGCTGCGCAGGGTGGCGGGCTGTTGCTTTTGAGTTTGGCATTGCAGCGAAAGCATCAGAACCAGAACCGAACCTGCTACTGCGATGGCGTGCTTCATTGGGGCTGCTCCTGATCTTCATGATTGATTTTCGTGGCTGATGTTCGTGGCTGCTCTGCATGATAAGCCGGCTGTGGGAGAGACGTAATCCATATGTGTTTGTTAGCAATGATCATGGTCGCCGTGGGAAGCCTCTTTGCTCGCGGGTGCGGCTTGGCGTGGCTTGTGGATGCGGCAAAGCTGCTGATTATAATGGGCGATTAATAAACCGGCGAGCGGGGGATTCTGGGGTATGATCAATGCATGCCCTTACTCCTGGAACACCTTACCAGTCTTCGTCAGGAAATTACGGATTTACGGAACATGAACGCGCGTTCTGCAGCCAGGACCGCGGATAGCCAGATCGACCAGTCAGCTGTGGAAATGCGCGCCAATCGCCTGCTTGAGATCAAGAAGGAGTTGTCGCAGATGTTGAACCGTCCTGAGGATCCACGAGTGTGGTGGGAAAAGGGCGGACGGCGGAATCGCGTCGCTTAGCGGCGGCTGAGAAGCCTGAAATAGGCCTCCAATCGGACTTGGATCCGGTGGAGGCTTTTGTTTTTTCGGTATGCGTGGGACAGGCGCAAGCAGACACCAGGATCCCTCACTTCGTTCGGGATGACAAAACTTCCGGAGGACAAATCTGGGAGAGTGCTTAGACGGCGAGTGTTTCGGCGGCGGAGGCCAGGGCGGACGCTAGTCCGTCGGAGTTGGCGACGCCGCCCTGGGCTATGTCTTTGCTGCCGCCGCCGCGGCCGCCGAGCTTGGCCATGGTTACTTTCAGCAGCGCGCCCATGTCGTGGGGCTGTCCGGCAGACTGAGCGAAGACCAGCGCGGGCTGGGGAGATTCGGTGGCGAGCAGGGCGATCACGGCGGAGGATTGCCGCGTCAGCTTTTGGGCCAGCAGCTTGAGGGAGTTGAGGTCGCGGTCGGAGAAAGTGCGCACCACCAGCCTGCGGCCACCGCTCTCGGGAGTTTCTGCTAGTAAGGTTGTGGCTTGGGCGGCGGCGAGTTCGTCCTGCGATTGCTCGCGTTGCTTGCGCAGCGATTTGATTTCGTCGAGAGACTTGCGGGCTTGCTGCGGGACATCGTAAATGCCGGCGGAAAACAGCGCGGCAGTTTCTGTCAGGGTAGAAAAGTCGCGGCGTGCGGTGGAGACGGCGCGCTGCCCGGCGACGAATTCGACGCGGTAACCCTGGCGGGCTTTTTCGGTCTTGCGCAGCAGGATCCCGCCGATCTGACCCGTGCTGCTGACGTGGGTCCCGCCGCAGGCGGTAAGGTCCCAGTCGCGGATGTCAATCAGGCGTAATTGGTCGCGTTCAACTGGCGGGAGTTTGCGCAAGCCAAGCTTTTCTGCCTCGTCGCGCGTCACATAGCGGACGTCCACGGGACGATTCTCGATCATGATCTCGTTGGCCGCTCGTTCGGCGGATTCAACCTGATCTTTATTGAGCGAGGGCGCGTCTAGATCGATTGAGCAGTAGTCGTCCGCCATGTGGAAAGAGACGGTCGGCATGTTGAAAAGACGCACGAAGGCAGCGGAGAGCACGTGCTGGGCCGAATGTTGCTGCATATGGTCGCGGCGGCGGGCAGCGTCGATTTCGCCCCGGACGCGGGTTCCGGGATGCGGGTTTTTCAGCGGCGCTTCCAGGTAGTGG
>Ga0209380_10000759_pt1 | contig 22821 bp, 25 predicted proteins | sample HubBroMetageWFT6_FD_188347 | JGI IMG/M metagenome (GOLD analysis project Ga0209380, IMG submission 188347) | Warmed and freeze-thawed soil microbial communities from the Hubbard Brook experimental Forest, New Hampshire - Hubbard Brook CCASE Soil... | ecosystem: Environmental > Terrestrial >...
ACGCCGCCCGGACGCGGCGCTGCTCGGGGTTGCGGCGTCCGGCATCGGCATTGCCCCCCATCCGGGGGATGATTGGGAGGCACTGTTCTTTCGCATTTTCCTGGAGCGCATCGAGGCGCAACTTGGCATCGGCGCGCCGACAATCCTTTACGACTATCCGGTCGCCATGGCTGCCTTGTCGCGCCGGAAACCGGATGATCCCCGGCTCGCCGAGCGGTTTGAGCTTTATGTCTGCGGCCTTGAATTGGCCAACGCTTTCAGTGAATTGACCGACCCGGCCGAGCAGCGGGTGCGTTTCGCCGCGGACCAGGCGCGCAAGCAGGTGCTTTACGGCGAGATATATCCGGCCGACGAGGATTTTCTGGCCGCGCTGGAGCAGGGTTTGCCCGAATGCGCCGGTATCGCCCTCGGTTTCGATCGGCTGGTCATGCTGGCGACGGATGCCGAGCGAATCGAGGAAGTGCTGTGGGCGCCGGTGGTGTAAGGGATTGTGGCTTGGTAAGTTAAGATACTCTAAACGCCTGGGGCTGGCCGAATGCCGTTCCGCGGCAACGAAGAAAGGGAAGGCGAGGCGCGCCGCACGGCAGCCCTGATGGGGTTCATCGTCATTCTGGTCCTGGCGATTGCTGGGGTCGTGCTGGTGCGCGAACTCCAAAAGAAGGGTCGGCTTGAAGATTGCCTCATGGCAGGCCGGAAGAATTGTGCACCGATCGAATTGCCGCTTCGGAATCCTTGATCAACGACGATAAGCGCCAGAGTCGCGAGAAGCCGGAGCCCAAGGGCTGGTGCGGATAGCGCCTTATTTATCTTCGGATAACCTTGGTATCTACTGCCGGTTGCTTTAGCGCGTATCCGCGCCAACTCGGCACTGAATCTGAGCGCTGCTTCGCTTGTCGCGGCGGCGGTTCATCGCCACACTGTACGATCCGCCCATGCCCACACGAGACAGCAATGAAAAACCAGCCCATCGGCCATACCGGCCGCCACTTCCTGCAGATCCCCGGCCCGACCAACGTGCCCGATCGGGTCTTGCAAGCGATCGCGTTTCCTACGATCGACCACCGCGGCCCTGAATTCGCCGACCTCGGCAAGGATATCGTCGCCGGCATGAAGCGGGTGTTCCAGACGGACGGAATGGTTGTCATCTATCCCTCGTCCGGTACTGGCGCGTGGGAGGCAGCGCTCGTCAACACGCTGTCTCCAGGCGATCGGGTATTGATGTTCGAGACCGGTCATTTTGCGACGCTGTGGCGGCAAATGGCGACCCGGCTCGGGCTCGACATCGAGTTCGTCCCCGGCGACTGGCGGCACGGGGTCGACCCGGCGCAAGTGGCGGAAAAGCTCGCCGCCGATCGGGAGCATAGGGTCAAGGCCGTTTGCGTCGTCCACAACGAGACCTCGACCGGTGTCACCACCCGCATCCCCGAGATCCGCGCCGCGATCGACCAGGCGCGTCACCCCGCCCTGTTCATGGTCGACACGATATCGTCGCTCGCCTCGATCGAGTACCGGCACGATGAATGGGGCGTCGATGTCACGGTGGGCGGCTCGCAGAAAGGGCTGATGCTGCCGCCAGGCCTCGGCTTCAACGCGGTTTCCGACAAGGCTCTCGCTGCCGCTAAGACGGCCAAGTCAGTCCGTTCCTATTGGGATTGGCACGCGATGCAGGAGACCGGTCATACCGGGTTTTTTCCTTACACCCCGGCGACCAACCTGCTGTTCGGGCTGCGCGAGGCGCTGAAGATGCTGCTCGACGAGGAGGGGCTGGCGGCGGTGTTCCAACGCCATGCCCGACATGGCGAGGCGGCGCGGCGCGCGGTCAAAGGCTGGGGGTTAGAGGTGCTGTGCGCCGAGCCGCGCGAATATTCCAATTCGCTGACCGCCGTTGTGGTGCCCGAGGGCTACGATGCCGACCGAGTACGCGACATCATCCTCGACGGCTTCGACATGTCCCTCGGCACCGGGCTTGGCAAGATGAAGGGCAAGATCTTCCGTATCGGTCATCTCGGCCATTTCAACGATCTGATGCTGTGCGGCACGCTGTGCGGCGTCGAGATGGGGCTGCACCGCTCGGGCATACCGCATCGGGCCGGCGGCGTCGCGGCGGCGCTCGAATTTCTCGGCGCGCGCGACGCAGCCTAGTTTGGAGATTCGAATGACCCCGGAGCAAGTCGACGAAGCAGCTCAGGCGCTCGCCGCGGCCCGCACTGGCCAGCCGATCGCCGCGCTCCCCGAAGCGGCGCGGCCGCAGTCAGAAGCTGATTCCTATGCCATCCAGGACGCGGTCCTACGTCGCTTGGGCGAGCGGATCGGCGGCTGGAAGGTCGGCTTCTCGCCCGAGGGCGGGATCTTTTGCGCGCCGATCTACGCCTCAAGGGTACATGCGAGCCCGGCTCTACTGCCGTCGCGCGGCTTTCACGTGATCGGCATCGAATGCGAGATCGGCTTCCGGCTGAACCAGGCCTTCCCGGCCCGCGCGCAGCCCTATAGCCGAGAGGAGGTGCTGCGCGGCGCGTCGCTGCATCCGACGATCGAGATCGTCGATTCTCGGTATATCGATTTCCGGTTGCTCGACCGGCTGCAGGTATTGGCGGACAATTTCTCGAACGGGGCACTTGTCTATGGTGCTGCGGCCTCGGGCTGGGAGGGAATGGACCTCGCCAATCCGCCGATCACCGTCACCGCCGACGGCAAGGATTTCGCCGAATGCACCGGGTTGCGAGCCGGCGACCCGATCGGACTGCTCGTCGATCTGGTGAACCACATCGCCAATCGGCGTGGCGGCGTGCCGGGCGGGACTTTTGTCACGACCGGCAGCCATACCGGCCTGGTCTTTACCGAGCCCGGAGCGGAGATCCGTACCGATTACGGCAAGCTGGGCCGGGTCGAGGTGTCCTTTCCGCGGTAGCACGCGCTGGGACTGTACGGCATCGCGTTCGATGCAGATCATCGTCGATCCCGTAACCCCGCTAGAGCCGTTGGCTTACGATCGCGTCGCGCGCGGGCTGCATTGGCTGATCGCCGGCTTGGCGGTCGTCATCGTGTCGCTCGGCTGGGCAATCCCCGGAACGGCGCGCGAAACTGGGTCGCGCGACTTACTTTTGCTGGGCCATCGCTCGCTGGGCTTGCTGCTTTTGGCGCTGATGCTGTTCCGCGGCTTCTGGCGCTGGACGCACCCGCCGCCGCCATTGCCGCCGAGCCTGATGCGGATCGAGGCGCTTGCTGCGCGCGCGACCCACGGGCTGTTCTATCTGTTTTTTGTGATTATGCCGCTCAGCGGCTACGTCAATGCAGCCGCGGCGGGCCATTCCATCAGCCTTTTCGGACTTGCCGAGATTCCGTCCGTGCTGCTAGAAGACAACCGCGTCTCCCAAGCCGCAATTGCGGTGCACCTCACCTGCCAGTTCCTGATCTACGCCTTCGTCGCTCTGCATGTCGTCGCCGCGCTGACCCACTGGATTGTGCGTCGCGACGGTGTGTTTGAACGCATGCTGCCGTTGCGCGATCGGTAATGCTGCGCCAGCGCTAGATCGGGCCGGTCGGGACCAGCGCCAGCTTCGATCGGAAATAGTCGAGCGCCTCGGCAAGGCTGCGGGCCGCGCGAAGGTGTTGGCGTCCGCTCAGCACGATGAACTCGGCCGCGCTTGCCGCGGGCGACAGCGATTTGACTATTGTATAGGCGGCGCTCTCGTGGGTATGCCGGAAGATCGAGAATAGCGCCTGGCCGTCGCGGTGGTCGATCGCGTAGTCGCGCCAGATGCCGCGCGCGACGTTGCGGCTGTAGAGTCCAAGCAGCTGGTTCAGCTCGGAGCGAGTGAAATAAAGCGTCCGGCGTCCACCCCGATGGTCCCTGAATGTCACCACCGTGGCGCTCGTGCTGCTCATCGCCGACCGTCTTCTGTTCCCATCTGTCATAATTTTGACCATTTCGGCCGAAGCGTCCAGCAGTCTTGCCGATCCAGACCTGCCGTGGCCGGCTTTGGCGCTGCGACCGGTTGCCGCCGGTCGATGCGGCCGGCGATGCCGCAATTTGCGTCACCCTTGGCTTGCGGATATGGTGACGACCCTCGACCAGGGCCCGGGGCTTTTGTGAGCGACATTTTCCGCGAAATCGACGAGGAACTGCGTCGCGACAACCTGCTGAAGCTCTGGGCGCGCTACCGGTGGCATATCGTCGGTGCCGTTGTTGCCGCGCTCGTCATCGCCGGTGCGATCGTCGCGTGGCGAGATCACCAGGCGTCCGAGCGGCGCGCCGAGGCGACTCGCTATGCTGGCGCGCTGACGCTCGCGCGCGACGGCAAGGAAGCCGATGCGGCGAAGCTGTTCGCCATGCTTGCGCAGGATGGCGGCAGCTATTCGGTGCTGGCCGCCTTCGAGCAGGCTGAGTTGCTGGCGAAGCAGGGCGATAGCAAAGGGGAGATCAGCGCCTATGACCGCCTTGCCGCGTCGTCTGATCTCGACCCCGAATTTCGCGATCTGGCGACACTGCTTTCGGTCATCCATGGCTTTCCCGATTCTGACCCGAAGGCCGTGATCGACCGGCTTCAGCCGTTGACCGCGAATGGCAATCCGTGGCGCGCTACCGCGCTCGAACTGATCGCGGCGGCAAAGCTCAAGGAAAACGACCGCCCCGGTGCACTGGCCATTTATAAACAGCTCGCCGACGACCTCTCCGCGCCGCAGCAGCTACGAGCCCGCGCTGCCGAGATGACCGCCGCCCTCGCGCACTGAGTCGAAAATCCAGCGTTATGATGAATCGCCGCGATTTCGCTTCGCTGCTGCTGCTGTCACTCGGCGTGGCGGGCTGCGACGCTTTCAAGGACAAGAAGCAGCAATTGGCCGGCGAGCGCATCCCGGTGCTTGGGGCCGGCAGCCGCTTCGAGCCCGATGCGGATCTTGCCGCGGTTGCGGTCGAGCTCCCGCCGCCTGCCGTCAACCCGGATTGGCCGGAGGCCGGCGGTAACCCGGCCCATGCAATGGGCCATCCAGCCTTGCCGGACAAGCTCGCCCGCGCCTGGGAGACCGGCGTCGGTGACGGCTCGGGGCGCTACACGAAGGTGTTGTCGCAACCTGTCGTCGAGCAAGGCCGAGTCTATGCGATGGATGGCGGAGTTCAGGTCAGCGCGCTGGACGCCGCAAATGGCGCTCGGATTTGGCGCGTCGACCTTAAGCCGGAGGAGCTGCGCGGCAACGCATTCGGCGGCGGGCCCTCGTTCTGGAACGACCGTCTCTATGTCGCGACAGGTTATGCTCAAGTGCTGGCGCTCGATCCGGCCGACGGAAAGGTTATCTGGCGAACCAACGTCAATGCGCCAATACACAGCCCGCCAACAGTCGCGAATGGCCGCGTCTTTGCCGTCACCGTCGAAAATGAGCTCAACGCCCTGGACGCCTCCGACGGTCGGAAATTGTGGTCGCATAGCGGCATTCCCGAGACCGCCGGCCTGTTGGGCGGCGCCAGCCCGACGGTCGAGGGGGAGGTGGTCGTTGCCGCTTACAGTTCGGGCGAGCTGTTCGCGTTGCGCGTCGAGAATGGCCGCGCCGTGTGGTCGGACAATCTAGCCTCGACCCGCGCCGCAAACGCCGTGGCCGGGCTTGCCGATATCCGGGGCCGGCCGGTGATCGATCGCGGCCGGGTCTTCGCCATCAGCCACAGCGGGCGGATGACGGCAATCGATCTGCGCCGCGGCGACCGCGTTTGGGAGCAGGAGATCGCTAGCAGCCATAGCCCTTGGGTCGTCGGCGATTATGTCTTCGTGCTCGCCAACGACAACGAGCTGCTTTGCCTAACTCGCGACGCCGGCAAGGTACGCTGGACGCGTCAGCTGCGCCGGTACGAGGACGAGAAGGCGAAATCCGACCCGATCATATGGGCCGGCCCGGTGCTGGGGGGTAACCGGTTGATCGTGCTTTCTTCCCTCGGCGAGGCGGTATCGCTATCGCCCTCAAACGGCGAGGTGCTGGGCAGTCAGGAGATGTCGTCGGGCGGCTTCTTTGGACCAGTTGTAGCCAACAACGCCCTTTACTTGCTGACCGACGACGCAAATCTCTCCGCCTATCGTTGATCTCCAGCAGAGCGGCGGACCTGATGAGTTTCACGGTCGCGATTGTCGGGCGGCCGAATGTCGGCAAATCGACATTGTTCAATCGGCTCGTCGGCCGCCAGCTCGCGCTCGTCGACGATCTCCCGGGAGTCACCCGCGACCGCCGTGAAGGCGAAGGTCATTTGGCCGATCTAAGCTTTCACGTGATCGACACCGCCGGGCTCGAGGAGGCGCCGCCGGACACGCTCGCCGGTCGGATGCGGGCGCAAACCGAGCACTCGCTCACCGATGCGGATGTTGCGCTTTTGGTCATCGATGCGCGCGACGGCATCACTCCGGCCGACCGTTATTTCGCTCGATGGCTCCGCCGCACCGGCAAGCCCGTCCTGCTCGTTGCCAACAAGGCCGAGGCCAGGGGCGCGCTCGCCGAGATCGCCGAGGTGTACGCGCTCGGCCTCGGCGACCCGGTGCCGATCTCGGCTCAGCACGGCGAGGGATTGGCCGAGCTATACGATCAGCTGCGGCGGTTTGCCGGCGAAGAAGAACAGTCAGGACCGACCGAGGACGAGGCGGAACGGCCGCTGCAGCTGGCGATTGTCGGGCGGCCGAATGTCGGCAAATCGACGCTGGTCAATCGGCTGCTTGGCGAGGACCGGGTGTTGACCGGCCCGGAGCCGGGCATCACCCGCGACGCGATCGCGATCGACTGGGACTGGGAAGGTCGCGCGCTCCGGCTCGTCGACACGGCCGGGATGCGTCGCCGGGCACATATCGAAGGCCGACTCGAGCGGCTCTCGGTCGCGGACACGCTACGGGCGGTGCGTTTCGCCGGGACTGTCGTCCTGGTGATGGACGCGCTGCAGCCGCTCGAACGTCAGGATCTGACCATCGCCAACCTCGTCGCCGAGGAGGGGCGGGCAATCGTGCTGGCGCTGAACAAGTGGGATTTGGTCCGCGAGCGCGAGGCGATGCTGGCGAAGGTGTGCGACCGGTTGCAGACATCACTGCCGCAACTTCACGGCGTCCCCGTGATACCAGTCTCGGGACTGAACGGGCATGGCATCGATGCATTGATGAAGGCAGTCTTCGCCGCCGATACGGTGTGGAACCGGCGGGTGCCGACCCCGACCCTGAACCGCTGGCTGACGACGATGCAGGAGCATCACCCGCCACCGCTGGCCGGCGCGCGTCGGCTCCGGCTGCGTTACATGACACAGGTCAATACCCGGCCGCCGACCTTCGCGCTGTTCGCCTCCAAGCCGGGCGAGTTGCCGGAAGCCTACCGGCGGTACCTCGTGAATTCGCTGCGCGAAAGTTTCGACCTGCCCGGGGTCCCGATCCGGGTCATGCTGCGCAAGGGTGCAAACCCATACGCCCGCGCCTGAGTGCTATTAGGAGATGCCGACCACCTCGCCGTTGCGGGTGCATTCGGGGAGGACGAGATCGAGGAAGGCTTCCGCCACAGTTTCCGGCTCTGGTATCGACTCAGGGTTCTCGCCGGGGAAGATGCGGGCGCGCAGCCGGGTTCGGGCGATGCCGGGATCGATCAGATTGACCCGTACGGCGGTGCGGGCGATCTCGCCGGCATAGATTCTGACCATGGTTTCGAGCCCGGCCTTGCTGACGGCGTAGGCGCCGTAATAGGGCAAGGCGTCGCGTGCCAGCCGGCTGGTGACAAAGACCGCCCGTCCGCTCGGCGCCATCCGCAGCAGCGGATCCGTCGCGCGGATGAGCCGCCAATTGGCGGTCAGGTTGAGGTCGAGGACTTCGCTCCAGACGTCGGGATCGATATGGCCGAGCGGCGAGAATACGCCGAACTCGGCGGCATTGCCGATCAGGATGTCGAGCCGGCCATAGCGCTCGTACAACGCCGCGCCCAGCTCGTCGATCTTGATGAAATCGCGCAGGTCGAATGGCACGAGGGTGGCGCTACCCCCGGCGGTGCGAACCCGATCGTCGGTTTCCTCGAGACCACCGACCGTGCGCGCAACGAGCACCAGATGTGCGCCCTCACCGGCGAAGCGCTCCGCTACTGCGGCGCCGATGCCGCGCGAGGCGCCCGTGATCAGCGCTATCTTGCCGGCGAGCCTGCCCACCATCACTCGGCAGGGGCGGGAGCGGGAGCGAGGGCGTAGACCGGCCGTCGACGTATCGCCATCAGCGCGATGATGCTGAGCAGCGCCGTCGCCATCAGGTAGTAGCTCGGCGACAGCGGATCGCCGGTCTGCGCGATCAGCCAGGCCGCGACAAACGGCGAAAGACCGCCAAAAATCGATACCGCGGTGCTGAAGCTCAGCGATACGCCGATCGCCCGGATTTCGACCGGGAATTGCTCGCCGAGCAGCGACGGCAGGACGCCGCTATACCCGGCCTTGACCAGGTTGAGCCAGCCAACGGCGATGACGCACGCCGTCAGGCTGGGCCACGCCACCATCAAATAGAAGGACGGATAGGCGGTCAGCAGGAACAGCCAGCCGGTGATCAGCATGATGCGCGGGCGCGGACCCTTGTCCGACCAATGCCCGGCGACGACGGAGAAGATAGCGAGGATGATGCCGCCGACGAGGGTCGCGACGAAGCCGGTATAGGCCGGCAAGTGCAGCTGCTTCACACCGAAAGTCGGAATGTAGGCCAGCAGGTAGTAAGAGCTGTTGGAGATGATCGAGGCGCCCAGCGCAAGCAGGACCGGAAACGGATACCGGCGCAAGAGTTCGGCGATGGGGATGGTCGGAGGCTTTTCGGCCTCGAGGAACTCCGCCGTCTCCGTCACTTGCGAGCGGATATAAAGCCCGGCTGGGCCGATGAGCATCCCGAAGAAATAGAGCAGTCGCCAACCCCAGCTGGTTAATTGGTCGTGCGTCAGAAGCGTCGTCAGCATGATGCCGAATACCGAGACGATGATGGAGATGATTCCGGTCGAGGCCCATTGCCAGCTGGCGGCGAAGCCCTTGCGATGCGAGCCGTGCTCGACCAGGAAGGACACCGCGCTGCCGAACTCGCCGCCGACCGAAAATCCCTGCATCAAGCGCGCGAAGATGATCAGAAGCGGTGCGGCGACGCCGATGGTCGCAAAACCCGGCGTGACCGCCATCAGCGTCGTGCCGATCATCATCAGCCCGATCGACAAGGTGAGGCCGGCCTTGCGGCCATGCCGGTCGGTATAGCCGCCGATAAAGATCGCGCCCAGCGGCCGGACAAAATACGCCAGGCCGAAGGTGCCGAAGGTGAGTAGCAGTGATGCTGTAGAATTGCCGGACGGAAAGAACACTTCCGAGATCGTGACGGCAAAATAAATAGACGTAGACAACAAAATCGAACCATTCGAGCACGTTGCCGATCGTTGCCGCGATTACCATCCGGCTGAACGACGATCGCGACGGCACGGCGCGGCTGCGCCCTGTATCGGTAGCCATCGGAAATTCCCTGCCCTGTGTGTTTTTGTTTTTTTGTTCGTGCCCGGTATTTTAAGCTGGTTCGGCGAGCAGCGACAACTGCACTGAGACTTTGCCTTCATCGGCATCGGCAAGCGGGATCGGGTAATCGCCGGTAAAGCACGCGTCGCAGAAGCGCGGCTCATTCGGCAACCGGCCGGCGTCCTCGCCCATCGCGCGGTAAAGCCCGTCGATCGAGATGAAGGCGAGGCTGTCGACGCCGATGAAGCGAGTCATCTGCTCGACATCGAAGCGGGCGGCAAGCAGTTGCTGCCGCGATGGCGTGGCAATGCCATAGAAACAGGGAAAGCGGGTCGGCGGGCTCGAAATCCGCATATGCACCTCGCGCGCGCCGGCATGACGAACCATGTCGACGATCTTGGTCGAGGTGGTGCCGCGCACGATCGAATCGTCGATCAGAATGACCCGCTTGCCTTCGATATCGGCGCGGTTGGCATTGTGCTTGAGGCGGACGCCGAGATGGCGGATCTGGTCGGTCGGCTCGATGAAGGTGCGTCCGACATAGTGGTTGCGGATAATTCCCAACTCAAAGGGAAGGCCGCTTTCGGCGGCGTAGCCGAGCGCCGCCGGAACCCCGGAATCCGGCACCGGCACGACGATGTCGGCATCGACATGGCTTTCACGTGCCAGCTCGCGGCCGATGCGCTTGCGCGCCTCATAGACGCTGCGCCCCTCGAGCACGCTGTCGGGGCGCGCGAAGTAGATGTATTCGAAGACGCACAGCCGCCGCGGCACTTCGGTAAAGGGCTTCAGACTCTTCACCCCACCGGCGCCGATAATGACGATCTCGCCTGGCTCGACATCACGCACGAACTCGGCGCCGATGATATCGAGCGCGCAGGTCTCCGAGGTGACGATCCAGGAATCAGCGAGCTTGCCGAGCACCAGCGGGCGCACCCCGAGCGGGTCGCGCAGTCCAATCACCGATTCCTGCGACAGCGCCACCAGCGAATACGCGCCCTCGACCTGACGCAAAGCGTCGATCATCCGCTCGACGACGGTGTCCTTGAGGCTCGTCGCAATCAGGTGGACGATGACCTCGGTGTCGCTCGTCGACTGGAACAAGCTGCCGCGGCGCACCAGCTGGCGCCGCAGCTGGTAGGAGTTGGTCAGGTTGCCGTTATGGCAGATGGCGAGACCGCCAAACTCGAAATCGGCGAACAGCGGCTGAATGTTGCGCTGCGCCACCTCGCCGGTCGTCGCATACCGGTTATGGCCGATGGCGACGCTGCCGGGCAGGCGCTCGATGACCTCCTTCGAGCTGAAATTGTCGCTGACCAGGCCAGGTCCGCGATGCGCGCTGAACTGCTGACCGTCATAGGCAACGATGCCCGAGGCCTCCTGGCCGCGGTGCTGCAACGCGTGCAGGCCGAGCGCGGTCAGAGCGGCCGCATCGGGATGGCCGTAAATCCCGAAAACGCCGCATTCTTCGTGGAAGCGGTCCGTGTCGCCCTGGCCGCTCGTTGCCATCCGCCACCCTCGCTAGGGGCCGTTCAGCCCTGCCAAATATAAGCTTTCGGCCGTCCCGATGCGAGGGCGTGCCGGATGAAGATTTACCGTTCCGTTACAGGGATTCGGATTCTGCCGATCTTTGCGACCCTGTCCGCCATTATCTGCTCTGATTGTCCATTAGCCGCTTGAGCTGCTGCTGTTCGGTCCGCTTGTAAGCTGGTGCGGCCTCCTGCTGATTCGCCTTCGCGTCCTGAGCTGGCGTTGGGTTCACGTACGCGCCAATCGCCTTTTTAACATCCGCTTCGGCGCCTGCCTTCGGATCAATCGAATGGAAGATGTCATCGAAGGCGCTGGCGCTCTTGAGCTTCAGCTGCTCAGGCAGGAAGGTGCGCAACATATCGGCGCCCTCGCGCAGATAAGGTGCGCTTTTGGCGTCCCTGATCCACGCTGGCCGGTCTGCGGTGGGAACGAGGTCAAGCAGCAAATACGCGAGGCACAGGATGAACACCCCGCGCGCCAGGCCGAAGATGAACCCCAGCGTGCGGTCGATCGGCGACAACGCGCTGATGCGCACCAGGCGCGCGACATAGCCGGTCAGGATCGTCAGCACGATGAGGCTGCCGACGAACAACCCGACCCCCGCGATCACCTGCGACAAGAGCGGGTTGTGCACATGCGGATCGACCTGCTCGAAGGCCCAGTTGAAGCCATAGAGGGTGATTGCGGCGGCGCCGACCCAAGCGATAATCGACAATGCCTCGCGCACAAAACCCCGGGCGAAGGCGAAGATCGCCGACAACACCACAACCGCAATGACGCCGAGATCAACCGGGTTCATGGCGTCGCCGTGACCCTGCCAAAGGCCGCGCGGTCGAGCGGCCTTCTCTGAGGGGCCGCGAGCCGCGTGACCAGTTCGTTCAGATGCCCGATCGGCGTCGTCCGAAGCGCCTCGCTGGACGCGCGAACAGCAGGGCGCCGCGGCGTCCAGGCTTCGGCGAAACCGAGCTTCGCCGCCTCCTTGAGCCGCGCTTCGGCATGACCGACCGGGCGCACCCGGCCCGACAGCCCGATCTCGCCAAAGACAACCGTATCGGCCGGCACCGGCGTCTCGGTCAGCGCCGATACAAGCGCGGCGGCAACGGCCAGATCGGCGGCCGGCTCGACGATGCGCAACCCGCCCGCCACGTTGAGATAGATGTCGTTCGCGCCGACCGAGAGCCCGCAGCGCGCGTCGAGCACCGCGGTGATCATTGCCAGCCTCGTCGAATCCCAGCCGACGACCGCCCGGCGCGGCGTGCCAAGCAGCGATGGTGCGACCAGCGCCTGGATCTCGACCAGCACCGGCCGCGTGCCCTCGATTCCGGCGAACACCGCCGCGCCGGCGATGGGACCGCCGGGTTCGGCGTCGTTGGCGTCGGCGCTCTGTCGATCTGCCAGGAACAGGGCGGAGGGATTCGGCACCTCGACAAGACCCCGGTCGCTCATCTCGAACACGCCGATCTCGTCGGTCGCGCCGAAGCGGTTCTTGACCGCGCGCAGAATACGGAACTGGTGGCCCCGCTCGCCCTCGAAGTAGAGCACCGTGTCGACCATGTGCTCGAGGACGCGCGGTCCGGCGATCAGCCCTTCCTTGGTCACATGGCCGACCAGCACGACAACGAAACCGCGCCGCTTTGCCAACCCGATCAGCTCCTGCGCCGCGCCGCGCACCTGACTGACCGTGCCGGGGGCGCTGTCGAGCGTATCGAGGTACATCGTCTGGATCGAATCAACCACGACGAGGTCGGGCGAGCGACTGTCATCGAGCGCGGCGACGATGTCGCGGACGCTGCTCGCCGCGGCGAGCCGCACCGGGCTGTCGGCGACCCCGAGCCGATCGGCGCGCAGCCGAATCTGATCGATCGCCTCCTCGCCGGTGATGTAAGCGGCCGCAGCGCCGCTCGCGCCGAGAGCGGCGGCAACCTGCAACAGCAAAGTCGATTTGCCGATCCCCGGATCGCCGCCCACGAGGATCGTCGAGCCGGGGACGAGGCCGCCGCCGCAGACACGATCGAGTTCGGCAATGCCGGTCAGGATGCGCGGCGGCCCCGCCGCCTCGCCACGCAGCGCGACAAAGGCGAGAGCGCTGCCGCCGCGGCGCGTGCCACCTTGCGCGAGGCTTTTCGGCGGCGCGGCGCGCGGCAGTTCTTCCACGAGGCTGTTCCAGGCGCCGCACGCCTCGCAACGGCCGGCCCATTTCGGTGCGACAGCGCCGCATTGCTGGCAGGCGTAGCGCGCTTGCGGCTTGGCCACAACCTAGCCCGGATTACTCATGCGGCGCGGACCTCCATCTGGATCGGCCCCTCGGCCCGGCCATGGACGAACTGATCGACATGGGCGTTGTCGGGGTGGTCGATCTCGGCCGTCGGGCCCTGCCAAATGATGCGTCCGTTGTGCAGCATTGCGACGCGATCAGCAATCTTGCGTGTGCTGACCATGTCATGGGTGATCGAGATTGCGGTCGCCCCGAGCTCGCGGACGCAATCGACGATCAGGTGGTTGATCACATCGGCCATGATCGGGTCGAGGCCCGTTGTCGGCTCATCGAAGAAGAGAATCTCAGGTTCCGCGGCGATTGCCCGCGCCAGCGCCACCCGCTTCTGCATACCGCCCGAGAGTTCGGCCGGGCTTAGCGCCCCGACTTCGGGTCCGAGCCCGACCGCCGCGAGTTTTTTCATGGCAATCTCTCGCGCTTCATCGGACGCCATGCCGCGCCCTTGGATCAGGCCGAACGCAACGTTTTCCCATACACGCAGCGAATCGAAGAGGGCGCCGTCCTGGAACAGCATCCCAAAGCGATGCATCAGCGACATGCGCGCAGCACCCCGCAAGCCCTGCGTCTCCATTCCGTCGACGCGAATTGAGCCGGCATCGGGCCGCAACAAGCCTAGAATGGATCGGAGCAGCACCGATTTGCCGGTGCCCGAGCCGCCGATGATCACGAGGCTCTCGCCGGCGGCGCAGTCGAAATCGACGCCGTCGAGCACGCGTTTCGGCCCAAACGACTTTTTCAAGCCGCGCACCGAGATCTTTGGCGCGATGGGGTCGCTCATTTGGCGAAGAAAACCGCCGTAAGAAGGTAGTCGAGCACCAGGATCAGGATCGAAGCCGATACCACCGCATGGGTCGTCGCCTGCCCCACCCCGGCGGCGCCGCCGCGCGACTGGTAGCCGTGATAGCACCCCATCAAGGTTATGATGAAGCCGAACACCGCGGCCTTGATAAGCCCCGAGACGACATCCATCGTCTCCAGGTGCTCCCCGGTCTGGGTCAAATAACTGACCGGATTGAAATTGAGCTTGTAGGCACCGACCAGAAACCCGCCGAAGACGCCGATAATGTCGGCGACGAGCACCAGAAACGGCAAGGCCACGAGCCCGGCGACGAGGCGGGGTAGCACCAGGTAGCGCAACGGGTCGGTCGACAGGGTGACGAGGGCGTCGATCTGGTCGGTGACCCGCATCGTCCCGATTTCCGCCGCCATCGCCGCGCCGACGCGCCCGGCGACCATCAGCCCGGCGATGACCGGTCCCAGTTCGCGGGTGACCGACAGCACGACGACGGTGGCAACCGCGCTTTCCGCGTTGAAGCGGCTGAAGCCGGTATAGGATTGCAGCGCCAAAACCATGCCGGTGAAGACCGCGGTCAGCCCGACAACCGGCAGCGAGAAATAGCCGATGTCGACGATCTGGCGCAGGATCAGCCGCGGGTAGTAGGGCGGGGTGACCGCTGCGCCTAGCGACTGCATGGCGAATGCTACGAGCCGCCCGACAGTCGCCAGAAAGGCTATGAAGAGTGCGCCGATAGAGGCGAGAAAGCCGATCATTCCGGAAGATTTTTCCCGGGAGGCTCGCGATAGATCCGGTGATAGCGCGCCCCGAGCGAGGTCAGGATCTCGTAGCCGATCGTGCCCGCATCCACGGCGGCATCGTCCACCCCATAGGCGGAGCCGAGCAACTCGATCATCGCTCCGGGATGGGCGAGCGCCGGGTCGATCCCCGAGACATCGAAAGTCATCAGATCCATCGAGACCCGGCCCACGAGAGGAACGCGCGTGCCGGCGATGTGACCGCACCCGCGACGGCTCAACGAGCGCAGCCAGCCATCGGCGTATCCGACCGCTACCGTGGCCACGCGGCCGGGCGCCTCCATAATGTGCGCGGCACCGTAGCCAACCGACTCACCCCTGTCAATTTCACGGATTTGCAGGATTTTTCCGCCGAGACGGACGACGGGCCGTAGCTGGTTCAGGCGCCCCGGCTGCGGGTTCACTCCATAAAGTGCGGCTCCCGGACGCACCAGATCGGCATGGTATTCGGACCCGAGAAAGATCCCAGAAGAGGCGGCAAGGCTCGCCGGCACACCGGGCATACGCCGCCGGGCGGCGATGAAGCGCTGGCGCTGAGTTTCGTTGAGCGCATGTTCTGGGGTGTCGGCGCAGGCGAGATGGCTCATCAGCACGCGCCAGCGGATTGCTCTCCAGCGCGAGGGATCGTCGGCAAACGCGGTGAACTCACGCCCGGTCAGCCCGAGCCGTGACATGCCGGTATCGACATGCAGCATTGCCGGCAGCCCGCCTTGCTGTTGGGCAATTTGCTGCCAGGCCTTTATCTGTCCGGGGTCGTTCAGCACCGGAATGAGGTCCTCGGCGACAAACTCCGCCGCCGTGCCGGGAAGCGGGCCGTTGAGGACGGCGATTTCAGCGTCATTTCCGAGCGCGCGACGCAAGGCAATCCCTTCGTCGAGCGTCGCCACAAAAAACAGCCGGCAGCCAGCGTCGGCCAGCGCCTTTGCCACCCGCTCGCCGCCAAGCCCATAGCCGTTCGCCTTAACCACCGTGGCGCACTCTGCCGGCACCACTTTCCGCGCCAGGAGCCGCCAATTGGCGGTGATGGCGCCGAGGTCGATTTCGAGGACAGCGCTGGCGCTGGCCGCAGGGTCGGAACTCATCCCAGGGCTATGGGCATGGCCCACTCGGCTTGCAACCAGGGCGCGCCGTCAGAACCCCGGCTCGGGTAGCTGCTCCGGGCCGATATGGTTGTCGAACTTGGTGATTTCCGCCTCGAAATGCAGCTTGACCGTGCCAATGGGGCCGTGCCGCTGCTTGGCGATGATGACCTCGGCCATGCCGTAGGCGGCCTCGCAGCGCTCCCTCCATCGGTCGTAGCGATCATTGAACTTGTCGTCGCTTTCCTCTGGGCGGCGGGTCGGCTCAGCGCGGGACAGATAATACTCCTCACGGAAGATGAACATCACGACGTCGGAATCCTGCTCTATCGAGCCGGATTCGCGTAGATCCGACAGCATCGGCCGCTTGTCTTCGCGCTGTTCGACGGCGCGCGACAGTTGCGACAACGCCAGGACCGGAACGTCGAGCTCCTTCGCGATCGCTTTTAGTCCGCGGGTGATATCGGAGACCTCCTGCACCCGGTTCTCCATGACCCGGTTCTGCACCGACGGCCGCATCAGCTGCAAATAATCGACGACAATCAAGCCGAGGCCCTGCTGCCGCTTCAAGCGTCGCGCCCGAGTGCGCAGCGCCGCGACCGAGAGCGCGGGCGTGTCGTCGAGATAGAGCGGTACCGCCGAGAGGCGCTGGCTCGCGGCGACGAATTTGTCGAAATCCTCGCGCCGGACCTCGCCTCGGCGGATCCGGTCCGAGGAGACACCGGACTCCTCGGCCAGGATGCGGGTCGCAAGCTGCTCTGCCGACATTTCAAGCGAGAAAAAGCCGATCACCGCGCCGTCTTCGGCGGTCATCCGCCCGTCCGACGCCCGCGTGGCCCGATATGCCTTGGCCGCATTGAAGGCGATGTTGGTGGCGAGCGAGGATTTGCCCATCGACGGCCGGCCGGCGAGGATGATCAGGTCGGAAGGGTGGAGACCGCCGAGCTTTCGGTCGAGATCGGTGAACCCGGTCGCCACGCCGACCGTCTTGCCGTCGCGCTTGAACGCCGCTTCGGCGCTGACGATTGCCTCGGTCAGCGCCGCGGCGAAGGGGCGGAACCCGCCCTCGGCCTGGCCGGTCGTGGCCAACTCGAAAAGCTTTGATTCCGCCCGCTCGATCTGCGTGACGGCAGGGTCGTCCAGATCCTGGCGGAAGGCCTCCGTGACGACGTCCTGGCCGATCGTGATCAGCTCGCGCCGCAGGTGCAAGTCATGGATCGTGCGGCCGTAATGCTCGGCGTTGATGATCGTGACCGCCGCCTCGGCGAGGCGTCCCAGGTATTGTGCGCCGCCGATCTCGGCCAACGCGCCGTCCTGGTCGAATAGGTTTTTCAGCGTAACCGGATTAGCGATCTGGCCGCGCTCGATCAACTTGCCGAGCGCATCGAAGATCCGACCATGCACCGCATTGCCGAAATGGTCGGGCGCAAGGAATTCGGCGACCCGGCTGTAGGCGGTGTTGTTGACCAGGATGGCGCCCAACAGCGCCTGCTCAGCTTCTGTATTGCTTGGCGGCTGAGGCGCCCGCTCGATATCGATCTCGCGCAGCGGGGTTATTCGCGAGGTGCCGCTGGTCTCCACGAGCCCAGACTAGCACCGCTGGTGCCGACACGATCCGACTAATCGATTCACAGGCTGTGGAACATGGGGACTAACCGATGCCGTCCCAATCGTTGGCCGAACGCGCCGCGAATCAGGCGGCGCGGCCGGTGGCACCGACTTCTTCGCTGGGGCCGTGAGCGCGCTCCCAGTCGATCATGTAGTCGCGGGTCAGCGGTACGGCGTCGATCTCCTTCGCCAGCTGCATCTGGAACACCAGATGGCCGCTGCGGCGGAACGCTATCTCGGAGCCGATCAGGTAGATTTCCCACATGCGGCAGAAGCGCTCGTCGTAGAGCGCGCGGATGCGGTCGCGGTTCTGCTCGAAATGGCGCCGCCAGTGGCGCAGCGTTTCGGCGTAATGCAGACGCAGGATCTCGATGTCGGTGATCCACAGCCCGGTACGCTCGGCCACCGGCACCGCCTCGGACAGCGCCGGCGAATAGCCGCCGGGGAAGATGTATTTGCGCAGCCAGGGGTTGGTCATGCCGGGCCCGTCCGAGCGGCCGATCGAATGCAGGAGCGCCACCCCGTCGGGCGCGAGCAGCGCCTTCATCTTGGCGAAATAGGCTGGGTAATGGTTGACGCCGACGTGCTCGAACATGCCGACCGATACAATGCGGTCGTACTGCCCGGTCTCCTCGCGATAGTCGCGCAGGTGAAAACGCACGCGGTCGGCGAGTCCCGCCGCCGCGGCGCGGCGCTGCGATACTTTCAGCTGCTCCTCGGAGAGGGTGAGGCCGGTGACCTCGACATTGCATTCGCCCGCAAGGTAGAGCGCGAGGCCGCCCCAGCCGGAGCCGATATCGAGCACCTTCTGCCCTGGCTGCAGCAGCAGCTTCGAAGCGATGTGCCGTTTCTTGTTTTCCTGCGCGGTTTCGAGATCGTCCTCGGGACTGCGGAAATAAGCGCAGGAATACTGCCGGTCGCGGTCGAGAAACAGCTCGTAGAGCTGATCCGACAGATCGTAATGATGGGCAACGTTGCGCCGCGCGCGCCACACCGGGTTGAGCTGATAGACCCGCCGTACCAGCAGCGCCGCGGCGCGGCACAGCCGCATCAGCTCATGGGGGTGGGCCACGTCATTGGCGACCAGCAGGTCGAGGAAGTCATAGAGGCTGCCTTCCTCGATCGTTAGCGTGCCGTCCATAAAAGCTTCAGGCACGTAGAGCCGGGAGCGCAGCAACAGCTTCCAGTGCAACGAGGAGTCGCGCAGCCGAACCGTTACCGAGGGACCGGGCTCACCGTCGATGACGTGGCGCTTGCCGCCGGCGTCGATGACAGTGAGCCGCCCCGTCCGGACGACTCGCGAGAGCACGGAAACGAGCAACATCGCGCAACAATATTGGGCGGATTGAGGAGAAGAGACAAGTACCGGAGACGAGAAATAACCGTTCTGTACGGTGCCGGACTAAGGCTGTTCTTGTGTCTCCGGCGCCACAGGCACTGGAGCTTCGTCCTCGTCACGCTGAGCCAGCGGATCGATACCCTGGGCCTGCATGCGGGCGCCTTCTTCCGATTGCGCGACATTGGCGGTGACGGTAACCGATACTTCGGGGTGCAACATGACCCTGACGGGATGCAAGCCGAGGGTCTTGATCGGCCGGTCCAGCACGATCTGTCCCTTCTCGACGGTGAAGCCGGCTTCGGTAACCGCATCGGAGATATCGCGCGCCGCGACCGAGCCGTAGAGCTGGCCGCTTTCGCCGGCCTGCCGGATGAGAACGACGCTGAGCCCATCCATTTTCGCAGCGACCTCGCTCGCCTCCGCCTTGCGCTGCAGGTTAGTGGCTTCGAGCTGCGTCCGCTGGGTCTCGAAATAAGCCAGGTTCTCCTTGGTCGCACGCATCGCCTTCTTCTGCGGCAGCAGATAGTTGCGCGCATATCCGGGTTTGACTTTGACGACCTGGCCCATCTGGCCGAGCTTCTCGACCCGTTCGAGCAGAATGAGATCAACCATGTGTGCCAACTCCCTGAGGTGCGAGGCGGCGCCGTAGGCCGAGCCAGCTCTCGAGCAGGCCCAGCACGGCAATCGCCACCAACGGCCAGCCGAACAGGCCCGCCAGCGTATAAAAGACGACGAGCGCCATCGCCGGATGCGACAGCCGGCGCGCCGCCACATGCAGGACGGCGAGTCCGGCCAGGCAGAACGGCACCGACAGCGCGATTGCCATATTGATGCCGACGAAACGGGCCGAGCCGCCGACCACGATGGCAGCCGCCGCGACGGCCAGCGCTATCGGGAGCCAAAGCGGCAGGCCGAGCTCGGCAAGATCCGGCGAGGGCCGCCAGTTCATGCCGAACCGCGCGAGTACCCCTTGCGCTAATGCGGCGTTGATCACCGCCATGACCATCCAGGAGGCTGCGACCACGCCTGGAATTACCATGGCGAGCGTGCCGGCGACCTGATCGCGCTGCGGCATCGCTTCCCCGGCGAGGCGGTCGAGCACGCTGGCGACGACGTCCTGCAGCGTCGCTTGCAATCCGTCCGGACCACCAAGCAGCACAAACCCTGCGGCGATCCCGATCAGCGCCAACCCGGTCAACCAGGCGGCAAGCCGCCCCGGCGGATACCAGGCCAGCGTACCGTCCTCGCTCCGGCGCGCCAGCAGTGCCTGCCGCACCAGCAGCACCACCGGCGCCGCGTTGAGCGCGGCGAAGATCGCCGCGGCGAGGAAATCGCTCGCGGCGAGCAGGATCAGGCATGCGGTGAGCCCGGCCAGCGCCGCAGCGCCGGCGCCGAGCCAAAGCCCGGCAAGAAACAGCGGCAGCTGCGTCATGTAGACGAGGATGATCGCGCCGGGCGAGCCCAGCACGACCGCGAGATAGAGGCAGGCGGCGCCCAAGCCACAGCCGAACGCGACCGCCGCGCTTCTGAACCGGCCCATGATGCCCCGCGAGGTGCTAGCGTTCCCGCCGCATTCCTATTTCACCATATAGGGCAGCAGCCCAAGGAACCGCGCCCGCTTGATCGCCCGTGCCAGCTCGCGCTGCTTGTGGGTGGAGACCGCGGTGATGCGGCTCGGCACGATCTTGCCGCGCTCCGAGATGAAGCGCTGCAGCAGCCGCACGTCCTTGTAGTCGATTTTTGGCGCGTTCGGGCCCGAGAACGGGCAGGATTTGCGGCGGCGGAAAAACGGCCGACGAGCGACTGCCGCCGCCCGGCCCGAGGACGATCCTGTCTGGCTTTCCATTTACGCCTCCACCCGTTCGGGAGCCGCAGGCGCCTCGCCAGGCGGCGCGCGATCGCCCTCGCGGCCTTCATAGCGATCGCGATCACGCCGCGGCCGGTCCTCGCGGCTGCCGCGGCTTTGCATGACCGCCGACGGGCCCTCGTCGAGAGTGTCGACGCGCAGGGTCAGATAGCGCAGCACATCCTCGTTGATCCGCATCGTCCGTTCGAGCTCGGAAATCGCCGCGGGGGGCGCGTCGATGTTCATCAGCACGTAATGGCCTTTGCGGTTCTTCTTCATGCGGTAGGCGAGGTTACGCAGCCCCCAATATTCGCGCTTCTTGACCTCGCCACCCTGCTCGGCGATCAGCTGGGTGAAGGTGTCGGCCAGTGCATCGACTTGCGCGCCGGAAATGTCCTGGCGCGCAATGAACACGTTTTCGTAAAGCGGCATTGCTCTTCAGTCCCTTGCGGCTGTTGTGACCCGGAGCGCCCACCATTTCCTGGACGGCGCCGGCCGGGTCGAGCCGGCCTGGGTTGAATTGACGTTCGCTACGCGATCATCGCCCGGGGCCGGCAAGGGGAGGGCGCGCACTATAGCGGAACGCGCTTCCGGGGCAAGGCTTACGAACCGTCTGTCTTGCCGAGAATTTGCGCCACCAGCTGAACCAAGACGGCCGCGCGAAACGGCTTCTCCAGAAAGGGGTATGGTCCGCCGCTCAGCCGGAGGATCCGGTCGGGCTCGCCGCTCATCATGATCACCGGCACGTTCCGCCGGACAGCCGCCTTGGCGACGTCGTCGCCGTTGCCGCCGCGCAATGCGGAGTCGGCGACGATCCGGTCGACCTGCTCCCGGTGCAGCACGGCGCGGGCCTGGCTGCGCCGGGAGGCCGCGCTGACCCGGTAACCTTCCTGCTCCAGCACTTCGGTCAGGACGCTGAGGAGATCGACATCGTCTTCGACAAGGAGAATGTGCCCGCCGGTCATGGCCCCCTCCGGGTTATCCCTCGGATTGCCTGATCGTCCTCCAGAACATCTCCCGGTTATAAATTGATCCACCCGATCGCGTGGTATGCGATCGGCGGCGCTGAGACGGCGCCGCTTTGCGTCGGCGTCTGGTCAGGAGATGTATTCGATAACCTGAGCCCGTAGGCCCAGGTTGGAGGGAATCAGGCGCGGACCGAAACGCCCTTTTCCTCGAACAGCTGCTTCAGCTCGCCGGTCTCGAACATCTCGCGGATGATGTCGCAACCGCCGACAAATTCCCCTTTCACATACAGCTGCGGGATCGTCGGCCAGCTCGAGAATTCCTTGATGCCCTGCCGCACCGACGGGTCGGCAAGCACATCGATACCTTTGAACTTGATCCCCAAATGGCTGAGGATCTGCACCACCGCGGCAGAGAACCCGCATTGCGGGAAAACCGGGGTGCCCTTCATGAAGAGCACAACTGGCGCTTCGGCGATCTGGTCGCGGATACGGTCTTGTACGGTGCTATCCATTGTTTCCGACCTCGTTGTCTGTGCGGCCGCGCCGCAACCTTGCCTCGATACGTATCGTCTAATTTTCCGGTGGGCTTGTCTGCAAGGCGAGCGCGTGCAGCTCGTTGCCCATGCGGCCGCGCAGCGCTTGATAAACCAGCTGGTGCTGCTGTACCCGGGTTTTGCCCAGGAAGGCGCTCGATACCACATGCGCGGCGTAATGATCGCCGTCGCCGCGCAAATCCTCGATCGACACCTGCGCGTCGGGCAGGCTTTCCTTGATCAGCCGCTCGATCGTCGCCGCGTCCATCGCCATGTTAAAGCTCCCGCCGTCTAGCTCTGCGCCATATATGTCGGCAACCAGCGCTCGTTTGCGGCTTTCAGTTCCGCGACCGATATGGCACCGGCGCCCGGGAGTGTCAATTCGCTGCCCTGTACTGTGCCGATGCATTGAGCGTAGATACTCATATTTTTCGCCGACGCAAGGATTAAGTCGGGTGTCGCGGTCTCGATCAGGTAGCGCGCCTGGTCTTCACCGAACAGCCAGGCGTGAGCCGCAACACTGGCCAGGGGAGCAGCAAGAGCAACGCCGCGGCCGCCGGCCATCGCCATCTCGGCGATCGCGACGAGGAGGC
>Ga0209380_10000760_pt1 | contig 22818 bp, 20 predicted proteins | sample HubBroMetageWFT6_FD_188347 | JGI IMG/M metagenome (GOLD analysis project Ga0209380, IMG submission 188347) | Warmed and freeze-thawed soil microbial communities from the Hubbard Brook experimental Forest, New Hampshire - Hubbard Brook CCASE Soil... | ecosystem: Environmental > Terrestrial >...
CGAGTCAAAACTTTAGTGGCTCGCACAGTCGGTCGGCGTACATCAACGGGCTGTTCACTGTTGCCGACTTTACTCAGCCTACGCAGGGAGCGCAGGGTAGTGAGCCACGCAATACCTATCGCAACCCCGGCATGATTCAGGTGGATGCCAGCGTCCTAAAGAACAACCACTTGCCTTGGCTCGGGGAACAAGGCAATCTGCAGTTCCGCTTTGATTTTTTGAACGTCTTTAATCACGGCAATTTGGGTGGAGTAGATCCGAATATGGCAGACGGCACCTTCGGCAAAGTCACCAGCACGCTCAATCCGTTCGACGCAAGAAAGATTGAGCTTGGGCTGAGGATATCGTTTTAGCCGTGCTTTGAGGTGTGCTTCGCGGCGAGCCGAAGTTGCGCTTCGGCTCGCTCCTTTCTTCTTCGGGCAAGTCCTGTACAAGCCCGATCTGAAGCGTATGGAAAGCAACGTGAGCTTTCGGTAGCCGTGCATAGCTCAGAAGCAGTAGCCCGCGCCACCCGATAATGCCAGTTGGCGATGGCTTCGGCGGTCGATTCATCGGGGTCAACGGCGGCCCGTTGGGAAATGGGGAATGCCATGGTGTGCGGTCCTCCCGCGGATTAACGCGAGGATGTCGTCGAGCGGGCATCTTCAGCCAAGCCGTCTGTTACGCGCTTATTTCTTCTGCGCCTTTGAATCCCAGAACGAAGGATCGCTTGCAACCCAGTCCGCCGCCGGCATGCTGAACTCTGGACGCACGGCGAAGATCTTGGCATCTGGACCCGCGGCTGATAACTTCGCGTCTGCTTCGGTCCGTGTCTTCGCGGCCGTCACTACGAAGCGCACGCCATCCTGACTTTCGAAGACCGTTCCATCGCTATGCGGGTTGCCCTTCGTTACTGCGATCACCAGGAATCGCCCCTGCCCCATTTTCCACTCGGCGCCACGGCTTAGCTCAGGCCGGTATGTCGCAGGTCCCTCGCTATTGGGCTGCGACTTGAATTCAGTTCTCTGCTGGGCGAATCGATTCATTGCCGCCAGCAGCTCCTGTTGCTTGCTGTATGCCTCGGTGACCTGCGCCAGTTCCGCGGTCGAGGCGAATCCATTGATGTACCAGACTTCTTTCGAACCGGTCATGGACTCAATACCCAAGTACGGATGCGGGACCCCGAGGCCAATGCATATACGCGCCGCTTCGGCTTCAATTCGGCTTAGCGCTGCCTCATGACCTGACTTCCAAAACTCGCGAGAGATATATAGGATCTGTGGCCCCTGAGCGCGGGCCGCCGTTTGCAGCGCGAGGCCGAGCACCAATGGCAGAACCTTCAGCATGGTTTCGGTGCCTGGCCAAAAACGTGTTCGGATTTTGCGCTTGGAAAAGCCTGTTTTCTGGGCATGCCGGCATCTCACCCGACCATGGCCACCAACTATCCTTTCCGGCCATGTGGGATTCATCATAACTCTAAGTGGGATCGGGAAGATTCGCAGTCTGCGCCAGCGTCTCGCGATAATTCCACGGCATCCATTCCGCGGGATCGGCGGCCAGTTCCTGTGCACGGCGCTGTAGCTCGATCAGGTAATCGAAGGCTGCTGAGGCAACTAACTTGTCGGAGCCAGGACACACTTGGCTCCAACTCACCTAAGCTTTAGCCGCCAAATCAATAACTTACCGCAGAAATATCTACCCTCGGTTTAACAGAAGGACGCTAGCTTAGCTAGACACTTGGTTTATCGGTCCTGATCAAGGGCCGAGTCGCCTGAGCAGCTTTCCGCTTCTGCTCGCATCATGCCCGAAAGCACACCTAGATTTAGCGGGATATCTGACGTCTTCACGTGTAGGGAATCGGCGCTGACTCGGACTCCTTCTGGATAGGGAGCTCTCGCGACGGAGAATTCCTCTGGACTACATGCTTTGCAGAATCGCTCAGATCCTTAAGAAAATCTTCCGCCGGTACATCCAAACCAGGATAAGCCAAAAGATCAGCATTATTGCGAAACCGTGAAGCACGGGCTGAAGAGTGGGCCCCGCGATCGCCGCGATCGCCCCTCCAACATGACGGTCTAGAGCGTTGCCGAAGAAGTCCGACATCGTCCAGCTCATCACGTAAACCGCAATCGAGTTCATTCCCACCACAACCAGGGGGAACGCCCAGCGCCGCCATCCTTTCCATTCGATGAGCGCGTAAAACCCCGCCAGGATCAACACTACCAATCCGCCGCTATATAGCGTGTACGACGATGTCCATACCCTTTTGACGATCGGGCAAATGCCGGTCCACTGACACGCCAGTCCGAGCAGCACCAGGCCCATTCCCGCGATCATCAGTCCTCGCAGCTTTTGTTCCTTCGATCCTGCGGCCTTGAGCCATTCTCCCGCCAGCAACCCCATGATCATCGTCCCGAGCGTGGGAATAAAGCTCAGCGTTGACCAACCGCCCTCATTGAACACAAACGGATGCTCCCGCGGAAAGAGGTTCAAAAACCAGACATCGAATGCCCAAGAGAGGTTCGAATTCTTGTTCCAATGAGAAAGAAATCCCGTGTAATTGTGGGTCCAATTCTGCGGAACTCCGACTCTGGCATACTCAAACTGGGGACCTGGCGCTGGATAAAGCGCGAACGCCGCCCAAAAGCAAATCAAGATCAAAATCAGCACCACCACTTGAGTTCGCGCCCGTGTGAATCCCAGCAGAAACAGGAACACGTAACCCAATCCGATCTGTGTCAGCGTATCTTCAAAGGTAAAGTAGGTCTGAGGGGACGTCAGAGACCGAAGAAAGATTCCGAGAAAAATCAGGATGAGCGCGCGCCGGACCGCGTGGCCGAACATGTGTCCGAACGCTTCCCCCCTCCTTTTTCGGCTCGCGATCGAGAATGGAAGCGCCGCGCCTACCAAAAAGGAAAAAGCAGGCTGGATCAGGTCATGCAGCGAGCATCCTTGCCAATCCACGTGCTCGGTGTTGAAGGCAATCAAAGCCCACATCGCGCTGTGAGGAAAGGCGCGCGCCACCTCCGGCAAACGCATCCTTTCCCCGAGCATCAGCGTCATCACCATCCCGCGGAATGCATCGAGCGAGACTAACCGGGTCACGCCTTCAGCTATGCGTCTAGGTTCTGCTACAGGCGCTTCTGCTACCGGACTGGCAATCTGCGCGCTTTCGATCATGAAGAACTCCTGTTACCCACTGACGACTGATGCGAGCAAGCAAGGCCGCCTCAGACACCGCGTCCCCAACCCACCAGCTTTCAAGTCTGAACCGCAAACCCGGCGGAGTTCGAGGAATTCCATTGGTTGCGTGTGAAATCAGGAAATTTCTGGGGAGTACCATTCTGTGCCACCGACGCTTCACTCAACGGAGTCGGCGCACTCCATGCGGCGGCATCATAGACATTAATGTCGGGCACTAGACCTCTTTTCAGGCAATCCATCAGCCTGAAATTCATGATGTAGTCCATCCCGCCGTGGCCGCCCATTTTGCGGGCCAGGTCTCCGGTTGTCTTCCAGAGCGGATGCTCATACTTGACGCGAAACCCGTCGATATTTTGCCAATCCTCTTGCTTCGGTCCATCGACGAAAACCCGCGGCGGATAGTCGGCGAACGCGCCCTTGGTGCCAGAGATTGAGTTGAGCCGGCTATAAGGTCGTGGGTTGACTACGTCGTGCTGCAGGAGAATCGTGCGGCCCTTCTGGGTTTTTATAATGCTGGTGTTCATGTCACCGCAGATGTACTTTTCGGCGCGCTTCGGGTCCCCCTCAGCAAAGTTCGCTTTTACATACGCGCTCAGCGAGGCTTCCGCCGAGCTTACCGAAACCATATAGTCGAACCGGTCGCCGCGATGGATGTCCAGGTAGTGCGCTACCGGGCCCAGTCCGTGCGTCGGATATAGGTTGCCATTGCGATTGATATGCGGAAACCGCCGCCACAAGCCTTCTCCTTCACTGGAGGTCAAAATACCGCGCAAGTCGTGGAGATAAGCCGCTTCTCCATGCGTGATTTCGCCGAATAGTCCATCGTGCACCATGCCCAGGACCATCATCTCGGTGGCGCCGTAACAGCAATTTTCGAGAATGACGCAATGCTTTCGAGTGGCCTCGGAGGTGTCGACGAGTTCCCAGCACTCCTGCAAGGTTCTACAGGCAGGCACCTCAACGGCCGCATGCTTGCCGTTTTTCATGGCGCTGACCGCCATCGGAACGTGCCAGTTCCACGGGGTCGCAATATAGACGATGTCGAGTTCAAGCTTGGTCAGATTCTCGAAGTCTTTTTCGCCCTTGGGGAACCCGGCCGGCTCTGCCTGGCCTGCGTTCGTGACTGCCTTCTGCGCTCGCGCAACTTTTTCCGGCACCAGATCGCAGATCGCCTTGACCTCTACGTTTTCAATGGCGAGCAAATCCTGCAGCAAGCTGCTGCCACGTCCCCCGACCCCGATAATTCCCAGCCGCACTCGTCCGGTTGCCTCAAACGGGACGCCCATCATGGTCGAGTTGGCGGTTTTCGGTGCAGCGGTAGCGAGCTCTGGACGCAGAATGTCCGTCGCAATTAGAAGTCCTGCACCGCCGATCGCGGTACGTCCGATGAAACTTCGTCGCGAAATATCTTTACATTCCTTATCCATGGGTACCCGGTGATCTCCTGCTGGTCATCATCCGCTCAGATGGATAGTCTTCCCACAACACATCGCGGGTGTTTTTCCGCTCGCAAAGCCAGAGTCCCACCCTGCAAGTACTCCACCGTCAGGGAATGCACCCGCTTCTCGACTCCAAAGTCGTAGAAAACATCTGTGCGCGGCCCATTATATTCTCAAGAGACGGCGTTGTGACCGTGCGACGATTCGAAATGGATGGTCAGCTGAACCCAGATGAGAATTGCGTTTTGCGCGATGGTCGGGCTGGACGCGGTCCGAGCCTTTGTGTCCGCATAAGTGACTTGGGCGGGCTTACTTCCGTGCTCGGGAAGGGCGACGCATTCATTTCCGGCGGCCACACTTCGTAGCTCAGGACGACGACCTCGTTCTCAGGAAACGTCGCGTTTTGTTCCCGAGATTCTGTCTGAAGGTCGGGTACCCCACCTACACTGATCGACGTAATGAAGAGGAAAGTCTCTCGTTGGCTTTGTATCGCACGGAATAGTTTTCTTTTGGGTGAGCAAGAAATGCTCGATCGTTTGGCTGACGCTGGAGAATGCTGGCGATTCGACTACAGCGTCCAGTGTAGTGGAGAAAAAACAATGCCTGAACTGCGCGTCCGGTGATCCCGACGACCGCTCGCTAAGTCGTGCAAAACCAATCTCTTTCTCCCGTCGCACAAGAGGTGCGGCCAACCTACTCGAAGTGATGGCACGCAGTTTGCTAACCCTACGGGGGTGAGCCGCCTGGCTCCTGGAGGATTTGTGAAAAATCGGATTCAGTCTCTTACTTTTGTCGCCACCCTGGCAGTGGTCTTTGGCTTGGTCTCCTGGGGCAGCGCGTTTGCTCAATCCACACCATCGACACCGACAGATCAACCGCCGCCGCAGACGACGCCGACACCCGACACGCCGCCGCAACAGACTCCGCAGACGCAACCCACTCCGTCGCCCGATACACCTCCGGCGACGCAGCAGCCGCCTTCTTCGCAGACTCCGGATCAGGCGCAGCCCCCCAGCTCGAAGGACAACATGCCCGATTCCTCCGCCACCGCGGGTGGAAGCCAGACATTCTCGGGAACAATCGTGAAATCCGGCGACAAGTATGTGTTGAAGGATGATTCCGGCAAGACCTATGACATCGATCACCAGACCGACGTTGCCAAGTTCGAAGGCAAGCGCGTTCGCGTTCAGGGCTCGCTTGATTCGACCGGCACGAAGATCCAGGTAAAATAGTCGCTCACCCGATCGCTTCGTAAGTGAATGCACCGGGGACATGGGGCTCACCGCCTTGTGTCCCCGGTGAATTCTTTGGTAAAACCGGCCTACTTTATTTTTTCCGCGATGGTGATGACCCAGCCTTCCGGATCTTCAAACCCGAATTCGCGCATGCCGTAGAACTGTTCCTTCATCGGCATCGTAATTTCGCTTCGTCTTTCTTGACTGCGGTCAGGACTTCCTGGATGACACTTCCCTGAACAGTTTTCGACTGCCACCGATGGGTTTGGCGCCCAGCGCGGAGAGAATCTACTGCGACGGCTTTGGGTGGTTGAAAAAAATCTCCGCCTCTATCCAGCTCTAGATATTCAGAAGATCGGATCGAAGGGGCAGACCGGCAAGTTTTCGAGCTGCATATATCCCACGGAATCAGCCAGATCGAGGAACAACATCGTCCAAAGGGTCTTGACAAGAAAACGCAGATTTCCGAGATTTATTCGCGACGGAGCCAAAATTGACGAACCAGAACGCGAAGTACTGGATTGAGAACCTGCAGCTCGAACCGCATCCCGAGGGAGGGTATTTCCGGCAGACGTACCGGTCGGAAATGGTGATCGCGTCCGAGGCGCTGCCGGCCGGGTTCGGTGGAGCCCGCGCGGCCTCGACGGCCATTTACTTCCTGCTGGAGAGGGAGAACTTCTCCGCGTTTCACCGGCTGCGGTCGGATGAGGTTTGGCACTTCTACGCCGGGGAACCGCTGGCATTGCATGTAATCGATCCAGAGGGAGAATATTCGCGGATTTTTCTCGGCCGCGATCTGGAAGCGGGTGCGGTTTTGCAGGCGGTGGTCGATGCCGGGTGCTGGTTCGCGTCGCACGTGGCGGAGTGGAATTCGTTTGCTCTCGTGGGATGCACGGTTGCGCCGGGGTTTGATTTTGAGGACCTCGAGATGGGGAAGAATCGGGAGTTGGTCGCGCGTTATCCGCAGCACCGGGCTTTGATCGAGCGGCTGACTCGGGAGTAAGCAAAGCTTGAACCAAAACGACGCCGAGTCCCATAGAGGAATTCGTTTTGGGGGCCTCCGTGAAACTCGGTGTCCTCTGTGGCTAAGATTTATTTCACAGCAGCGGCTCGTTTGGGAAACATCTCGCCGATGCGGCGGATTTGGGCGCCGACGCCTTTTAACTTTTCTTCGATGTGTTCATACCCGCGGTCGATATGGTAGACGCGGTCGATGATGGTTTCGCCGTCGGCAACAAGGGCGGCGAGCACGAGCGACGCGGAGGCGCGCAAATCACTGGCCAGCACGGCGGCGGCGCTCAGCGGAGTCTTGCCGCGGACGACGGCGCGACGCCCTTCAATCTTGATGTTGGCGCCCATGCGGACCAGTTCCTGCGCGTGCATGAAGCGGTTCTCGAAAATATTCTCGGTGATGATGGACATGCCTTCCGCCTGCGTTGCCAGCGCCATGAATTGCGCCTGGCAGTCGGTGGGGAATCCGGGATGCTCTTCGGTGGACAGGTCAACGGCCGTAAAAGGATTGTCGCCCATGACGCGGACGGAGTCAGCCGTGGATCTGGTTTTGACGCCGACCTCGTGCAGTTTGCCGAGGAGCGCTTCGAGGTGCGACGGATCACAGCCGGCGATGTTGAGATCGCCTCCCGTCATAGCCCCGGCGATGATGAACGTGCCGGCTTCGATGCGGTCAGGAATGATGCGGTGCTTGGCGCCTTTCAACTTGCTCACGCCTTTGATCCGGATCGTGGATGTTCCGGCGCCTTCGATCTTCGCGCCCATCTTGTTCAGAAGGGCGGCCAGGTCGGCTACTTCGGGCTCGCGAGCGCAGTTCTGCAGAATGGTTTCGCCGTCCGCGAGGGTCGCGGCCATCATCAGGTCCTCGGTGCCGGTGACGGTGATCTTGTCGAAAACAATTTCCGCGCCCTTGAGTCGGTCGGCGGTGGCTTCGACGTAGCCGTGTTCCTGCACGATCTTTGCGCCAAGCTGTTCGAGCCCCTTGATATGAAGATCGATGGGCCTTTGACCGATAGCGCAGCCGCCGGGAAGGGAAACGCGGGCGTGTCCGCAGCGAGCGACGAGCGGTCCCAGGACCAGCGTGGAGGCGCGCATGGTTTTGACTAGTTCGTAGGAGGCTTCAGGAGCGGAGAGGGTGGCGCAGTGGATCGTGGTGCGATGCTGGGCGCGTCCGTAGCCGAGTTCGACTTCGGCACCCATGGCGGCCAGGAGGTTGCGCGTGGTCTGAATGTCGCGAACCTGAGGAATGTTCTCGAGAATGACGGGTTCGTCGGTGAGCAGCGCGGCAGCCATACACGGGAGTGCGGCGTTCTTCGCGCCGCTGACCCGGACAGTGCCGAGCAGCGGGTCTCCGCCGCGAATGATGAATTTGTCCATGAGTTATAGGTCCTGAATGAAACTACATTCTAGCGACGAATTGCGGCGGGGTGGTTAATCGGAAGAGCACGTACGAACGGTGTTCAATGCTTCCCGGCGTTACCGCTTGCTCTTTCGAGTAAATGAAAGTATCGCCGGGCTTTTTTCACGTCCCTGCCAATCTGCTCTCGCAAAGTGTCTACGGACGGGAACTTGATCTCATCGCGCAGACGTTCGAGGAAGCATATTTCAACTTCGGTTTCCGGAGTCAGTTCCAGGGGATGGAAGTCCAACAAGTGGGTTTCGATGGCAAATAAATCCGCTCCAAATGTCGGCCGGTTGCCCACATTCGTGACTGAATCAAAACGCTCGCTGCCGACGCGCGTCCAAGTGATGTAGACGCCGTCCCGGGGAACGAGTTCCTCGTAGCGGGCCAGGTTGATGGTGGGCACGGTGTATTTCGAGCCGTAGCCGCGGCCGCGGCCTGGTGTGCCGAGAATGCAAAATGGACGCGCCAGAAGATGGCGCGCGCGGCTGACGCGTCCGGCAGTGAGCAGCTTGCGAATCTGGCTGCTGGAGACGGTTTCACCGCGCAAGGTCATCTCGGGATAGACCTTGACATCAAATCCCATCTCGCGCCCGAGTTCGGCCATCAGATTCATGTCGCCGGACGCTTTGTGACCGAATCTAAAATTGAAACCTTCGTGCACTTCGGAAGCGTGCAGCCTTTTTTTCAGAATGCGCTCGGCGAATTGTCGCGGCGTCATCAGAGAGAGATCGCGACCGAAGGGAAGGACCAGCACGGCATCGATCCCGGTGGCTTCAAGCAGTCGGAGCTTTTCCGCAGTGGGTGTAAGAAGCTTGAAATCGGCATCCGGACGCAGAATGCGCGTGGGATGTGGATCAAAGGTTACTGCGACCGCCTTTGCTTTGCTGGCTCTTGACCGCGAAACGATCTGCTGCAACACGTGCGCATGCGCCCGGTGGATTCCGTCAAAATTGCCCACGCTGACCAGCGCGGGGCCGAAGTCTGCTGGAACGTCTTCGAGTTTGTGGAAAACCTGCATCGACAAGAATTAACCGCCGAGATCGCTGAGCGAAGCCACCACGCGTCCTTCTGAAACTTCCGTTGTCTCGGCCCACTCTGCGCTCTCGGCGGAGAATAGGGCTTGGGTTTTTCTCACTCGCCTTCCTCCGCCAAATCAGTAGCAAAGAAGTTCAGATTTCAAATTCCAGTTTCATCCCGTCATGCGACAAACGCACGTTCCGCGGCAAGGTAGCGTTGGTGGCTTCATGCCCTAGGTCGTGGCAAATGTGCGTGAAGAAGGCGCGCTTCGGTTTCAGCCGGTCCACGATGGCGAGCGAATTTTTGACTGTCGAGTGGGTTGGATGAGGCTTATGGCGGAGAGCATCCAGAAACAGGATGTCCAACCCTTCCAGTTGATGCAGCGACGACTCCGGGATTTCGCTGTGGTCGGTGAGATAGGCAGCCGAGCCAAAGCGGTAGCCATTGATCTGCGTTTCCCCGTGAATCAAAATTATCGGCTCGAACTTCACTCCCAACACATCCACAGGACCGTCAATGGGGCGCAGTTCGAGCAAAGGCAGGCCGCCGAATTTATAGTCGGCGTCGAAGATGTAGCTGAACATCCTGCGGAGAAACGCCGCCGCCTCGGGTCGCGCGTAGAGCGGCAACTTCTGCGGTTTGTGGCGATAGCTGAGAGGTCGCAGGTCATCGATTCCCAGTATGTGGTCGGCGTGGGTGTGGGTGTAGAGTACGGCGTCTACGCGGGTAATGTTCTCGCGGACTGCCTGGAGGTAAAAATCCGGAGTCGTGTCGATGAGGGCGACTTTACCGTCGTACTCGAGCATGATCGACGGGCGCGTGCGGCGATCGTGAGGATCGCTCGAATGGCACACGGCACAGTCGCAGCCCAGCGTAGGCACGCCCATCGACGTACCGCTGCCGAGCACGGTCAAGGTCGCTCTCATCTTCTGCTGGTTCCGGTGGTTCCGGTGGCGGGGCCGGTCTGCGGAGGCCGTGCGAGCGCGTTGGTCACTTCGACATAGGCCATACGCAACTCATAAAGACTGTTCTGGAGGAAATTCTCTTCCGCCGACGTGAGATTGTTTTTGGTCTTTTCCGCGATGAGACTCAGGGTGTCGATGGTCTGACGCGCGCCGATGATGTCGACCGCGGGCTGCGCGCCCTGTTGGCGCATTAATCCCAGTTGCACCATGGCGCTCATGTAGAGAGAGGCGAGGAAGCGTTCAAACGTGATCTCGAAATCTTTGGCGGAATGTCCGCTGAGCTCGACCTGTGTATCCAGGTCCTTGGAGGATTGGTGGTAGGCGGCGGCCTGGGCCTCCTGCTCGGCGCTGGTGGGCGGGACCGGCATTTCGCGATCCGCGTAGAGATCGGATTCGACGGGCGAAGGAGTCTTTTCCGCAGACGCAGGTCCTTTCGTCGCGATCGGGGTCGCTGGTTTCGGTACCTCAAGTTTCGGCGCCTCAACCTTCTCCTGCACGTCCTCGGGTATGTCGGAACGCAACTCGCCCTCTGCAGTGAACAACCGCCGGTCCGTTACCTTGAAGCCAGATTGTTCCGGTCTCTTCTCAGCCATTTAACATTCTCCTCAGCAAGCGCTCCAGATTTGCGGCGCTCAGTCTTGATCTCTATCTTCTTCTTCGGCCCTTCTGCGAACTTGACGCGACCTTCCCGATGAATCATCCAACCCCCGACTTCTCGCGCCAACAAAGTGCGAGAAATGGGGCACCCCCCTTGGGCGGTCATGCGGGGCGCTGTTCCAAGGAACTGTCTTTCTGCAACAGGAGGCTATCGGTAACTGGCAGCGGCACTACGGTCGCTTTGACCGAGCCCATCGTCACCTCGCGTCCTGGCAAACCCACTTCGCGCCGAATGTATCCCAGCGCCACAGTCTTTGAGCCGGCGGTCGTTTGCAGGGAAGCGGCGCTGGTAATCTCGCCGACTTCCTTCTCCCCGGCAACAACCTTGAGCCCGGCGGCAATGGCCTGCGCGCCCTCCGCCAGGAATCCTGCAAACTTGCGGTGAACGGCTCCGCGGGAGCGAATGCGCTCGACAATCTCCTGTCCGACGTAGCATCCCTTGTTGAAGTTCAGGGCGCGCGCTTGCTCGGTCTCCTGCGGCAGGTCGCGCTCGCGGATGTCCACTCCATAGCGCGGAATGCCGGAGACGATGCGTTGCAACTCCAGCGCCTCGGAGCCCACTCGAGTCGCTCCTGCGGCGAGCAAGGCGTCCCACAGTTGCCGCACGCGGTCGGGCGCCATCCAGATCTCGTAAGACGTATGCTGCGGGTCTTCGCAGCGAACTATTGTGCAGTCGATGCCCTGCCAGGGAACAGTTTGCATCTGCAGAGGCGGGAGTTCGGGAACCGCGAATCCGGCCTTCGCGAGCACGGCGTGCGAATCCGGCCCAGCGAGCCCCAGTGCGGTAAGTTGCTCCGCGAGATTGGTGACTTCAACGTCATCCATGATGATGTAGTGATCGAACGTCGCGAGAATCTTCTCCGCTTGTCCCCGGTCTGTGTCGACGGTTATGGACTCACCGCGGTTGTAGGCATAAAGATCGCCCAAAATGCGTCCCTGAGGATTCAGCAAAAATGCATACACCCCGTGCCCCGCCGCCAGATCGCGAATGTTGTTGGTGACCATCCCGTTCAGCCAGCGCACGCGATCGCCGCCCGTGAGCGAAATCTTCGTCCGAAAGCCGAGGTCATAAACTCCGCATCCGCTACGCAACACCGCAAACTCGGCCTGCGGATCGCCGAAGCGTGCAGCCGTGGCCGCACCCCGATAGTCGCTCACGCTGGCCGCGCCAAATCCCTCGCCCTGGTCCTGCAGTGGTGTAGTCCCCATATCGATAGTTCGATTATAACGATTGTGTTAACTTTTCTGTCGTGGACACGAAAAAGGAAAGCCGGAAGCGCATCGCCGTCGTCCCCGGAGACGGCATAGGGCAGGAAGTCATTCCCGAGGCGGCGAAGGTGATCCAGGCATCGGGCGCCGATGTTGAACTGACGGATTTCGACTGGGGAGCCGACCGCTACCTGCGGGATCAGACCACTGTGCCTGCGGATGGCTTTGCCATGCTCGGCCGCGACTTCGATGCGGTTCTGGTGGGTGCGTTCGGAGATCCGCGGGTCAAGACGAACATTCATGCCAAGGAAATTCTGCTCGGCATGCGGTTCAAAATGGATTTGTATGCCAACGTGCGCCCAGTTCGCCTGCTCGATGCCGCGTTGTGTCCACTGAAGGGAATCGAGCCCAAGGACTTGGATTTCGTCGTGCTGCGCGAAAACACGGAGGGCCTTTACACCGACGCGGGCGGCGTGTTCAAGCAAGGCACGGCGGACGAAATCGCTACCCAAGAGGACATCAACACGCGAAAAGGCGTGGAGCGCATCATTCGCTACGGATTTCAATATTGCGAGCAGCACACCAAGCTCGACCGCCAGCCGCGCAAGAAAGTTCTGATGTGCGATAAGTCCAACGCCATGACGCACGCTGGGGGATTGTGGCAGCGCGTGTTCAAGGAAGTAAGCGGCGAGTATCCGCAGATTACAGCGCAGCACATGTATGTGGACGCACTCTGCATGCAGATGGTGCGGGACCCGCGGCAATTCGACGTGATCGTCACCAACAACATGTTCGGCGACATCATTACCGATCTGGCGGCTGGCTTGCAAGGGGGCTTAGGTATGGCGGCCAGCGGGAATATTCACCCTGGGAAGACTTCGATGTTCGAGCCTGTACACGGGTCGGCTCCGCCGATTGCAGGCAAAAACATGGCAAATCCGTTTGGCGCGATTTTGACCGCAGCGATGATGCTTGCGCACTTGGGGATGACGCGAGACGCGGAGAAGATTGAAGCTGCGGTGCTTGAAGCGGTGCGGCGGAAGAAGACTACGCAGGATATCGGCGGATCGCTCGGGACAAGGGAAGCGGGGGAGTGGGTGGCGGAAAGGGTCGCAGAGCAAAAAGCGAAATGAATGTACGTGGTCGATGGACGAGTTCGCGTTGTGGAGTTGCATAATGTCCCGAAGTCGTCCCTAGGTGCGCCGATTCCTTGCGCGGTTGCCGACGAACGACACGTTATTCTTGCTGATTGCATACAGGGCGAATCGCCAGGTGGGGACGGTTCAACAACTCGGGTTCTAGGACCAGTTTCGGTTGACGAGCCTATCGCGGTCATTCGATTCAATGGTTGCACCGTACCCAGGTTCGGTCCATCGAATGATGACGCGTTTGCTTTGGCTACGTCCACCCGTATGGCGTATTCAGGATCGAAGACCCCTCGTGGATTCGCAAACTCGAGCGTATGAACTCCGTTCATCGGAGCCACCGGCCGGAGAGATACGCGACGCAGCAACGATTGTGAAACTCCACGACACCTGTGTTCTGGAGCAACTCAAGCGGCACTTCAAGGAAGGACTGCCTCGACTGCGTCTCTTGCTCCACGATGATCAAAGAATTCACTTCGACGACTTGGCTACGGTGAGTGAAGCGGCAAGAGCAGCAATCGCCAAATTAGAAGCAATGCCTTAGGCAGTAACGTTCCCAGAATCTCCGTGGTTCTGCTGATCGGTGTGGATTCGAAACACCGTCATTACGCTCAATGACCAGCAGTTAACGTGTAATCGCCTTATCGACAGTTGATAGTCGCGAATCTATTTAGGACTAATTCTTCCGTGGCGGATCCAGTGTCCACGGCGGAACGACGCCGACAGAGCGGGCATAGGCGATCTGCTGACCGAGGTGCTGCGCGATGTGCTGAACGATGTAGAGCAAGACGCCCCGTTCGGTAATCTTCCCCCCGTTCCAATCTAGAGTCTTTTCCAGATCCGCGTCGGGCATGGAGCGGATGGCCGTCTTGGCGTGGGTGTAGGAAGCCTTGAGCGTGGCTAGGACTCTTGCTTTGTCGGTGGTGGACTGCTCCAGGGTTTTGGTGTCGACCCCGGCCGGAGTGGGAGTGCCCACGAGTTTGTAGAGGTTATAGTTGGCAGCGCTGGCGTGCAGGAAAACTTCGGCGATGGTGCGCACATCTGGGGAAGGACGCCATGTGTATTTGTCCGCCGGGATAGCCTCGGCCAAACGGACGAATTCGCTTTCCTGGATCATGACTTCGGCCATAACTTCCGAGCGGTATCCGGTCACTCCGGGAGTTCCGTCCCGGTATGGGTACACTTGTGCTACCACACGAACTGGGCTCGTGGTTGTTACGATCAGACACACCGCACAGAGGATGCGTAGCATGAAGGCCTCCATTGTCGCCTTGGCTATTGACCGAATCTGCGAGTTTATACCCGCCCTGTCCGATGGTAGCTCGCCTTTCGCGTTCCCGCTCGGCGAATGCGACCAAACTGCATCGTAACTGCTGAAAAATCGCCATTAGCGCTCATCATGGGTTCTCGGGGGACTGAGCGCAGTTCGATTTTTCTCATAATCTGATAGTGGGCGGGTTCGTTGCACTATGCGAGTGAAGGTAACGCCAACATCAGGCAAAGAGACTCTGGATACTTGGTGGTTCCATCTGCAGCGGGGCGTTCGGACACAGTGCCGAGTCGCGCCTCACGCAGGGGAGGGAACTAGGCCCGGGGCACACCACGAACGTCGGGGCGTATGCGAATCAGCGCTTAAACCTCGCCAAGCTGGGAAGACCCAGGGAAGAAATGCCAGGGTTCCGAACCGGACCTGGGAAATCCGGCTGTCCGCGATTATAGAGGGGCCCGCGAAACGCAGCCATGGCGGAATTGTGAACTCGCCTTGCAATCGAAAGAGCAAGTGCGACAACCCTGCACCTAAAGCTGGCGCGCGCGGGCATCCCAACCGACCAGTATCCGGAGAAAGGATTATTTCAGCGATTGATGGAACGCCTTCGTGGCATTACAGTTGGCCCCGGAGCGTTCCTGCCGGTGCTTGCCATCCCACTGGAGTGTTGAGGAAACGTGCATAGAATCCTATGCGCGAGTAATCCAAGAAATGGAATGACTTAGTTAGCGCGAGCGAGGAGCGAACTCAAGACACGAGCGGATTCAGCGACAAATCAAAACGCGAAGTTGCAGAAATGACGAGCATCGGAATTCCTTCCGGGACCTCAGACGAGGTCGGAGTCTGTGCATTATTTAGGTGATAGCATCAGTTGACCTTGACTCGGTCTTTTGTGGGGTCTCGCGGCGTCGGCTGCTAGGGGAGCATGCCGACAGCCACTGTGTTGGTGCGCATGTGGGTCATGTAACCCACATCGCCCTTTTGTGAGTCCACTTCTATTGCTTTTTGAGAGCCTAACTTTCTCGCAAGTTTGTCTCTGGCATCGTTGTTGGCGGGCCCGCCTTGCGTAAAGACGTAGTTCACCCGGTCCGCGTTCGTATTCACGAAGTGCGTGTAGAAATCCGCGGAGCTGCTGTTCCCCATCCAGATGTCAACCAGAAAAATGGCCGAAAACCTGTTGGCATAAGCTTTGTCGCCTAGGAGGCCCATGCCGGGCAAATAGCCGCCAGAGAAGAGAAACAGGATCCGCTGAAAGGGCGCGAACTTCTGGTCTTGTGAATTCACCAGAGCGTCATAGGCCTTTGGGCCGTTCACGTGACGGGGGGGCAGCGAAACGAAGATGTGAAACCGGTTCTTCAAGGGATTCACGTAGTTCCACATGTAAACGTCACTTTGAATTGCTTTGTCATCATCTTTGTTCCGCTTAATTCCATCCATCTGGCTCGGCCTTACTGCGATGCCGCCAAACACCAACAGCAATGGAAGGTCCGGCTTATTCGCGACCCAGAGCTTCCCGTAGCCCGGTATATCGATATCACTCATGTTGCTTCTTCCTTTCCGAGGGTGCCATATTGTACGCCAATCGATTCCAGTCCACTCATACTCCATTGAGCAGTGAACTTGGGGGGCTACGGCTGATTTACATACCGCACGTGTCGTGTCTGGCCGTTCAACCCTGGCAGCAGAGCGTCTTCACAACATGCCCGTCCATTCCACCAACTCGACCATTGTCGTTCCATCGTTGCATCGCGATTGCACTCATCATGGGCTCAATGCGTGCTATGGCCTGGATAACAACAGTAACCTTGTTGCGGCTTCAGAGCACAATTCCTTTGGGTCGGTGTCTATGCCTGATATGAAAAGGCTCTGTAGGCGCCTCACTTCTTGATGCCTGACTTGTGTTTGATTTCATCAGCGACTGGAGGGTGTCAAGCGACTCTCGGTGCGCTCTGGCGCTCGATGGGTTGGATAATGCGAGCTGACGTAACGCTGCTCGTCGTTATGCTTGCCTATGTGGTCGCCATCACCTCAAGCAGGTTCTATACCTTCGCCACCGCTCGTAGACATTCGCGTCTTTTCGTCCGCAGCGTGGCTCCTGCACTGCAAGACGGGGACTTCAATCAGGCACTCGCTGTTGCCATCCAATACGCTCGCGGTCACGTGGCCCGCACAGTCGCCGCAGGGCTGACTGCATTCGCGGCTGCACCGCACCTGTCTGATGTGGAAGCCGTAGGCGCTGCCGAGCGCGCCATTCAGCGTACACGCACGCGGCTTATCGCCGACCTGAAACGCGGCGCGGGCACGCTTACCAGCATTGCACTCTGCGCGCCGTTCGTTGGTTTTGTCGGTACAGTGTTTGGCATCATCGGCGCGTTTGTTATGGCCCACGGCTTGTCCAGTCTGGCAGGGGGATTAGCCGAAGCACTCGTGACGACTGCCTTCGGTCTTCTTGTTGCGATTCCTGCCGTATGGTCCCGCCACTACATCCTCATCACCGTCGAAGCATTTGAAACCGAGATGTCGAACGCGACACTCGAAACAGTAACCTATTGCAGCGCCCACTGCCAATCGCGTCACCTATTGGAAAATCCGCTTACTGGAAAGGCAGTTAACGGTTCACTTCTGGAGGACATTTCCGGCACTCACACCTGGGAGATTTCCTATGATCGGCCTCGCGGCATGTTGCTGTTAGTCTCTTTCTACACACTGCTTTTTGTATTGCTCTTCGTGCTCACTGCGCTAGTGGGACTTCTGGGGGGCGTTGAACAGACCACAGGCTAGTCGGTTTCCGTAGCATCCCGATTACACCTTTTCGATGGAAGGAAAGTAAGACAATGCGAACTGGTTAAAGCCTGCCACCCGCAGCGCGGCTCATTGCCAAAACGAGCTGCCAGACAAGCTCCGGCGCACGATCGTCCAGCACTGCGGCGACTTGAGCGCTAACGGAGCGAAGCCCCGCACAGCGCAGCGCAGGGGGTGCCTCATCACAGCCGCGACCTTCTGAAGCGGGGCGCTCTTTCATAATGGCAAATCGAACACAAACTGGGTTTAGACGAAAAGTATTTAGGGCAGGCGGCAGGCTACTCTTTCGGTGGAAGTAATGGTGGATTTCGGAGTTGGGTTTCGACAGCCAACAACTTGTTCGACGGATCCTCGGTTTCGACGGTGAATCCCATGCGCTCCAGGAACTCTACTGTGCAGTCGTGGGTTCGGCGCGGACACGTGCTCCAAATTGCAAAAAGCGCCGCCGGGATTCAGTAGGTCGTAAATTTCGGCGAAGAGCGCCCGCTTGGGTTCGTGCACAACCTGATGAATCGCTAAGCTGGAGATCACGGCATCGAACTTGCCAAGATCCGGGAGAGCGGTGTCAAGGTTATGGGCGACAACCGAAACATGGGAATCTCCGTCAAAGCGATTGCGGGCCGCGTCCAGCATGGTCACAGAGAAATCGATGGCCGCGGCTTCGGTTTGGGGGTGCTCGCGCCGGACCAGGCCAAGCAGGCGGCCGTCACCGGTGCCCGAGTCAAGGATTCGGCGCGTTGTGCGAGGAATGAAGTCGGGCGGCGCCGATTCGCCCTCGCTCCGGTGGGAAATGGAGTCGGCGCGTTACAGATGGTCGCGCGCGTGCTCGTTCGAAGTCCAGAGATTGAAGGGCTTGCTGGCAGTCATGAGGGAAAAGTATAGAGAAACGTATAAACTCAATCTCAATGAATACGGCTAAAGGGCGACGCTCAAGGATTCTTCGGTTGCTTTCTGCAATTGTGCTGGCTGCGGCCTGGTTGGCGCTGTTACCTGCGAGCGCACAAGATGCGCCGGCGACCAACAGTCCCGCGGATCATACTGATCAGCCCGCCCAAGCTCCGACCACGCCGCAAGAGCCCAACCCGATTCCGCCACCTGCGCAGCCACCGAAAGAAGAACCGCCGAAGGAAGAAGTCAAAATTACGCCGCGGCAGGCAGAGGAACTCTTTCACTCGGTCGACGAGATTCTGGAGTTCGACAGCAAGCAGACAGGCCTGCCCATCAAAAAAGAAGTGAAGCGCAAGCTAACCAGCCGCGACGAGGTGGTTTCTTATCTCACCAAGCACGTGAACGACGAAGACACGAAACGTTTGCGACGCTCGGAACTGGTGTTGAAAAAGTTTGGTCTGCTGCCTCGTGACTTCAATCTGGAAACATTCCTGGTCGCCTTGTTGCGGGAGGAGGTGGCCGGCTACTACGACCCAAAAACAAAAACTGTAAACCTGCTCGAGTGGGTGCCCATCGAAGAGCAGGAGCCAGTCATGGCCCACGAGTTGACGCATGCGCTTCAGGATCAGTCGATCGGACTGCAGAAGTGGATGAAGAAAGGTGAGAAAGATCTGGGAGAAATAAAAAAAGACCCGACTCCCGCAGACATCGAAAACGACGAGATGGATAATGCGCGCGAAGCCGTGATCGAAGGACAGGCGCAGGCCATGATGTTTCAATACGCCATAGCGCCAACCGGGCACACGATCGCCGATTCGCCGGCGTTGGTGGATGCAATGGAAGAGGAGACCCTCACCGGCACGCCTAGCACCAAAGTATTCAATGAGGCGCCCGTTTTCATGAAAGAGTCGCTCACGTTTCCGTACAGCTACGGCATGCAGTTCGTCGTCCAGCTGATGCAGAAAGGCGGGAAGGAAAAAGCGTTTGCCGGTGTGTTGAAGAATCCGCCGCATACGACTCGGCAGATCATGGAGCCGGAAACCTACCTGTCCGACGAAAAGATCGAGCCCATGCGGGTGCCCGACTTCAAACATGATTTCAAGGACTATGACAAGTTCGATATTGGTGCGATGGGCGAGTTCGACGTGGCAGTGCTGATCGAGCAATATGCGGGAAAACCGTTGTCGAAGAAACTTTATCCGGCGTGGCGGGGCGGATATTACTACGCGGCCAAGCCCAAGGCTGATCCCAAGTCGAATTCCGCCGCAAGCGCGCCCCTGGGTCTGCTTTATGTTTCGCGCTGGTCGAACGCCGACAAGGCCGAAGAGTTTGCGGAGATCTATGCCCGATCGCTGAAGCAACGATATAAAAAAGTCGATGAGGCGAGAACTTCTGCGACGGGAGCGGATGCCCCGACTGACGTCCCGGCAGATTTACTGAAGGGCAGACATACATGGACAACCGAAGATGGCGTAGTGGTAATCGAGGAGCAAGGCGATACGGTATTGGTGAGTGAGAGTCTGGACGCAGCGACGACCGCGGCGCTGGAAAGGGAAGTGTTCGGAGCCGCATCGGCGGCCAACTAAAATCGGACTCGAGTTACTTCTTTTTCTTGAGTTCCTTCTCGTCCGGCAGTTCTCCCAGGAAATGTTGCACTTGAGCCGCGATGGTGAATTGCTTTCCGCTGCGCTCGATGGTCAATTTGCGTTCCTGGCCAGGAGTTCCTCCGAGCATGTTCCAGACCTGTCCCAGGGTCGAGCCGCCAACCGGGATGCCGTCGATTGTGACCAGATGATCGCCTGGTTGGATGCCGTCAGGCCCCGACGCTACCGACGGCTTGCCTTCGAAATCGGCGATGCCCAGGATGGTGAATCTGCCGTCGTCCTCGGGGCGCAGGATGAGTCCGATGACATCGAAGTCTGGGAAGTTGAACGTGCGTCCGAATTCGAAGTAGACCGTAGAGTGAGCGTAGTCGAGTCCGACCCGGTAGTTGAGCAAAGCGTTAGAACCGATCAGTCCGGCGGTTGGGACGGCGGCGCGCTTCGCGAAGTAGTCCATCCGGTCTTTGGGAAAGTCGACAACTACCACGTTTGCGAGGAATAGCGGTCCGTACTGCACGCGGTCGAGGCGCATGACTTTCCACTCCGGTTCCTCGTCTAATCCCCACATATTCGCCGAGCCCACGGCGCCGATCATGCGTGGCCAAGCGGCATGGGCCGCGGCAAGCTTGTCGAACAAGTCCGCGGAAAGGAAGCTGATATTGGAGCCCATGTCGAGAGCGAGATTGTATTTCTTATTCTCAATCTGGCTGGGAATCTGAATCAGACCGGTCTCCGCATTTACCTGGACTTTGCCGTTGGGCCCTCGAAAATGGAGTGTGCCGGGGGCGCCAATCGAGAACTTGAGACCAGGGAAATCCACCAGTACGTCGTAGTGGCGGAGAATGCTGGCCGGCAGGTTGATTTCGACGCCCATGCCGGGGGCGAGCTTCGACGCCGCGTTTACGGGCTTCAGCGGAATCGTTGCTTGCCGGACGCCCGAGAGCGGGATCTTCATTCCGCCGATAATCATCTCGCGCGGCGCAGGAGAAGAGCATTCCTTTTCATTGCAGGAAACCGCAAGCCCCAACAGGGTAGCGAGGCGGCGGGAGAGGGAGAGATCGGGATCGCCGTTATCCATCCAGGCACGAACGCGCTCGGTCGAGCCGTTGGGGAGCGGCATGTCGGCGTTGATCACAACACGGTTGTGATCGATGGCCGCGGGAACGGTGACGGAGTTCGGCTCGGATGCGGGGGGCGGCTGGTCTTGCGCCACGCTTAAATTGGCAAGAAGGAGGATGGCGCAGGCTACAATCCATAACTTCATGTTCAAATTGTAGCGAAACTCCCTGCGCTTTCCGTGCCGCTGCCATTCCCAAAATTACTCTGTAGCCGAGGGACAGAGGGCGGATTCTCGTCCTGTATAATCACGAGTTTGACTTGAGAGCACCAGCGGTTCTGGAGGGGGATTGGCACAGGCGGAAATTGGAATCATCGGCGGCAGCGGGCTGTACTCCATTCCCGGCTTGACAAGGGTGAAGGAAGTCCGAGTGAAGACGCCGTTCGGCGCGCCTTCCGACGCCTACGTGTGCGGAACCCTCGAGGGACGCAAGGTCGCGTTTCTGGCACGCCATGGACGCGGCCACAGCATTCTACCCAGCGAACTGAATTTCCGCGCCAACATTCACGCGTTCAAGCAACTGGGGGTCGATCGCATCGTGTCCATCTCCGCCGTCGGGTCTCTGAAGGAAGAACATAAGCCCCTGGATTTCGTCATCCCGGATCAGTTTTTCGATCGCACCCGCCATCGCGTCGATACTTTTTTCGGCGGCGGAGTGGTGGCGCATATCGCCTTCGCCGATCCCGTGTGCGGGGAACTTGCGAGCGTGGTCGAGTCTGCCTGCAACAGAGTCGGTGTAGTGGGCAAACGGGGCGGAACCTACCTGTGCATGGAAGGTCCGCAGTTTTCAACGAAGGCCGAGTCGAACGTGTATCGCGGCCTGGGCATGGACGTGATCGGTATGACGAACCTGCAGGAGGCGAAGCTGGCGCGCGAGGCTGAGCTGTGTTATGTCACGGTCGCGATGGTGACCGACTATGACTGCTGGCATCCCCATCATGATTCGGTGACGGTTGATCAAATCGTTGCCGTGCTTGTGAAGAACGCCGAGAACGCCGCAAGAGTCGTCCGTGAGACGGTGGCGGCAATGCCGCGCGCCCATTCGTGCAAGTGTGCGTCGGCGCTTGCGCACGCCATATTGACGGACCCGAAGAAGATTCCCCCAGCGACGAAGAAAAAATTGAAGCTGATACTTGCAAAATACGTAAAGTAAGGCGGATTCTGCTGATCACAAATCACGAACTTCTGTTTACAGCCTAAGGACAGGATTGCCGGATGAGTATTCTCGTAGTCGGTTCCGTTGCGTTTGACGATGTTGCGTCGCCTTCGGGCAGCGTCAAAAACATCTTGGGCGGGGCGGCCACCTACTTTTCCCTGGCCGCTAGTTATTTCACAAAGGTCCGCGTAGTGGCTGTGGTCGGCGAAGACTTCGGTCCTGAGCAGGAAAAGGTTTTTCGCCAACACGAAATCGACACCCGTGGACTGGAACGGGCCAAGGGCAAGACATTTCGCTGGGGCGGTTCGTATACCGACAACCTCAATGAAGCGAGAACGAATTTCACGGACTTGAATGTATTCGAGGCTTTTCAACCGCGCATTCCGAAGGAGTACGAAGATACCGATTTCCTTTTCCTGGCGAATATTCAGCCGACCCTGCAGGCGGACGTGCGGCGGAAGTTGAATCACATTCGTCTGACCGGATGCGACACCATGAATTATTGGATCAAAGGCTCACTGAAAGAACTTCAGGAAACTTTGAAACTGGTCAATGTGTTGCTGATCAACGACACGGAGGCGAAGATGCTCGCCGGCGAAGCGAACCTGCCGCGGGCCGCGAAGAAGGTGCTAGAGATGGGTCCGCAGGCGCTGGTGATCAAGCACGGCGAATACGGTGCGACCATTTTCTTTCGCGACGGAGCTTTTGGCCTTGGACGGCA
>Ga0209380_10000762_pt1 | contig 22803 bp, 18 predicted proteins | sample HubBroMetageWFT6_FD_188347 | JGI IMG/M metagenome (GOLD analysis project Ga0209380, IMG submission 188347) | Warmed and freeze-thawed soil microbial communities from the Hubbard Brook experimental Forest, New Hampshire - Hubbard Brook CCASE Soil... | ecosystem: Environmental > Terrestrial >...
GAGGCCATCAGTCCAGGGTCGGACTGGGTACAGCTCGGCAGCGAGCGCAAGCACATCGTGAGCTATCTGGGGGAGTTCCTGTTTCCCGCGCAGCGCGCGAAGTCACCGATCAGCATGCTCTCCGGCGGCGAGCGAAACCGTCTGCTGCTGGCGCGCCTGTTCGCGCAACCTTCAAACCTTGTCATATTGGATGAGCCGACCAACGATCTCGACATCGAGTCCCTGGAGCTGCTCGAGGAGCGGCTGCAGGACTACGATGGGACGCTGCTGCTGGTGAGTCACGACCGGCGCTTTCTCGACAATGTCGTCACCCAAACATTGGCCGCCGAGGGCGATGGGGTGTGGCGCGAGTACGCCGGCGGTTACGGCGATTACCTGCGGCAGCGGCCGCCGCTAGCGGTCGGCCGCGCAAATGAAGCCGCCCCGACGCTCGCGCCGCATGCCGCGCGCGACCGCTCTGCGGGTGAACCTCCCGCCAAGACCCGCACGCGCCTGAGCTATAGGGAGGAGCGCGAGCTCACAGCCCTGCCGGCGGCGATCGAATCGCTGGAGCGCGAGCAAACTGAGCTCACCACGCGCATGAGCGCACCGGATTATCACCGCCTGGGAGGCGAACGGCTGCGCGGCGATCGCAAACGACTCGCGGAGCTCGAGGAGCTGCTCCTGAAGAAGTTCGCGCGCTGGGAATTGCTCGAGGGACAGCGCGCACGGTCAGCGTAGCCATCAAGCCGCAGGCAACTCGGCCGGGCTCACGCCCTTGTGACGCGATCGAGCTCCGACAGTCCGCAGGCGCGCAAGCAAAGCGTCCGGATGCCCGAGCTACCGCGGCTGATCCAGGATCAGCCGCCGGACTGTGATCCGAAGGCGCATATCGCGAATACGGTGATCGGCAAGGCTACGTTTATTGGATTGTTAGCCCCAACCAACCAACCCCAAAGACCACCCCCTACCGTCGGCTGACTCTGTTCAATCAAGCCGGCTCCGCCCATATAGAACCCGCCCCCCAGGACGACCTTACCAGTTGGGCAGTTGGCGGTGAATTGAGTCATCTGCGTGGTATTGGCTGGAATGGTGAACGTCTGCGAGGTTACCTGCTCATATCCAGGAATGCCCGTGTTGATCGCAGTGGCAAGAGTTGCAAAATTGGCATTGACTTGACTGGCGCTTATCGCGGTACCTGCTGAAAACGTGTTGGGCACCGTGACAACCTGTGCCAAAGCACCAGTGCTCCAAAGGCTCACTAACAACGCTGAAACTGCATAACACTTACGCATGGGAACTCCCGGAGAATGAGATGGACAAAAAATGTTACTGCCAGGTAGCCTGATCCCAGTTAGCTTGACCCCAGATGCCGGGAACGCTGGCTGGCGTCTTGCCCGCACCACTCCCCATACCACTCTGACTACTATCGCCACCCCCGCAACCCGCGAGAATGAGCGCCCCGAGTGCAGCGCCGAACAACAGAACGCGTGTACAGCGAGACCTGCTAAAGAAAACCATTTTGGCTCTCCAGTGAAGTCGTTCTCAGGTCGAAACCAGAGCGGTATCTTCTAGAGAGCCACTTCGCGTTGTAGTGATGGAGAACGCCTTCGCCGCCGCTGGCTCGTGACGGGAGTCGCGCTTCTGATCTCAGCCGCTCACACCTGCACCTGCGCGCGTAGACAGGGCACAGCGAGCCGGGTAACGGCGTTCAGGGGAAAGCGTCCCGATTCCCGCACTGTTGGGCAGGCCGGCTCGCAGCGGTTTCAGCCGTGGCCGAGAAGCTACGGCCCCACGGACTCACTCGGCGTCACTGCCGGACCTGAATCGATTGAACACGCCCGTCCTTGCGCATTGCCGCTATCACAGCCCTGCACTGATCCTCGGGGCCGGGGCCGATCAGTTCAACCTCGATGGCCGTGCCGTTCTGCTGTCGCCAGACGAGCTGATAACCCGGAATCGTCAGGAGCGAACTTAGAAATGCCAGGTCGCGAGGGTTCGGGACATCCGGTGTGAGCTCGACCGTGAGGTATTTGTCACAACGCTCAGGTGTCGCGGCTGCCCCATCGCCGGAAGCGGACACCATGGCGAACAGCGCAGTGCCCAACAAACACCCTCTTCGACTCATGACCATGGGGCCTCGTGACTGATCCGCGCGGCTGCTGATTGGCTCAGTGCCCTTTTCCGCCGTCACGATGGCCACCGCCGCCGCGCGCGCCATGCGGAATGGAGGGCGCCGCCCGTCCGCCTGGCCCGCGCACACCGCCGCGCGGAGGCCCCACGCGATAGCCTGCCGGCCAGCCGCCGTATACATAACCGCCGGGCTCGTAGACTCCTCCGACATAGCCGACGCCGCCGTCACCCTCATAGCCCCCGACTACGCAGGCCGCAAGGGTCACGAGCGCCAGCAGGCCTACGGCACCGATCGTCCAACTTCGAATCATGCGCTTCATTGCGGCTCCTGCTTGGTGTCGGCGTCGGACCATTCCATGACACCAAATGGCGCTCCGCTCGGATCGGCCAGCACGGCCAGGCGCCCACCGTGGCGATCGATGCGCGGTTCGACCAGCACGCGCCCACCCAGCGCGACGGCCTTCTTGGCCGTATCCGCCGCATCCGCGACGCGCACGAAATTGAGCCAGTGCGGGTGCCGGCGCATCGAATCGGCGGGCAAACCATTGAGCCCGGCGCGGGCGTAATTGTCGCTCGAGAGGATGTAGTGCTGCGCATCGGCCTCGCTGCCACCCTCGCTCGCCAGGTCATAGACGTCGTAGTCGAACAGGCTCTTATAGAAGTCGGTCTCGTGCTTCGGATCCGCTACGAGCAAGGAACTCCAAATCCACTCTCCCGGTACGGCCAGGTAATCCGGCGGATCGCCGCCCTCGGCCGCCAAGACGGCAAACACGGCACCATCGGGGTCGGCCAGCACCGCCTGGCGGCCGCGGTGCGGATAGTAGTGCGCTTTGAATAGCACCTTACCGCCGTGCTGCAGCGCGCCCTGCTGCGCGGCATCGACGTCCCGTACAGCCAGAAAGGTCAACCACGCCGGCTGCTGCGACTGCCCGGCCGGCAGCGCTTTCTGGAACAGCCCGGCTACTGGCTCACCATCGAGCAGCGCCAGCGCATAATTCGAATCGCCCGGCATGCCGCGGAAGGTCCAGCCGAACAGCGCACCGTAGAAACGCTTCGCGCCGTCGACGTCCGGGGTCACCAGATCGGCCCAGACGACCTTGCCAACATGGTGCTCGCCGCTGGCCGGCTGCGTCAGCGGCGGCAGGACCACCGCGGCACCCAGCGCCGCGTGCACCGCCGTGATAGCGGCCGCGTACAGCAGCGCGGCACACAGCCCTTGACCCAGGAGATTGCCGGCAGAATGCTTCGAATGGTTCACTGCTGTCTCTCCACGCACGCTCTGCGACTGTCGCGCCAGACCCATTACTCGAGACGTCCAGTATGTTGGAATATTCCTGACGGTCGGTGCGCTCCCGCACACAGGTGTTGAATTCAGGAGGCGGCTTAGAGCGCGCCACATCATGGGACCGTTGAGCTCTCGTTCACTCAAATGGTCGCGGCCAGCGCAGCACTGACAATGGCCTGCGCTTCCGTCAAGACGCGGCGCAGGTGTTCAGCGCCGCGGAAGCTCTCCGCATAGATCTTGTAGATGTCTTCAGTGCCCGACGGGCGCGCGGCAAACCAGCCGCTCTCGGCCTCGACCTTCAGACCGTCGATGGGTGCATCATTGCCCGGCGCACGAGTCAGGATCGACTGGATCTTTTCGCCCGCCAGCTCGGTAAGCGTCACCTGCCGAGGTGAGAGACTAGCTAGCTGTGTCTTTTGATCGGCAGTGGCAGGGGCCTCAACGCGCTCGTAGAGCGGCTCACCGAATTCGCGGGTGAGCTCGCGGTAAATCTCGCCGGGATCGCGGCCCATGCGTGCGGTCATCTCCGCCGATAACAAGGCCGGGACAATCCCGTCTTTGTCGGTAGTCCAGACGCTGCCATCCAGACGGCTAAACGTGGCGCCCGCACTTTCCTCGCCGGCAAAGCCGAGCGAGCCGTCGAGCAAGCCCTCGACAAACCATTTGAAACCAACGGGCACCTCGTAGAGCTTCCGACCGAGCTTCGCCGCGACGCGGTCGATCATCTGGCTGCTGACGACCGTCTTACCCACCGCCGCCGCTTTGTTCCACTTCGATCGATGCTGGAAGAGGTAGAAAATTACCACCGCCAGGTAGTGATTAGGCGGAAGCAGCCCCACGCTTGCAGTGACAATCCCGTGGCGGTCATGGTCGGTGTCGCAGGCAAAGGCAATTTCGAAACGATCCTTCAGGCCGATTAAGCGCTGCATCGCATAGGGTGAAGAAGGGTCCATGCGTATCTGGCCATCCCAGTCGAGCGTCATGAACCGGAAGGTAGGATCGACCACCTCGTTCACAACCGTGAGATTCAACCGATAGCGCTCGGCAATCGGGCCCCAGTAGTGCACTCCGGCGCCGCCGAGCGGATCTACGCCCATGCGAACATTCGCACCGCGAATCGCCTGCATGTCGATCACCTGGTCGAGATCGCTGATGTAAGCGTTGAGATAGTCGTACCGCTGCGTCGTGGCAGCGCGCAATGCCTTCTGCAGCGGCATCCGTTGCACGCCTTGGAGGCGGCTTTCCAGCAAGCTATTGGCCCTGGCCTCAATCCATCGCGTGACGTCCTCATCCGCTGGCCCACCGTTGGGTGGGTTGTACTTGAAGCCGCCGTTGTCGGGCGGATTGTGCGAGGGCGTTATGACGATGCCATCCGCCAGCCCTGTATCGCGGCCCCGGTTATAGCTAAGTATCGCGTGAGATATCACCGGTGTGGGCGTGTATTCGTCGTTCGTCGCGAGCATGACTTGCACACCGTTGGCCGCCAGCACTTCGAGCGCGCTGGCACACGCCGGGGTGGAAAGGGCATGCGTGTCAATGCCGAGGAACAGCGGGCCGCCAATGCTCTGCCGCTTGCGGTAGTCGCAGATCGCCTGACTGATGGCCAGAACATGCCATTCGTTGAACGTCATCTTGAAAGCGGAGCCCCGGTGCCCCGAAGTGCCGAACGTTACCCGCTGCGCCGCCACTGAGGCATCAGGTACGTCGGTGTAGTAGGCCGTGACCAGTCGCGGCACATCGACCAGCATTGCAGCCGTGGCAGGCTTACCTGCTAGCGGGTTCACCTTGACGGGCACATCCTTGACCACACAGACCGCATTGTACGTTAGTGCGCCAGCGCACTGACGATAGCCTGCGACGCAGGCCACTCTAGCCCGTGGATAACTGCCGTCCACGCCCCAGCTGGGAGGTCGCGATGAACACACCACGCCCACCAAATGTGCGCACGCCCATCGAACAGATCCCCGGTCGCATTCGGAACTCAGAGGATCTGACGCCTGTGGCAACTTCGTTCATCGCCGCTTTCGTGCCGGCTCCGAAACCGGCCGCTCGGAATGCCACTGCCTCGGTCACGGCCGCAGATGAGATCCCCGAATCTGTCGCCGCTATCCGCACAACCGGTACCCTGAGACTCCCGCTGTCGGGCAGCGGTCGCCTGCCCGTGCGCCAGCGTTGAGGGACGTATGGACGCGCAAACCCAGGCGGGCATGACCGGCGCGGCTCCAAACGTTAAGCCAACAGCCGCGACCGCTTTCAGCCTGCCACCACTGCCCTACGCCGAGAACGCGCTCGAGCCGGTCATCTCGGTTAAGACGGTTCGGCTTCATTACAGTAAGCACAACAAGGGATATGTCGACACCTTGAACGAGCTGGTCGCCGGCACGCCGTTCGCCGAGATGTCGCTCAAGCAGCTCGTTCTTGCTACTGCGGGTAAGCCCGAGCACGCCGCGATCTTCAACAACGCGGCGCAGGCCTGGAACCACGCATTCTATTGGCGCAGTTTGCGTCCCGGAGGTGGCGGCGTCCCGCCGCTCGCTCTGAAAGCGCACCTTGCGCCGACATTTGGCGACCTTGAGGCGCTCAAGGAGGAACTCGGCACAGCAGCGACGACGCTGTTCGGGTCTGGTTGGGCCTGGCTGGTACTCGACGACGCTAAGCTGCGAGTCGTGAAGACAGGCAACGCGGAGAGTCCTCTCACCAGCCATGCGAAGCCCCTGCTCACGATCGACGTATGGGAGCATGCCTACTACCTTGACTTTGAGAACGAGCGCGCGAACTACGTCAAAGGCGTAATCGAGAAGCTCATCAACTGGGAGTTCGCGGCCCAGAACCTCAGCTCAGGGTGAGTTCTCGGCAATCCTTGCGGCGGCATTGACCATCCTCTCCGGCGAACTCTGGGGTGCGATGCTGGCGTTTGTCTGATGGGGGTTGGCTGATCTTTCTGTCACCGCTCGCAAACGACTATCCCCTGTTACGTTGAGGTTCTCAGCTTAGTCGCGGAACTGTCGCTTTGCCTGTGGGCTTAGGTGACGGTAGACACCGTGCAGCTGGCGCCCGGACCGACACGGGCAGCAGCTTGACATCACCGTGAGCAAGGCGTAAGTCAATCGGGCTCCGAACGGCGCCGCGAGAAAAACGAAGCTGCGGGTGCCACGCCGAGCGCCAGTTCGGGCTTACCAAGGACAACTCCACCGGCGGCACCCAACAGCGGGAGGAATCACATGCACAGCGCCTCACACGGACTGCCCGCGCGAGCCGCGGCGTTCGCCCTGATCTGTTCCATCCTCACCTGCGGAGCCGCACTGGCCGCACCGCACGCGATTCTGCGGGAACTCATGAGCAGGGATACCAACCAGCCGCCGACAGATGCTTTCTGCCGCGAGACCTTCGATGTCCCCTGCTATTCACCACAGGAGATGCGCACCGCGTACGGCATGAACGGACTCATCAGTTCCGGAATGGTCGGCGCCGGGGAAACGATCGTCATCATTGACTCCTACGGCAGCCCGACGATCGCTGCGGATCTCGCCGCCTTCGATGCCGGCTTCGGACTCCCCCACCCGCCCTCGTTCACCGTGCTGTCGCCCCTCGGGACGGTTCCCTGGAATCCGACTCTCTATCCCGATCAGCCCGGTTGGGCCGCCGAAACGACGCTCGATGTGGAGTGGGCGCACGCCATGGCTCCCGGTGCGGCCATCGTGCTGATGACGAGCCCGGTCGACGAGACCGAGGGAGTGCAGGGCATGCCGGAGTTTCTCAAATTGGAGCGGTACGCGCTCGATCACCACCTGGGCAAGATCATCTCGCAGAGCTGGGCCGCGACGGAGAACACGCTGTTCCGTGATACCGCCGGTCCCGGCGGACCCAAGGTGATCGCGGATTTCCTCGCGTTTCAGCGGCGCGCGGCGGCCGAGCACGTGACGCTGCTCGCCGCTGCGGGCGATGATGGCAGCAGCGGTCCCGAGACCGATGGCGTGACGTTCTACCCCTTTGCCGTCGTCGGATTTCCGGCTTCGTCACCGTTCGTAACCGCAGTTGGCGGCACGATCCTGTCTACCGACACCTCCGGCAACTACCAGTCCGAGACCGTCTGGAACGATCCTGGCTGCTGCGCCGGTGGTGGCGGCGTCAGCCAGCTGTTCACGGCCCCCGACTATCAGCGCGACTCCCTGCCGCGCGAGGTGCGCAAGCAGCTTGGCGGCATGCGCGGAGTGCCTGACGTCTCCTACAACGCCGATTGCAACAACGCGATCCTCGTTTACCTGAGCTATTTCGGGCCGGACAGCGCGGGTTGGTACACGATCTGCGGGACCAGCGAAGGTTCACCTCAGTGGGCCGGGATCGTGGCCGATCTCAACCAATACGCCGGCAGGCCGCTCGGGTTCCTCAACCCGGCGCTGTACGCGACTGGCGGCCTCGGTCAGTTCTATAAATTTGGCCGTGACATCACGGTCGGTAACAACGCGCTGCTCGACGTGCCCGGGGCGGTTGCGCCGGGATACTCTGCAGCGCGCGGATGGGATCCGGCGAGTGGCTGGGGTACGCCCAACTTCGTCAAGTTGCCTTTCGACTCTTGTGAGCTGCTCGACTACTAGCGCGGCGTGAGCGGCCGGCAGTCTTGCGTCGCACACGGATGTGTTGCAGCACACGGATGTGCTGCAGCGCGCGGTATGCGACCTTAAGCGCACAGGTGCCTTCGACTGAAATGCGCAGACGTGGGGTGCGCGCTGCGCAGCGTACCCGCCCGCACGTGGCCAGGGGTGGAATCGGACCAAATCACTCGGCGGGCGTTCCGTCGGGAACGGCTGAGTTTTCGCTATCCGAGATTCCACTCCAGAAAAAAAGACATCCAACTAAGGAGTGCCTCATGTCACGCAAGAACCCAAGCGGTTTCCTTGTGATCCTGTTGTTTTGTGCGGCGTTAATCGCGCCAAAGGCGTTCGCTCAGGATTCAGGGGCTTATCCCGCCGTTTCCGGCACCTATAGAAGTTCCGCGCAGCATCCGCGCGTATTCATGACCCAGGTCGATTTGGATGACCTGAGTAAGCGCATCAATGTCGCCGGCTCCTTTTCTGCGCAGAATTTCGCAAGGCTCTCTAACCAAATCAGAGTCGATGCCGCGGCCAACGTGGATTGGGACGCCGCGTATTCGGGTTGCGATCTCGATGTTTATCTGCATGCCTTTTCCTATGAACCCGTAACCGGGTATGCCAATGAGATTCGTACGGCAGGTCAGCTCGCTTCAGCAATGAAGCTGAGACCGGGGATGTCACCTCCAGCCGGTGCAGCGATCGTTGCTTCGAGGCTGGCGCTCTACGCCGCATTGGTAGAGGCGGGAGCAAAGACGCCAGCAGGTGCGCCACCCGCTGCTCCGGCGGCGGCGATTGCAAAACGTATTCTCCTCGCGTGGGCGACCCACGGATTTCATGATCAGCGAGGACGTTTCCTGAATGCCGCAGAGCAATTTTGCGATGATCAACAACACTTCAGCCGGCTAGAGGAAAATAATGTCGGACTGCAGATCGCAAGAGGCGTCATCTATTCTGTTCATGCCCAGGATCTGCTGCAGTCGATTGGGGTGCTTGATAGTGCGCAGACGAACCAGCTCAATGTATTTCACAACGCCATGTTTGATTTGCTCCGCGAAGCCTCCAATTTTCGTTTTAGGCTGCCGGAGCTGAATCGTTCCGGCGATACGAAATGCGAGCTTTACAGCAACCACGTGGGCGCCCATCTGGCAGGGCTGCTATCGATTGCGCGCCTGCTCGACGACGGCAGAAAATTCAATGCCGTTCTCTATGGTAATGACCGCTCGATTCCTGTGGCGCTTCCCTGGACGGTATGGTTCAACCATGCTGTCTACGGGGAAAACGATAAGCCGATTACGTGTTACAAGAACAAGGGGCCCGATAGGTCCACCAGTCCTGATTCCTTCCAGACCGCGGTTGTTGCGCCCGGAGAAATCGACGATCGCTATAGAAACCACAACGCTGCCCAAGGGTTTGGCTACCCCTTGGGTGTCCTGGCGGCCCTCTACGACATGGCGGATCTCACCGAGAACGCCGGGTTCGACGCCTACGGCTATCGCGGAGTTCGCAAGCAATCCATCGAGACGGCAACTCAGTATTACGCCTGTTATGGCAAGCATGTCGGGTTCAAGAAGACCGTCACCGGCGACAATGCCCGCGCCTGTCCTGACTATCAGCAATATATCGGACAGATCGTCAACGGCCTGGAAGTAGACATTGTGATGGGCGCGTACCGCTTTCCCGGAAACACTGCGATTACTCAACTGGAAGCAGCGGCAAGAGCAGCAGCGGGCAGAGACCTTCTTGACACGATCCGCTTCGGGCGCTGGCGGGAGTGATCGAACGCTAGCCCCAAGATCCCTGACCGGCACGGAAACCTGCGTGTCAGCCGGTCGGTGGCTTGCCGGTGAAAACCGCCAACTGAGCATCGAAAGCCCGCTGGTAGGCGGGCCGCGCTTCGCCACGGGCGACATAGGCAGAGAGGTTCGAATATCTCTCCAGTATTCCCGATCCGCTCAACCTGCGCAGCACCGTCACCATCAATAGATCACCGGCGCTGAACGCATCGTCGAGCCAGTCGGCATTGCCAAGGCGACTGGAAAGTTCACCCAGCCGTACGCGGACGCGATCCTCGAGGATAGCCAGGCGCTCCTCGTACCAGGTCTTGTCGTGCTCCACGAGCGTGGCGATTCCGCGCTCAAGGATCGGCGGCTCCACCGTGTTAAGCGCGGCAAACATCCATGTGATCGCACGCGCCCGGGCACTCGCGTCGTCTGGCAGCAGCCCTGCATGGCGCTCCGCGATATGGAATACGATCGCCCCCGACTCGAACAGGGCGAGATCGCCTTCTTCATACGTCGGAATCTGCCCGAAAGGATGCAGCATACGATGCGCGGATTCCTTCATCTCACTGAACGAAACAAGACGAACCTGGTAAGGCTGGCCCACTTCTTCAAGCGCCCAGCGAACGCGCATGTCACGCGCCAGTCCCTTGCCGCGATCGGGCGACCGTTCAAAGGCGGTAATGGTGGGGGTCATGGCAAGGCTCCGGGTGATTGCATACAAGCGTACGGGGCTATCCAATGAATATTGGACACTTTACGTCCGTGCCATTCTCGATCAACGCTGTGATGGCAAACGTCCCTTAATGCGGCGCCGGCCGATCCGAAACCTCCATTGGTTGTTGCATAATGACATCGAGCGCGATCACGAAGGCGAAAACGACCGTAAAGAAGTCGATCGTCAACGCGGTGATGTAGGCTGCGGCGCTGTATTGAAGGCCGTCTAGAACGTAGCCAAGCATCGCCAGTGTCACAGCGGAGCCGAATACAACGAAGACCGCGAATATTGCTGGCGGCGGTCCTTTGCCGATCACCTTGCGGCGTCGGCGCGGGTAGGTGACCTGAAGAGACAGCATCGGCAGCGCGAACAGCACAGCAGAGCCTCGCCAAATCCACTTTTCCTGAACGTCGTAGAGCGCAAATAGCGCCGGCACCAGCGCTGCCGCCGTCAATACGAAAATGTACGTCATGACCGTTTTTGCAAGGTATCTGTCAAGCAGTGACAACCTCGCTCCAGCGGCCGGTCGAACGGCCAGCAACAGCGCCGAGAATCCCGCGAACGTGATCATCAGGCCAGCCAATGTGTACAAAAGGGTTGCCCCTTTGATTTCCATGTTTTTCTCCAACTAAGAACCAAGGTCATTTTTGGCGCGTCCTTGGCAAGGCCGAGGACCCATTCCGGCCTCAATGCGTGTCGGATTCCTTCGCGCGCTCGATAAGCACAACACTCGAGCTCGCCTGAACGCGCTCGAAGACGATTTCGCCGCCGTCCGGCGAAACGTCGAAATCGCCGATTACGAAGCTTGCTGGCAGATCGGTCAGCTGGCGCTCGGTTCCGGTCTGCGGGTTCAGCTGCCAGAAATCCTTGCGGTCGATCGCGCCGCGAAGAAACACCAACGCCCCGGAATCGCGTGCGAACGCAACCCGTCGCGCGCCAATTGTCAGGATCAGACCTGGCATGTTGTAAGGTCTGCCGTCGGCAGCCGAAGCGCGCAGAGGAAATATAGTGGCCACTTGGGCACCGGTATAGACGAAGTAGTTTCCGTCGGGTGACCACACGGGATCCATCGAATAGTCCGACACGATCGACTGCGGTGGAGTGGCATCGAGCACGATCCTTGCGAGCCGCGGTTCGCCGTCACTCACGATCGCGCCCAAGATTGAGTGCGAGTCCGGAGCCCAGGCCAGATCGCCACTCAAGGCGAGCGTCCGGGTGACCGCTTTAGCATTCTGGCCGTCATTGTCAACAGCGTATAACTGCGTCGCACCGCGCCTCTCTACGGTGAAGGCGATGCGCCGACCGTCCGGTGAGATGCTAGGCGCGCCAACTCGATCGACCGTTGCATCGCCCCAAAGCTCGGTTGCAGTTCCGTTCGCGTACTTCCAGATCCCGTGCCGCGCACCGCCACTCGACACATACGCGATGTAACCTGGCCCGAAGCGCGGCGCGGCGGCACTCTGGGAGATAGGTGCGATCCGCTCGGCCGCACCCTGGGGCGGTCCGCCGCTGCCGATCGTCACACGCCATAGATCTGACCGAGAGTCGGCGACAGTCGCTAGGAGCCGTGTGCGCTCCGCGTTCGCAGCAAGAGAGGTATAACGTTCCAGACCCACGTTGACACGGCGCGAGCGCTTCAGCGTCACATCTAGGACATACAGCCAAGGTCCCGAGCCGTCAGCATCGGTCGCCAAATACAGAAGTGTCCGCGCGTCGAGCAACACCGGATAGGTAACTCGGGTGTGGTGAAACGTGAGTCGCTCGAGACCCGCCCCAGAGGGTAGCAGCCGCCAAATATCCCAGTCGGCAGACGGGGGGTCGCCGCGTACAAAATAGATGAACTCCCCATCCGGTGACCAGGTCAGAAAGTGGCAGTGAATCCCAGGCGCAGCGACGTAAATCTGCTGCGCTGTCGCCTCGGTGGCGGCGCGCACGAATAGCGGATCTCCGGGTGCTGTGGTGTGAAAAGCCAGGCGTCCACCATCCGGGGACCAGGCGAACTCGGCGATTTCCGGCAAATACGGCTGCAACGCACCGCCCGCCGTTGGCGCAGCCATTACGTTGACGTCCTGGGCCCGCGACCCGTCGCCAACGCGTGTCCAAAAGGTAACCAGTGAACCGTCCGGCGAGAAGTCCACGCTTCGGATTTCGGGGTTTTGGAGCTGCTGAAACCTTCCTTCAGTCAGGTTGCGGTAGCGGTTGGTACCGATCTCCGTCAACCAGACGTCGAGACGTCCCTCATGGGCGGCGAGAAACGCTGCGAACCTTCCGTCGCGCGAGATGGCAGCCGCCTGCTCGCTACCGGCGAAATCCGTGAGTCGCACAACCGTTGCCCGTGCCAGCGGGTCGAGCCACGAATGGCCGGGGGTCTGGCGGAGCGGCCCCACGACGAGGAATGCGATCGCGGCAGCGACGGCGGCGACTGCCGTCGCGCTGACTACAACTACGATTCTGTTACGTCGCACAAACTTGCGCAGACGATCCATGAATCGAGTCGGTAGTGCCTTGATAGGTCTTGCGTGCAGATGCCGTCGCAGGTCCTCTGCCAGGGCCGCTACGCTCGGGTAGCGCCTCGCAGGTTCTTTGGCGAGAGCTTTGAGCGTAATGGCGTCCAGGTCGCCTCGCAGTTGCCGCGCCAACTTTTCCGGTATCGTGCTGAGGGCAGCCACCGCTTGCGCTTCGAGCTGTGTGCTGGGCTTTTTCACCTCGACCGCGGTAATGGAGTGTTCGAGCAAGCCGATCGAAGCCGCGTTCCTGAGTCGGTAAGGCCGGGCGCCGGTCAGCAACTCGTACAGCAGCACACCCAGGGAGTAGACGTCGCTGCGGGCATCGACCGACTCACCACGCAGTAGCTCGGGGCTGGCGTAATCCGGCGTAAGTGCCCGACCGTGCAGATTGGTGAGTTCCGTGAGTTGGGACTCGCCCGGTTCCAGCAGTTTCGCAACGCCGAAGTCCAGCAGCCGCACCTGGCCTGACTCGGTCACCAGCACATTGGAGGGCTTTAGGTCTCGATGGATGACCTGCTTCTCATGCGCGTATTGCACCGCTTCGAGCATCTGGAGAAACAACTCCAGGCGAGCCCTGATCCCGAGACGATGCGCATCACACCATTCGTTCAGCGGGCGGCCTTCAACGTACTCCATCGACAAATAAAGCAACCCGTTGGGATCGACTCCCGCATCGTACAAACGCGCGATGTGCGGATGCTCGAGGCTCGCCAGGATGTCGCGCTCTCGGGCAAAGCGTTGCTCGAGATCGGCACGCAGGTGACCTGGCAGCGGCAGCTTCAGCGCCACTTCCCGCCTGAAAGCGCCATCGGCACGCCGCGCGAGCCACACTTCGGCCATACCACCGCCACCGAGTGGTCGAATCAGTTGGTACGGTCCGACGCGTGCGCCGATTTGCAGCCCGCTTGCGGAGGGCGCTCCCGCTTCGGTCGCGCTGCCAAGCGCCGGCCGCGCGGCAAGCTTCTCGAGCTCCGCGAGCTGAGCCTCTCCTGGCAACAACGCGTCGCGCAATGCCTGGGCCAGGTCCCCGTGCTCGGCTGGCAATGCCTCGAGCCACGCGCGGCGCCCGGCCGCGTCGAGTGGCAGCGCCTCATCCAGGAGACGGCTCATCCGCGTCATCTGGGGAATCGATAGCCCCACGCGTCCCCCTCAGCTGACGGGTCGATCAACAACTGGTGCTGAACGCTTCATCGCTCACCGCAGCGCCGCCGCAAGGATGAGACGCGCCTTTTCCCAGTCGCGCTGCACGGTCCGTTCGGTGATCTCCAGCGTTTCGGCGATTTCCTTTTCGCTATAACCGCCGAAGTAGCGCATCTCAGCCACTCGCGCCAGGCGAGGGTCTGCTTTCTCCAGATCCTTCAGCGCCTCGTGCACGTCCAGAACCGTCTGCTCATCGCCCGACAAATCGTTTGTCAGCGGGCTGGATGCTTCCGAGGACTGCGGATTGCCGCCCCGCTTGAGTGCAATCCGTCCGCGAACGCTATTGAGTATTACCGAGCGCATCACCTGCGACGCGTAGGCGAAGAAGGCCCGTCGGTCCTCGGCGCGAAGTTCTCCGGCACGCGCGAATCGCAAATACGACTCATGCACCAGACTGGTCGTGTCCAGAAGCGCGTTGCGTCCTCCGTGCCGTAGGCGCGCCTGCGCCAGACCGTGGAGCTGAGCGTAGGTGGCGACAAACAAGGCGTCACGCGCCTTGGCGTCGCCGCCCTGTATCCGTCCGAGGAGATCGGTGAGCTGGCCCATCGCGTGCCTTGGCATTACTCGGCCCGGCGAGGCTAAAGATAACGCTTTCGCGTAATCGGAACCATGGCAGGCGATTCCGCCGAGCCAACCACCCGGGACCAGACGGCTCACCCGCAATCTGCCGTCTCTCGAAGCGCCGCTGCGGAGGCTTACCGGCCCCACAGATGTCGGGTTTGGCCCTTGGTCGGTGTCTTACAGCATAGGCAGAGAGAAATGGCCGGCATTTTGAGGCCACGGCAACGCCGGGGCCGCGATTACCAGTAACTCACTGACAAACCACACTTTCCCGCAGAGGAATCAACCATCATGAGAACGCCAATCGTCATGGCGGCCGCCGTGTGCGGCACGCTGTTCGCTACTGCTGCAGTGTCTAGCACTGATCCGGTGCTCGAGTGGAACTCGATCATGCTCACAACGACCGCCAGTCAGAACCCGTTCTTTCAGGCGCGGTTCGCGGCAATTACCCAGCTGGCTGTGTTTGAAGCCGTAAACGCGATCGATAAGGATTTCGAGCCTTACCTCGGCACCATCACCGCGCCGTCCGGAGCATCACCAGATGCCGCCGCGGTCGCGGCAGCGCACGCCGTACTCGAAAACTATTTCCCCGGCAACGCATCCACGCTCGACGGCGCATATGCCACCTCGCTTGCCCGCATCCCAAACGGAAGCGCAAAGCAGGACGGGATCGGGGTAGGTGAAGCGGCAGCCGCCGCGCTCATTGAGCTGCGCGCCACCGATGACTCGGCACCTGCCGAGTTCTACTCGCCCACATCCCCAGCCCCGGGTGCGTGGCAACCGACCCCGAGCTGTCCGCCCGCCGGCGGCATCCTGCTACAGTGGCGCAACCTGCGCCCGTTCGCGATCGAGCGCGCCGATCAGTTTCGCTCCGCGGCCCCGCCGGCGCTCACGAGCGAGCGCTACACGCGCGGCTACAACGAAGTCATGCGTGTCGGCAGCATCAACAGCGCGTTCCGACCCCAGGATCGCGCCGATGTGGCTCGATTCTACGCGGCGACAGCCCCGGTGCCGGTATGGAACTCGGCGGCTGCACAGGTAGCTGTTGAGCAGGGGCGTTCGATGTCGGAAAACGCGCGCGCGTTAGCGCTGATGGACGTCGCCATCGTCGACGCGTCCGCGTCGGTGTTTGACACCAAGTATGCTTATGACTTCTGGCGGCCGGAAACGGCGATCCACGCGAGCGGCGATGCGACCTGGAAGCCATACATCGTCACACCATGCTTCCCGAGCTATGCGTCGGCACACGCCGACTTAAGTAATGCGGCTCGCAAGATACTCGAGCGACTCTATGGGCCGCGTCAGCATTTCATCACCTTGAGCAACCCTGCGGTTGCGGGCGTAGTTCTGCAGTACGAGACCTTCGAGCAGATCACCCACGACATCAACGACGCGCGTGTCTACGGCGGAATCCATTTCCGCTTCGATCAGGAAACAGGCGCTGAGCAAGGACGACGGGTCGGCGCCTACGTGCACCAGCACATACTGCGGCGCGTCCACGGTGGGCGGGACTATGGCGAGGCGGATCGGGAAGTCGAATGACTAACTGCGCCTAGCACAACGCACGAGACAGTAGCCTCTGCGTCCTCAGCGGGCCGCTGCGTGAAGCAGCGGCCCGCTTCGTCCGATTGCGCCCAAGGCCTTGCCAGAGCTCACTCTCTCTGGTCGTGGAATCTGAAGTCGGCACATTCCTGGCACACGACTCGATGAGACCACGTCTTGGAGCGATTTTTCGCGTCCTCTAGTTTGGCCTTCCGCCGTAACCGAAAGGATCGTAGTTATCGGCAAGCAAGACAATCCAGGCGCTCGACGAGGTGCTCGGCAGAGGGTTCGCGTACCACCCGAATGGAATTCGATACCGTTTGCTTGCGTACAGGTAGGGCGCTGCGCGATTTGGTTCGGCGGATTCGACTATCAAACTCGAATAGCCATGAGGTTTCCCATCGAGTGCTCCCGCGGTGTAGCGATCGATACGCAGTTCCTGGATGCCCAGCAGCATTTGACGTTCGTCTTCCTGTAGTACCTGCTCATATTCGCGGGCGTCGACGGCGTGTTCGGATTCTCTCGCGACGGAGCGGTAGTACTTAAGCATGTTACGGACCATTACAATCGCACCCGCCGTCCATTCGGCGGAAAGAACTCCATTTCTGAGTTTGCCGTCAGCGCTTTGGCCGTTACCGTCGGCGTCTGAATAACCAACTCCCAAAAGCGTACTCCCGATCCCATAAGCGCCCCAGGCTTTCAGACTTGTCCAGGCCCGGAATGCAGCCCCGAATCCATGCCACGCCTCGATTTGGGCGCTCCCAAGAGCCGCGATTCCCCATGTGTTGACGTCAACCGCTTTAGGCTCGAGGACGGGTAGCCAACCGCCCGGGATCGTCGGGTCATCTGCGAAACCACCTTGCACGAACGCGCCATCGTGCCATGCAAATCCTTGAAAAAAGGCGAGCAGCCCGCGAGTCTCTCGGTGATCGGGCAAGACGCCTCCTGAGATCATCGTGTGAATGCAGCCGAGTGCGCGCGCGATCTCTTGCTTCGATTCTCCGGCCAGGGTCTTCTGTGCGGCCAATTCTGCCTGCAACGTGCGTTGTAGGATCTTGAGACCGGCATAAAGCGAGAGGTTGTTTTCGACCGATACATAGTGAGGGTTCACCGGCTCGTTCATTTCGTTTTGCAGCGTGCCCGTAGGTGCGTAGTAAACGGCACCCAGTCGGCCTTGCATCGCTGCGAATGTGGGCAGCACTCCTAACGCGTTCTTTACGGCCCGTTCCTCAAAAGGTACGTACTTTCCGCCTTGAGCGACGACGAAGTGAATATAGGCGGCCTGCAACGGCCCGACCAAGTATGCCCAGGCGTTGTCGCCGGTAACCGGCTTCCAGTCGCTCCAGGTAACTCTGCCCGGCTGATACGCAGGATCGTTGCGGGGAAGCTCGCTGACTCTGATCAGGGAGGCGTAGCGCGTGTCTTTAAGCGGGTCATCTGCAAGCCAGGTCTCGGCGGTCATGCGGAACGAGTAGGCTGCGTTTGGATCGGTAACCGTGTGTCCGTTGTAACGGTATAGGTTTCCGACCGTCACGGCGCGAGTGCCAAGAACGACGTTACGAACAACGTGAGTTTGCGATAGAGCTGCATTCTGATTCGCTGCCAGTGCATACGCGTCGCTATCGAGAAAGTTGCCAAACTTATTGACCGCCTCTCCGAGCACTACAGCAATCTGCCAGGTCGCTGCGTCGTAGATATTGGTACCGTTGTGCACATTGACGCGCTCCGTCTGCAGTAATGCCCCGGGCCCTGGCGCGGGCTTTATGGAGTAATCCTGAGGATCGTAGTAGTCAGAAACCGCGCAATTAACCTTTGGCAACTTGCACACGTAGTCGCCCCAGTACTGCTCGCTGTCATAGAAGCTTAGCGGCAATACAACGTTTCTTAGAGAACCAACGGTGGACCTGTAAAGGGCACCACCGTGGTTAGCGCGATAGCTGACAAGAAATTCGTATGTTTCGCGCAGTTTGTCGATGGGCTGGGCCAACGCGAGCGGCGCATAGATAATGCACGAAGCGACTGCGGCCCGGTATGCTCGGAAAAAACTCAGAGGCATACAGCAATTATGCGAAAGCGTCCTGCCTTAGCGCCTTCTGAAGTTTCGCGGCTCACTTGGCAGGGTAAGCAGGGGCCGCTCCCGCCTCCCCTGACCGGAGTTGAGTACCGTATCTAACTATCAGATTCGTCAAGGAATTGCGGCACCCCGTGAGATTGCTGTACCCGTAGCCGTACCCGCTAACCCCGGTCGCTTCCCACTGCGGGCAGTTTCGCAACGGCCCCGTGAACTAAGGCTTTGGTGAGTATTTAGCACGTCGGCGAATTTGCCGGAAAGGCGGCCGAGTTTCAGCGCTTGTATTGCCGATACGGGCGGGCGTAACGTTTCCGCCGTGGAGCATCGAGAACACATGGCGGCTGCTCCCAGACTCGAAGCGCACGAAAAGCGGCTCAATCCGCGCACCATCATGGTCGATCCGCTGACGCCCGTCGTCGGCGCCGAGATCGGCGGCATTGATCTGTCGAAACCGATTTCGGCGGAGCAGCTGAGAGAGATTCGCGACGCGTTCAATGCCTATCATGTGCTCGTATTCCGCGACCAGGTCTTGATGCCCGAGGACCACAAACGCTTCGGCCGCCTGTTCGGCACACTGCATGTCCATCCCTACAACGCCCAGAAGGCCGAAGCGGGCGGCGCCGCGGACCCGGAGATCTATGTAGTGAAGGCGGATCAATCCTCGCGCTACGTCTCGGGCGAAGTGTGGCACAGCGACGTGACGTGCGACGCCGAACCGCCCATGGGCTCGATGCTCTACATCACCAAGACCCCGGAAATCGGCGGTGGCGACACGTGCTTCATCAGCGCGATCCGCGCCTACGAAACGCTGTCTCCGGTAATGCAGGAATTCGTCAAAAGTCTCACCGCCACGCACGAAGGCTCGAAGCTTTATGTCGGCGCACACGGCAACGCGCCGCCGCCCGGCGGATGGCCGAAGGCGACGCATCCCGTGGTCACCCGCCATCCCGACAACGGAAAGCAGGTGCTCTTCGTCAATCGCGGTTTCACGACGGGCATCAATGAACTCTCGCCCGAGGAAAGCGACGCGCTCCTGGAATTCCTCTACCGGCACCTCGAAAGCCATGTCGAGTTTCAGTGCCGCGTACGCTGGTATCCCAATACGCTGACTTTTTGGGACAATCGCGCGGTCCAGCATCACTCCGTATGGGACTATTTTCCCTATTCACGCTACGGCCAGCGCGTTTCGATCCTCGGCACACGGCCCAAAGCGTAACGCTCGACGCCGAAGGTCCATGACGCCGCAGGCATCGGGCTATGCCGCTTGATCTCTCCACGAACGAACTTGAGATTGCCGCCGGGGAACACGTTCGGCGCCCGTCTCTTCAGGCGGACGAGGCTCCTTGAATTCACACCCACCTCACGTAGCTCTGCTGCGACAGGCCTACGGGCTGCTGCGCAGCGGGCGTCATGATGATGCGCGGCGTGTGGTCGCGCGCTTGCTGGAACTGTCACCACAGAATGTCGATGCGCTTACCCTGAACGCGCAGCTGGCATTGGAGGCGGGAAACCTCGATGCGGCGATGTGGGCCATTGAGGTGGCGGCACAACTCGCACCTGATGCAGCTGCAGTACAGTACGCGCGCGGCCGTATCTTCAGTGCACGAGGTGAGCCGTCGCTCGCGGTCGAGTGTTATCAAATAGCCATCCGCGCGGATCCCGCAAGCGCCGATATCCTGACGAGCCTCGGCAACGCACTTCGGAAGCTGGGTCGCGTGCAGGAGGGCATCGCGGCGTACCGTCAGGCACTCGCCCTTAAGCCAGAACATCTGCTTGCGAGTGCCAATCTGGCTCATGCGCTCGAGGCTTTCGGAGATACCGCCTCGGCCAGCGCTGTGCGCGAGTCGGCGTGCGAGGCAGTCGTCGGCAAGGTAACCGCGCTGCACGGTAAAGCACACGAGCTAATCGCGCAGGGAAAGCCGCTCGCCGCGCTGGATGCCCTGCAGGAGGCTCTGGCCACGGCGCCAGATCCCGATACCCTGCGCTGGGCTGCGCGACTGGCCACCGATTGCGGCGATTTTCAGCTAGGACTTGCGTTCGCCGACCGACTGCTGGCCCTCGAGCCGGACGATGTGCAAGCGCTGCGTCTGGCGTGTCTTCTTGCGGTCGGGGCTGGCCTGCTCGAGCGCCTGCCGCGCTACGTGCAGCCACTGCAGCGCCTGGCGCCTGAGGACGAGGTGCCGCTGCTGGTTCGCATGTCGCTGCCCGCCATCCAGGATTCCCGCGAATCTATCGTCGCTACACGCGCCGCGTTTGAGGCGGCGGTTGATGAACTGCTGCATCGCGATCTCAAAATCAAAGATCCGGGCGCGCTGGCAGTAGTGCAATCGTTCTTCATGGCGTATCAGGGCGAATGCGATCGGGACTTGCTGGTTAAGGCGGCGGAGCTGTTCGCCAAGGCATTACCCGCACTGCTGTTCGTATCACCCCATTGCGAGCGTAAGCAGCGCCGGCCAGGGCGAATCCGCATCGGCTTCATCTCCCGCTATCTGTGCGCGCATTCGATAGGCAAGACCAGCCTGGGACTCATCGAGAAAATAGATCGCCGGCGCTTCGAGGTCTATGCGCTGCGCATCACGCCGGGTAGCGACGATGAGACCACCATGAGGATTCGGGCTGCCGCGGATCACTACGTCAGGGTTTGCGGAGATCTGCGGGAGCTTGCGGCGACTCACCGGCAGCTGGCGGCACTCGAGCTCGATATCCTCTTCTACCAGGACATCGGCATGGAATCGGTGAGCTACTTCCTGTCGTTCGCACGACTTGCGCCCGTGCAATGCGTGTCATTCGGACACCCGAACACCACCGGCGTGCCGACGATGGACTACTTCATTTCCAACGACTTGTATGAGACCGCGCAGTCGGCTGGGCACTACAGCGAGCGTCTCGCTCTGCTGCATGATTTGCCGACGCTGGCCTATTACTACCGACCGGTGGTGACGCACGAGCTGCCCGCGCGGGCGGTGCTCGGGCTGCCGGAAGACGCTACGATCTATGTATGTCCGCAGACGCTGTTCAAGATTCACCCAGACTTCGACGAGCTACTGAAGGGGATCCTGGAACGCGATGCGCGTGGCCGTGTCGTTCTCATACAAGCCCGGATCCAGGAGTGGAACGACCGGCTGTCGGCCCGCTTTCGGCGCACCATGCCGCAAGTGGCGGATCGCGTGCTGTTCCTGCCCTCGCTGCCGCAGCCGCAGTTTATGCAGTTGCTGGCGAGCAGCGACGTCATGCTGGATACCCTGCACTTCAACGGCATGAACTCCTCGCTCGAGGCACTGGCGGTAGGATTGCCGGTGGTGACGCTGCCGACCGGCCTGCAGCGTGGGCGTCACACCCGCGCGATGTATCTGAAGATGAGTGTCACCGACTGCATTGCCGCGAGCCCAGAAGAGTACATCGACGTCGCGGTGCGCCTTGGCACCAACGCCGCCTTGCGACGCGACCTGCGCGAGCGGATTCTCAGCCGCAACCACGTCTTATACGAGGATGAGCGGGTCGTATGCGAGTTTGAACGCTTTTTTCTCTCGGCGCTTCAGGAACCCAGCGTCGCGATGAGCCAGTGAGGGCGAGCGCGCCGCACGAGAACGCCCCGCACTGAATGGCCGAGCAACGGCCAGATAATATTAAACGTAGCGATGCGACAATTCTCCGGCACGACCCATCGGCCGTAGTGCAAGCACGATGCGCCGATACGCATTACACATGCGACTGCCCTCCGAGCTTGACTATAAATTGATCGCGACCACCGCCGCTAATAGACTCGGGTCTCGATTTCAGGGTCCTCGGCCCCAAAACCCTCAGAGGCTGCGTCGAATGGGCGTTCGCGAAATGTTCGAGCTCGGCGGAAAAGTGGCTCTGATCACTGGTGCTTCACGCGGTCTCGGGTTGCAGATCGCGACCGGACTCGGCGAGATGGGCGCGAAAATCGCGATCAGCGCACGCAACCCCGCCGAGCTCGAAGAGGCCCAATCGCATCTCGAGAAGCACGGCATCGATGTGCTTACGGTGGTCAATGATCTGTCCGACGCCGCGCAGGCACCGGCGCTCGTCGACGCGGTGCTCGCGCGTTTCGGTGCCATGCATATCCTGGTCAACAACGCGGGCACGTCCTGGGGCGCGCCGGCCGAGCAGCTCCCGCTCGAGGCCTGGAACAAGGTCATGACGCTCAATGCGACGAGCGTGTTCGTGCTGAGTCAGGCCGCCGCGACGCGTTGTTTTATTCCGAACCGCGTGGGCAACATCATCGTCGTGGCCTCGGTCGCGGCGCTGCGCATCGGGATGAAGATGAAAGCAGTGCCCTACTACGCCTCGAAAGCCGCGGCGCTGCACATGGTGCGCGCGCTCGCGAGCGAGTGGGGACCCTACGGCATCCGCGTCAATGCGATTTGCCCGGGATTCTTCCCCTCGAAGATGGCAAGCGGGTTGCTCGAGAAA
>Ga0209380_10000764_pt1 | contig 22799 bp, 16 predicted proteins | sample HubBroMetageWFT6_FD_188347 | JGI IMG/M metagenome (GOLD analysis project Ga0209380, IMG submission 188347) | Warmed and freeze-thawed soil microbial communities from the Hubbard Brook experimental Forest, New Hampshire - Hubbard Brook CCASE Soil... | ecosystem: Environmental > Terrestrial >...
TTGTCGCGGCGCGTGGCGTCGCTATCTCGACGTGCGCTGTCATTGTCGCGGCGCGTGGCGTCGCTATCTCGACGTGCGTTGTCATCGTCGCGGCGCGTGGCGTCGCTATCTTGACGTGCATTGTCATCGTTGCGGCGTGTGGCGTCGCTATCTTGACGTGCGTTGTCATCGTTGCGGCGTGTGGCGTCGTTGTCCCGGCGTGCGTTGTCATTGTCGCGGCGTGCGTTGTCAGTGTCACGGCTTTCGGTGTCCCTGTCACGTCGCGTGGTGTCGTTTTCACGTGCTTCCTCATGACGGTCGAAGCGGTTTTCTTGCCGCATGAAAGCGTTCGGGTTTTCCCTGATCTCCTGGCGGAAGGCCGGGTGTTGCTGCAAATATGTCTGCAGCGCAGGGTGCTTCGCCAGAAATTCCTTGTCGTTTATCAGTGAGGAATTCTTGCGTAGCTGTTCGCCAATTTCCCGATGGCTGTCCAGGAATCGATCGAACTGCGCCAGCTCCTGGCGCGTCGTATCGTTATCCTGAGTTGGCTGATTGGCCTGAGAGGGCATAGATTGCGCTCTTACAGGTGCGCCGAGGAAGAACGCAACCGCCAGAGCCATTAACCACTGCAGATATTTCTTGGACTGCAATCGTTTCTTATTCATGCCAGGGCCTCCTAAGATGAATGTGCTGGCCATTGTGAGAAGTGCAATGAGTTTGCCAAACAGGGTTAAAAAAAAGCGCGTCCCGGCGCGGTTCAATGGGCTGCGAGGAAAAGCAAGAAGGCCTCAAACACTGTCTGGGAGGAAATTCTATACGACCAGGAAAAATCGTCATAGTTACAAAATTTCCATACAGGATAGCCCCTAGAAAAAATGCATCCAGACGCAGACAATCGGGCTTTTCTTTCAACAAGCTGACCGGATATTTACTTGCTTTTCTTGGATTTCACGCAGTGTTACCGGAGAAGCCGGGGTTTCGCATTCTCTTTTTTGTTACCCGGTGTGGGGAAATCTGGTGAAGTATCCGAAAGACGTGATTAGGAGAAGTTGAACGCACAACTTGGCCGGAGAGACGGGTTTGATCGGGATCGATTGATGGAGCGATTCGGGAAACGAGGCGAAAACCGACACCCTTAAACTCCGCAAATTTGCGGCACCCGAAAAATCAAGCCGGTGATGAGCTGGCGCACTGGGCGACAAGTGGGCGCGCGAGAAATGAATTATCCGCTTACGGCGAGCTGTTCTTCGGCTGGAGCATGTTAGGGGAAGGCAATTCGTTTAGAAGCGCCAGCAATTCCGTGATGCGGAATGGCTTCTGCAGGAAGCGGTTGCCTTGACGATTGGCTTGTTCGCCGACAGCGGCGTCGACGAGGTCGCCAGTCATGAAAATGAAAAACGGGCGGGGACCGGAGCGGGCCGCCAAATTTTCCAGAATGCGATCGTGAAGGTCGAATCCGGAAGTCAGCTTCCCGGTGCCCGACTCCAAATTTAGATCGCACAAGATCACGTCGTACGAATTCCTGTTGGCGAGTTCCAGCGCTTGCTCGCCGGAGCCGGCGCGTTCCACCAGGCAGCCGCGGGCGCCCAGGCTATCCGTCACCATTTCGAGGATGCTTACCTCGTCATCGACAACCAGGATTTTCTTCCGTGAGGGCGCCGAAGCGGAAGATTCAGGAGGCGCCATGCGGGCGGCGCTCGCCGGAGGCGCGGCGGGTTCGGCAATGGCCACGGACTCCGTGCACACCGGCAGAGACACCGTGAAGACCGAGCCGCCATCGGGCAGCGGCTGCGCGGAAATATCGCCGTTGTGCTCGCGAACAATCGCCATGCAAATGCTGAGGCCCAGGCCGGTGCCGCGACCGGGACGTTTGGTGGTGAAGAAGGGATCGAAAATGCGCGGCAACAACTCGCGGCGGATGCCGACGCCGTCATCCTGGAAAGTGATCAGCACGCGGTCCCCCACGACTCCCAAACGAATCCGCAGCGTGCCGCGCTCGCGCACTTCATGAATGGCCTGCTCGGCGTTCACGATGAGATTCAGGAATACCTGAGTGAGTTGATTGGAATCGCCCATGACGGTGGGGAGATCGGGACGCGCGGCCAGGTCCACGTGAATCTGGTTGGCGCGCAGGGAATGTTCGTGGAGTTGCAGGGTGCGCAGCAGCAAGTCCGGCAAGTGCAGCAGGGTGTTGCGCGGAGTCGAGGGGCGCGAGAAAACCAGCAGGCTCTGTACGATGTGCGCGGCGCGGCGCGCCTGGCGATGAGCGAGGTCCAGCTGGCGGCTGGCGTTTTCGTCGGTGGACTGGTCGCGCAGCAATTCGGTAACGCCCAGAATGGCGGTCAGAGGATTGTTGAGTTCGTGGGCCACGCCGGCAATCATCTGGCCCATGGCTGCGAGCCGCTCGGACTGAATGAGCTGCTGCTGGAGCCGCTGCTGGTCGGTAATGTCGCGCGCCGAAGCGATCACGCCGGTGATGCGTCCTGTCTCGTCATGGAGCGGCCGCGCGGAGGCGCGGAACACGCGCCAGGCTCCGTTCTTATGCTGGGTGCGGTACTCGATCTGGGCTTCGGAGAGGCGCTTGTAAATCAAATCGTCGAACATTTCGAGCATCGCGGTCCGGTCCGCAGGATCGGTGCGGCCTCCCATTCTCTTTCCGATTAATTCCTCCGGCCGGAAACCAAGAATGTCGAAAATCTGGGGGCTGACAAAAGTGTACCGGCCCTCGGTGTCCAGGGCGATGACCAGATCGGGGAAGCTGTCCATCAGCCGGCCGGCGAATTCCTGTTCGCGGTGGAGGCGGCGCTCCATTTCGCGCTGCTCGGTGACATCCACAAAGGTTCCCTGGTAGCGCACAAACTTGCCTGCGGGATCGTGGATAACCGCGGTCGTGTGCAGGGTGACCACATCGCGCTCGTCCTTGCGGTGCTTCAGCGTGATTTCATGAGCGCGCAGGAATCCCAGATTTTTCAGCTGGTTTTGCTCTTCGGCGCGGTCCTCGGACTTTTTATACAACGACGCGATCTGGCGGTTGAGCAAGTCTTCCGGGTTTTCAAATCCCAGCATCTGCGCCAGCGCTGGATTGACCTCGGTAATGCGGTCGTCCACGGAGGCGAGGTAGACGCCTTCGCGCAAGGTTTGAAACAGCTCCGTGAAGCGCGTTTCGCTTTCGCGCTCCTTGGTCACGTCACGAGCAAAGCCGCTGATGCCATGGACCACGTCGTCCCGCACAATGGCGTGCAGGACGCAATCAAAATAGCGGATTTCTCCCGTCTGCTTCACCCGCGCGCGAACCACGCCGGTCCACCGCCGCCGTTGCATGAAGCGCGGGAGCCACTGCTCCAGGGCCTGCCGGTCGCTGGCTTCGGGGAGATCAAAGAAGTCGGCCACCGGGCGGCCCACGACGTCGGCAAAGGTGAGGTTGAGCAGGTTGGCACAGCTGCGGTTGACTGTGAGGACCCTGCCATCGTTGGAAATGGAAAATAAGAGGTCTTCGAAAGTATCGATCAGGTCGCGATAGCCTTGCTGGGATTTGCTGATCAGCGAAAAAAGTTGCTCCAGCTGGGTGGCATCGTGTCCCGCGTTCGTGCGCTGCTCGATGCCGCGGACGAGCCCTCGCAACTCCGAGATTTCATTGGTCTTACTCCATGCGTAAACGACGAATAGGAACACCAGGATGACCAGCCCCACGGGCAACGCCTCAAGGTTGTGCGGCATGGCCAGGACGGACTGCCAGGAGACGGCGGCAAAAGCCAACGCTAAAGCGGTGAGGAGCAGCAGGGCGGCGCGCCAGACTCCGCGTTCCCGGCGGCTCAGGCGGTCACGTTGCGAGGGCGCCGAAGAGGATTCGGCCGGGGCATCCGCGCGGGGCGTGGAGTCATTATTCATCAGTAAGTAGTGGCGGAAGGAGCCTCCAGCTAGGCGGGAGACCTGGGGGGCTGCCTTGCCAAGAAATTATGGCCGGGAACGCTGGCAGGAGCAACGCAAAGACCACGGCTGAATGGCGAAGTCGTCAACCCATCGTTCGGCGGATATGGGAACAGCGTGGTTGACAATATAAAGATGCCCAGGGATTCATAGTCCTTCCCTCCCTGATGTTTTGGATTCCCTGATCGCAGGCCAATCGAAGGACTTTAGTTCCTATGCCTTCTGGATTGGTGCTATATAAAACAGTTATAGCCCTTCCCGTTTTCACTTGAGGGCCGTACCGTTCATCAACCTTGGAGCATCCTACAGGGGGAACCAACAACGGAGGGAAACATGGAACACCGAAGACTGGGAAAGAATGGAGCGCAGGTTTCCGCGATTGGACTTGGCTGCATGGGAATGTCCTTTGCCTATGGACCGGGGGATGATGAGGAATCGCTTCGAGTTCTTCGCCGCTATGTGGAGCTCGGCGGCAATTTCCTGGATACGGCCGAAATCTACGGTCCGTACAAGAACGAGGAATTGCTGGGGCGTTTCCTGCGCGAGGTTCCTCGCGACCGTGTCATCGTCGCGACCAAATTTGGCTTCCGTATCGGTCCCGGCGGACAACGCGGCGTCGATAGCTCGCCCGAAAATGTCCGCCGTGCGTGCGATGGGAGCCTTCAGCGGCTGGGCATCGAAACGATCGATCTCTATTACCAGCACCGCGTGGATCCGAAAGTTCCGATTGAGGAAACCGTTGGCGCAATGGCCGGGCTAATTTCGGCCGGAAAGGTCCGCATGATCGGACTGTCGGAAGCCGGTCCGGAAACGGTGCGGCGCGCGGCGAAAGTTCATCCGATTGCGGCTCTGCAAAGCGAGTACTCGCTGTGGTCGCGCGAAGTGGAGGCCAACGGCGTGCTTGCGACCTGCCGCGAACTTGGAATCACTTTCATTCCGTACAGCCCACTTGGCCGGGGATTCCTGACGGGCGCAATCCAAAAGCTAGAAGATCTCGACCCCACCGATTGGCGGCGCACGAATCCCCGCTTCGGAGAGAAGGCGCTGCAAGCAAACCTCAAACTGGCTGCTGCAGTGAAGGAATTGGCAAGAGAAAAAGGCGCGACGCCTGCACAATTGGCGCTGGCCTGGGTGCTCGCCCAGGGCGAAGACATCGTGCCCATCCCGGGGACCAAGCGAGTTCGTTACCTGGAGGATAACATGGGGGCACCCCGCGTAAAGCTGACCGAGAGCGACCGCAAGAAGATTTCCGAGCGCCTGGCGCAGATTCCCGTCGTCGGAGAGCGTTACACACCCGAAATGATGGCCTTAGTACAGAGGGCCTGAGAAATTGAAAATGAGTTGAAGTGAAGATTGGCACTTTTTCTATGAATTGAGTCTCCGTGAGCTGCGTTTGTCAAATGAAAAGCGTCTCTTTTGAGGGCAACGCTACCTGGGGCCAAGAAACGTTTGTCCAAACGACCGCTGCACGACTCTCCACGCCAGCACCAACGAAGTAACGCAGAGGGCTGACCCTGCGGTCAGCAATATGAGGACGAGGATGTCCCAGATAGGACGATGGTTGTAGAGCCACGGGAAATCCATTGAGTGCAGTCCGTGATAGAGCCAGCGGTTCCAACGCGCACGTGAATTATAGCTTTGTACGATCCGAGCGGTTTTCGGATCGATATAGTATATCGAGTGGTCCTTGTCGCTCAGTCGCACAAAAATTACCGGCAAGGGTCGCCGGCGTCGGCGATCCACGTAGTAGGCTTCGTATTGGGTCACCAACCTTACTTCCGCGATCGTGTGGGGCTGGGCAGCTTTTCCGATTACATCAATGATCTTATTGCGGTCGTACTCTGCGGCCACTTCGCCGCGAACCGGAACGATGCGGCTCTGATTTTGCCCGCCGGTGACAAGGTACGCCGGCTCTCCGGCGAACAAATCAAGTTGCAGTTCCTTCACGCGAAAATCGCGCCCGAGCCGGCCCAGCGCTTCTCGCGGACCTTCGGTGAAATCCGCAAGGCGCAATGAGCCGCCGCGCAGCGCCTCGCCGAGACGCGCGCCCGTGCTATCCCAATTTTCCCCCTGCAACCTGGGGAATGGATCCATGGAGAGCATCCCGCTGAAGGCCCAACTGCACGCGAGCAGCCCGAAGATCAGGCCCAGAATCGCATGCCAGCGCTTCTGGCCGCTGTACGGCAAGCTCGACGGCGCTCCTTCGCGGCGGTATTGCTTTGACGGGGAATACGTCGAAATGCCAATTAGAATTCCGCAGAGCGCCGCAACCGTTCCGAGGCCGGATGCCCAGATCGCGATCCGTGCCCACGCGCTCGAATGCTTTCGCAATGGCGTGAAGTAGAGCCAGTGTGGAATAGCGCCGAAGTACGCGCCCATGCGGGAAGCGCGAGTCGTGTATTGCTCCACGTCGCCTGTCACGGTGGAAACGTATACTTGTTCGCCGTCCGGCCAACTGTACTTGCGCATGGGCCGGAGGTCTTGAAACTCTCCCGACACGGTCCACTGATCTTCTTCCATGTTCTCTTCCATTTTGGCGTCTGCCGGTGGCTGTCCGGTCCACGAGGAGGCGATCCGCAGGGTCATCTCAGGCGGAAATTCTTTCAGCGTCTGTCCGTCCACCGCGGAGACGATGGACTCCGCGTCGCCAAAACGGAATCTATACGCCGGCCGGCCGTCAAATGTGCCGAGCTTCACCCGGTCGGGCTGGAATTCCATTTGTAGCCTCGCGTAGGCTTTCTGGGGGGAAAGACGAATTGCGGCCGCATCCAGCACCGGCGCCCGGCTCAAACGGTCCGCCTCCGACACGGCGGGATAGTCCCAATACATCAGGACCATTCCGGATGCAAACCAAGTCAGGAAAAGCAGGCAGAGACTCACACCCATCCAGCGATGGACAACGATAAGCGCCTTCTTCAGTTGGGTTCCTGCGTGAAACATGGATGGAGGCCCGCCCCCGTCAGCCGTAATTGATAAGTGCCGATTTCGGAGGATCAAGCCGCACAGCCTATCTCATCGGCGCCAAAAATCAAAACGGGCGTCCCGTCAACACGGAACGCCCGCTATTTCTTCTCGCAATTATAGAACCGCCTGGTCCGAAGTAACGCTGATTCCGCTTAGATAATGCATGACATTTAATGCATTTCATTATATCCTTTGGGTGTGATCAAATCCTTTAAATCTGCCGAAACGGAGAAACTATTCAATGACGAGGAGATCCGAAAGTTCGTGAATATTCGGCAGCCGGCACGGCGAAAATTGTTGATGCTGCATGCGGCCAAACGTTTGATGGATTTGAGCGTGCCTCGCGGCAACAGGCTTCATCCGCTGGAAGGAGACCGAGAAGGGCAACACAGCATCAGCATCAATGACCAGTGGCGGATTTGTTTTGTGTGGAAAGAAGGCGACGCTCACGACGTAGAGATTGTGGACTATCATTGAGGAGACGAAATCTTATGGCTAGACTGAAACCAATTCATCCAGGTGAAATTCTTCGGGAAGAGTTCATGGCGCCGCTTCGCCTGAATCCGAATAAGCTGGCTCTGGCTCTGCACGTCCCCGCTCCGACCATCTACGACATCGTCCACGAAGAGCGGGGCATCTCCCCTGAAATGGCCCTCCGGCTCGGACGCTTCTTCCGGACCACGCCTGATTTTTGGCTCAATCTTCAATCGGAATTTGATCTGCGCATTGTGCGCAGCCAAAAAGAAGCAACCGTAAAGAGCCAGGTTCGCCCGCTCGACGAGTCGGCTTGGGTGTCCGGTTTTTCCTGAGGGATCCTAAAAAGGAAATTAAATTTGCGATTTCCAAGAAACGAAGACGATTTTGTAGAGGCCTCTCCGTCCCGCGTTCTTCGGGACGGAGAGGGCAGCTTTGCGGGTGGCCGGGCCGTTGAGTCGGGGTGAGGTTGCAGAAGTCCGATCCTTCCTGGTCTTCAAGGGGTCGGAGGGTTTGTTTTTTCCGGGAAGGAAGTCAAAATCCCGACCCTTCCAAAAGGCTGGAAGAGTCGGGCGCCCGAAAACCTAAATCAGATACTCCGCGTTCACGCATTGCAGCGGAAGGGTTGGCCACCCGCGAAGTCAAAAACCCGACCCTTCCAAAGACTGGAAGAGTCGGCCACCCGAAAAACCTAAACCAGAAACCCCGCATTGACGAATCGCAGCTGAAGGATTTGCCACCCGCCCCACCCGAAAAACCTAAACCAGTAACTCAGCGTTGACGTATTGCAGTGCTATAATCCGATCGCGAAATTTCAACAGCTGAAAACAGGCGGAAGGGTTTGCCACCCGCCGAAAAACCTAAACCAGTAACTCGGCGTTGACGGATTGCAGTGCTACGATTCGATCGCGAGATTACATCAACTGACAACGCTCGGAAGGCTTGGCCACCCGCGAGGGATCGGGGGATTTGTTCTTTTCGTGGAAGAAAGTCAAAACCCCGACCCTTCCAAAGGCGGGAAGAGTCGGCCACCCGGAAAACCTAAAGCAGAAACTCCGCATTGCCAAATCGCAGCTGAAGGATTGGCCACCCGCCGTTGCCTCGGTCGTGAGTGATTTTCTGAAAGAGGCAAACCTTAGCAAGGATGAATACTCTAAGTGTATAGATGACTCGAATTCAAAGGAGCGACTTGAGCTGGATCTTTCGGAGGCGCGTTCCTATGGCGTAAATGCCACGCCGACAGTCATTGTAAATGGAAGGAAATATCTCGGCTTCCGCGACGAAGCCGCTTTTGTAGCGGCTATCAATCTCGCCGCTCAAGTGTCTGACAAAGGGAGGTTAGGAAAATGACGACGATGCTCAGGTTTCGCTCCGCTGTTTTGGTGATGGCGTTGATTTTTGGGATTGGGCAGGGTGCCACTCGTCTGGCCGCTCAGACTCAGTCCGAAGGGCGCCCTTGGGAACTCAATGCTGGTGATCTGCAGGCGGTCGGGCTGCACTTGCCTTCGTACATGCCAAAGATCGGGGATCTAGAGAATTATCAAAAGACTGTTCCGAGCCGTCAAGAGATACTGATCGAGTGGGACCCCCACACAGGCTATGACCATCCCGTGTTTAGAGAGCAGGTTGCCAAGCATTCGCTGAAACACGACTTTGCTGTTGTCCAGAGGAAGCAGAACATAAAAGGAGATGCGCAAATCGGAACGCTGATGCTGCGTGAGCTGGGTTCGGAAGTAGTTGGGGTCACAAGTGCAGGCGAAGTTCGTGGTCTGGCTAATGGACCAACTCTCCTGGTTCGAGAAGAGGCGTTTCACGCTCCAGGAGAGTCTCAACAGAATCGTCATGAGTACATTAAAAGCAAGGAATCTTTCTGGGTTGGGTTACCAGACGACCCAAAGATTGACAAACTCATTCTGCTGTTGGTGCATCCAAACGAAAAGGCGCGCTTAGAACAAATCGGCGTAATCGATTTGATGGTCAAGGCAGCACCTAAGTAATTGCCGACACGTTCTTGACCCGTAAGGGTCTGGCTGTTGCCGTGTGGACCTGCCTCCAATTTTCACACATGTCACAATTCTGAGAATCATTTGCTTGCCATCCGTGCCATGGGAGTCTTTAGCTGGAACCCGACTTTTGGCGGGGGAGTGGACCACCAGCGGAGTTTCGAGGCCGACGCGCGATGAAAAACAATTGAACACCCCCCCTTTCTTTTTCATTGCCTCGGGCTGCTTAACGCTTCGGGTAACTACTTGAAACTATATTCTTCCCGGAATTTCGATCACTACCGCCCGGCACACGCGACGCTGAGGAGGCCCAGAGTCAATCAAGAATGGTGGTCTTCGGCTTTGGGTACAGGATTGGGTACAAGTAAAAGCACGAAAGCAGCATGGGTACCTTCGGAAGCGACACCAGGCAAACGAGATATAGTTTTTGACCTACTCTCTCATAACCCGAAGGTCGTCGCTTCAAATCCACCTCTCGCAACCAAATCAAGCTTCTAACTCAGAATTTGTGTTCGTTTTAATTCTAAATAAAAAATGGGCGGCCCAATCAATCGGGCCGCCCAGGTATTCTCTCCAATTGCAAACTTCTCGTTAGTCCGACCCACCTTCCGCGAGCGCATCCGCATCCTTGCGCAGGAAGTCGAGCGCGGCGGCTTCGTCGGCCGAGAGCTCGGCGGGAGGCATGATCTCCTCCGGCGGAGGCGGAGGCGGCATTTCGGTGAGCAGCTGGATGTTGCGGTAGCGCTCGAGGCCGGTGCCGGCCGGGATCAGGCGGCCCATGATGACGTTTTCCTTGAGGCCGCGCAGGTAATCCACCTTGCCGGCGACGGCGGCTTCGGTGAGGACGCGTGTGGTCTCCTGGAAGCTCGCGGCGGAGATGAATGAATCCGTCGAGAGCGACGCCTTGGTGATGCCGAGGAGCAGCGGGCGCCCAGTGGCGGGGCGTCCACCCTCGCTGATGATGCGGTCGTTTTCCTCGCGGAAGCGGAACTTGTCCACCTGCTCGTCGAGGAGGAAAGCGGTGTCGCCGACGTCTTCCACCTTCACCCAGCGCATCATCTGGCGGACGATGGTCTCGATGTGCTTGTCGTTGATGTTGACGCCCTGGAGGCGATAGACCTCCTGGATGGCGTTGACCAAATAAGCCTGCGTGTACTTTTCGCCGAGCACGGCCAGCAAATCGTGCGGGTTGAGCGGGCCGTCGATCAGCGGCTCGCCCGCCTTGACGTGTTCGCCTTCCTGCACGTTGATGTGCACGCCGCGGATGATGGAGTATTCCTTCTGCGTCCTGCCGTCTTCGCTCTCGACGTAAATCTTCCGCAGACCCTTGCTGATTTCGCCGTATTTCACGACGCCGTCGATTTCGCTGATGACGGCGGGGTCGCGCGGCTTGCGGGTCTCGAAGAGTTCGACGACGCGAGGCAGACCTCCAGTGATGTCCTTGGTCTTGGTGGTTTCGCGCGGGATTTTCGCCAGCACGTCTCCGGGCTGCACCTCGTCGCCATCCTGCACCATCAAGTGCGCGCGGGAAGGCATGAGATATTTCTTGCGAGTGCGGCCGGCGGAATCGCGAACCTGAATGGTGGGCGCGTGTTTTTCATCGCCCGGAGGCAGCGTGACGACCAGCTGCGACAGGCCGGTGACTTCGTCAACTTGCTCTTCGATGGTGATGCCCGGCTGCAGGTCCTTGAACTGGATCGTGCCTCCGGCTTCGGTGAGGATCGAGAACGTGTACGGGTCCCATTCGGCAAGAAGCTCGCCGAGCTTGACGGGCTGGTTTTCCTCGACGCGCAGGCGCGCGCCGTAGACCACGTGGTAGCGCTCCTTTTCGCGGCCCTTTTCGTCGACGATAGCGATCAGGCCGTTGCGGTTCATGGCGATCAGGTGCTCGCCGCGGCCGCGCACGACGTTCATGTCAATGAAGCGAACGAAGCCGCTGTTGCGGGCTTCGAGCTTGGATTGTTCGGTGATGCGCGTGGCCGTTCCGCCGATGTGGAACGTGCGCATGGTGAGCTGCGTGCCCGGCTCGCCGATGGACTGCGCGGCGATGACGCCGACGGCTTCGCCGAGTTCGACAAAGCGGCCGGTGGCCAGGTTGCGTCCGTAGCAGCGGGCGCAGGCGCCGCGGCGCGATTCGCAGGTCAGCACCGAGCGGATGTTGACGCGCTCGATGCCGGCGGCCTGAACGGCGTTGGCCAACTCTTCGCTGATCTCCTGGTTAACGTCAACGATAATATTGCCTTCGTAATCCTTGATCTTGTCGAGAGAAACGCGGCCCACGATGCGGTCGCGCAGCGGCTCGACTTCGACGCCCGCCTCGGTGATCGGTTCGACAAAGATGCCGTCCGCGGTGCCGCAATCGATTTCGCTGATGATTACGTCCTGTGCCACATCCACGAGGCGCCGCGTGAGGTAGCCGGAATCGGCCGTCTTGAGGGCCGTGTCCGCGAGTCCCTTGCGCGCGCCGTGCGTGGAGATGAAGTACTGCAGCACGGTAAGGCCTTCGCGGAAGTTGGAAGTGATGGGCGTTTCGATGACTTCGCCCGAGGGCTTGGCCATCAGGCCGCGCATGCCGGAAAGCTGGCGGATTTGCTGCTTCGATCCGCGGGCGCCGGAATCGGCCATGACGTAAATCGGGTTGATGACGCCTTCCTTATCCTGGCGCTCCATGGCTTTGAACATTTGTTCCGCGACTTTTTCGGTGATGTCGCTCCAGATGGCCACGACTTTGTTGTAGCGTTCGCCGTTGGTAATCGCGCCATCCAGGTATTGCTGCTGCACCTTGACGACTTCCTTCTCCGTGTTTTCGACGAGCGAGAATTTGTCGCCGGGAATTACCATGTCGTCAATGCCGATAGAGATGCCGGACTTGGTGGCGTACTGGAAGCCCAGTTCCTTGAGTTCGTCGAGCATCTGCACGGTGCGCTTCAATCCAAAGCGCAGGTAGCAGTAATAGCAGAGCTGCTGCACGCCCTTTTTCTTGATGAGGCCGTTGATGAACGGCATTTCCTGGGGCAGGTGGTCGTTGAAAATCACGCGCCCGACGGTAGTGTTGATGAACTGGCGCTTCAGCGTGACCGATTCGGCGTGCGGCACGTCCTGATCGTCGTAAGCGACAGAAAGGTCGATCATTTCGCCTTCGTAGCGGAGACGAATCGGCGTGAGGAGTTCGACTTCGCCGGACTCGAGGGCGAGGACAACTTCCTCGGTGTGGCCGAAGGCGCGGCCTTCGCCCTTGGCGCCGGGCTTAGCCTTGGTCAAGTAGTAAATACCGAGAACCATGTCCTGCGTCGGAACGGCGAGCGGCAGGCCGTTGGCCGGCGAGAGAATGTTGTTGGCCGAAAGCATCAGGACGGAGGCTTCCACCTGCGCTTCGGGCGAAAGAGGAATGTGCACGGCCATCTGGTCGCCGTCGAAGTCCGCGTTAAACGCGGTGCAGACCAGCGGATGGATGCGAATGGCCTTGCCTTCGACGAGCGTCGGTTCAAAGGCCTGAATGCCCAGGCGGTGCAGCGTCGGAGCGCGGTTCAGCAGCACGGGATGCTCGCGGATGACTTCTTCCAAGATGTCCCAGACCACGGATTCCTGCTGCTCCACCATTTCCTTGGCTTGCTTGATGGTGGTGCAGTGGCCCTGCGCTTCCAGGCGATGGTAGATGAACGGCTTGAACAGCTCGAGCGCCATTTTCTTGGGCAAGCCGCACTGGTGCAGTTTCAATTCCGGACCGACCACGATGACGGAGCGGCCCGAGTAGTCGACGCGCTTGCCGAGCAGGTTCTGGCGGAAGCGGCCTTGCTTTCCCTTGAGCGTGTCGGAAAGCGATTTCAGTGGGCGGTTGTTCGTGCCGCGCAGAACGCGGCCGCGGCGCCCGTTATCGAAGAGCGCGTCCACGGCTTCCTGCAGCATGCGCTTTTCATTGCGGACGATGACATCCGGCGCGTGCAGCTCCATCAGCTTTTTCAGGCGGTTGTTGCGGTTGATGACGCGGCGGTAGAGATCGTTCAAATCGGACGTGGCGAAACGTCCGCCGTCCAGAGGGACAAGCGGGCGCAACTCCGGCGGAAGAACCGGAAGCACGTCGAGAATCATCCATTCGGGACGGTTGCCGCTCTTGCGGAACGATTCGACCACCTTCAGGCGCTTGGCATACTTGATGCGCTTCTGCAGGCTGGGGTCGACCTTCATTTTTTCGCGCAATTCTTCGGAGAGTTTCTCGACGTCCACGCGCTTCAAAAGTTCCTTGATGGCTTCCGCGCCCATTTGCGCGCGGAATTGTCCCGGGTATTCCTTTTGCAGGTCGCGGTATTTTTCCTCGGGGAGCATCTCGCGTTCCTTGATGCCGGGAACCTCGAGGGGATCGATGACCACGTAGCCCTCGAAATACAGGATGCGCTCGAGATCGCGCATGGAGATGTCCAGGAGGTAGCCGATGCGGGACGGCAGGCCCTTGAAAAACCAGACGTGCGAGCACGGCGAAGCGAGCTCGATGTGGCCGAGGCGCTCGCGGCGGACTTTGCTGAGGGTGACTTCCACTCCGCACTTGTCGCAGATCACGCCGCGGTGTTTCATGCGCTTGTACTTGCCGCAGAGGCACTCCCAGTCGGTGACAGGACCGAAAATTTTCGCGCAGAACAGGCCGTCCCGCTCGGGCTTGAAGGTACGGTAGTTGATGGTCTCGGGCTTGGTGACTTCGCCGTGCGACCAGGACCTGATTTTTTCCGGACTCGCCAGACTGATCCGGATGGAATCAAAATCTGCAATTAAACTGGCACGATCATAAGGGCTGCTTCGATACAAGGTATGTCCCTCCTGCTCCGGTGGATTTCATCGGAGCCATCCCGGCATGCCGGGAGTAAAAAGAAACTCGTGAACTTCACTACCTAGTCGCTGCGTTCCGTGTGTCGCCCCTGAAGGGGCTTTCCGGCTTTCCTCGGGCCGTTTTCCCACCGCTTCCGCGGTGGGCTACGATTCGTCGTCCCTCCGGGACTAAATGCAACGCGGAGGTATCCGACAATCAGCCAAGGCTAATCCGCGGCCGGTTTTTCCGCGGCTTTTTGGCGCTTCATCAATTCCACGTCCAGGCAGAGCGATTGCAGCTCGCGGACCAGTACGTTGAACGATTCAGGGACGCCCGGCTCGATGCCCGGCTCGCCCTTGACGATGGCCTCGTAAATTTTCGCGCGGCCGTAGACGTCGTCCGACTTGGCGGTCAAGAGTTCCTGCAGGATGTGCGCCGCGCCGTACGCTTCGAGCGCCCAGACTTCCATTTCGCCGAAGCGCTGTCCGCCGAACTGCGCCTTGCCGCCGAGCGGTTGCTGCGTGATGAGCGAGTACGGCCCGATGGACCGCGCGTGGATTTTGTCGTCGACGAGGTGCGAGAGCTTGAGCATGTAGATGTATCCGACAGTAACGGCCTGGCCGAATTCCTCGCCGGTCATCCCGTCCCACAACGTGATTTTTCCAGCGTTCGGCAGGCCCGCGACTTCAAGCAGGTGCCGTATTTCGGCTTCGCGCGCGCCGTCAAACACAGGCGTGGCCATGGGGATGCCTTCTCGGAAGCTGTCGGCATATTCGAGCAGCGTGTCGTCGTCCAGATCGGTGAGCGTTTTCCAGATCGCCGTATCGGAAAACACTTCGCGGAACCAGCGGCGCAACGCGTCGGATTTTTTATTCTGGTCGAGCAGGCGGGCCACGCTGCGGCCGAGTTCCTTGGAGGCCCAGCCGAGGTGCGTTTCGAGAATCTGTCCGACGTTCATACGCGACGGAACGCCGAGGGGATTGAGAACGATTTCCACCGGCGTGCCGTCCGGCAGATACGGCATGTCTTCTTCCGGAACGATCCGCGCGATGACGCCCTTGTTGCCGTGGCGGCCGGCCATTTTGTCGCCGACCGAGAGTTTTCGCTTCATGGCGATGTAGCACTTCACCAGCTTGATGACACCGGGAGGAAGCTCGTCGCCCTTGCGCAGCTTTTCCTTGCGCTCCTCGGTGATCTTGCGGAGCACGTCGATCTGCCGCGAGGTCATCTCCTCGATCTCGTCGATTTTCTCGATGAGCAGGGGATCCTTATCGGCGAGGCGCAGCCGCTTGAGGTTGCGCGTGGCGATTTTTTCGATGATGTCGCGCGTGAGCTCCGTGCCCTTGGTGATCAAGCGCTTGTTGGTCTTTTCGTCGTGCAAGTCGGCGGTCAGCGCCTTGCCTTCGAGAAGAACGGAAAGACGTTTCAGGCGCTCGTCGGTGAGGATGCGGATTTCGTCCGACAAGTTCTTCTCCAGCTTGAAGACCTGCGAGGCCTCGATGGCCTTGTGGCGTTCGTCTTTTTCGGCGCCCTTTCGGCAGAAGATTTTGACGTCCACGACAGTGCCCTCGATGCCCGGCGGGCAGTAGAGCGAAGCGTCGCGCACGTCGCCGGCCTTTTCGCCGAAGATCGCGCGCAGCAGTTTTTCTTCCGGCGTCAGCGTGGTTTCGCCCTTGGGAGTGACCTTGCCGACCAGAATGTCTCCCGGCCGCACGGTCGCGCCAATGCGGATCACGCCGCTTTCGTCGAGGTTGCGAAGAAACATTTCGCTGATATTAGGAATATCGCGCGTAATTTCCTCGGGGCCGAGTTTGGTGTCCCGCGCCTCGATTTCGTATTCCTCGATGTGGATGGAAGTGTAGTAGTCGTCCTTGACGAGCTTCTCGCTCACCAGGATGGCGTCTTCAAAGTTATAGCCGCGCCACGGCACGAACGCGACGAGCACGTTGCGCCCAAGGGCCAGTTCGCCGCGATCGGTGCACGGCCCGTCCGCCAGCACCTGCCCCTGGCGGACGCGGTCGCCCACGCGGACGAGCGGCTTCTGGTTGATGCAGGTGTTCTGATTGGAACGCTTGAATTTGATGAGCTGGTAGATGTCCGCGCCCACTTCGCGCGAAAGCACGCCTGAGTGGTCGGACTCGACGCGCACGATGATGCGCTCGGAATCGACCTGGTCTACGATTCCGTCGCGGCGGCAGATGACCACCGCGCCCGAATCGCGCGCGGTGACGCGTTCCATGCCTGTACCGACGAGCGGAGCTTCCCCGCGAATCAGAGGCACGGCCTGGCGCTGCATGTTCGAACCCATGAGGGCGCGGTTGGCGTCGTCGTTTTCGAGGAACGGAATGAGGCTCGCCGCGACGGAAACGAGCTGCTTCGGCGAGACGTCGATGTAATCCACTTCGTCGCGTGATTTGAGGACGAAGTTGCCGGCCTGGCGGCAGTTGACGAGTTCGGTGGTGATGCGCCCGCGCTCGTCGAGCGGCACGTTGGCCTGCGCCACGACGTAGCGGTCCTCTTCCCACGCCGAAAGGTAGAAGCAGTACGGGTCGTTGGTGACTTTGCGGCGCTTCAGTTCTTCGTTCACCGCTTCCACTTTGTCGCGCTCGATAATTTCGCCGGCCTTGAATTCGCTCTCGCCGGAGTTGACGATCATCACGTAGTCAATCACGCGCCCGGCTTTCACCTTGCGGTAGGGCGATTCGATGAAGCCGAATTCGTTGATGCGCGCGTAGCAGGAGAGCGAGCTGATCAAACCGATGTTCGGGCCTTCCGGCGTTTCGATCGGGCAGATACGTCCGTAGTGCGTCGGATGGACGTCGCGGACTTCGAAGCCGGCGCGCTCGCGCGAAAGCCCGCCCGGCCCGAGGGCCGAGAGGCGGCGCTTGTGCGTGATTTCGGAGAGCGGATTGGTCTGATCCATGAATTGAGAGAGCTGCGAGCTGCCGAAGAACTCGCGAATCGCGGCCATGACCGGCTTGGCGTTCACGAGGTCGTGCGGCATGGCGGTGGACATTTCCTGGTACACCGACATTTTTTCCTTGATGGCGCGCTCCATGCGCACGAGGCCGATGCGGAACTGGTTCTCGAGGAGCTCGCCGACCGCGCGCACGCGGCGGTTGCCCAGGTGATCGATGTCGTCCAGCGTGCCGATGTTCTTGCGCAGCTTCATCAAGTAGCGGATGGCCGCGACGAAATCGGCGGCGTCCAGCGTGCGCGTGTTGAGCGGCGTCTCCAGACCGAACTTGATGTTGAATTTCAAGCGGCCCACGCGGCTGAAATCGTACTTGCGCGGGTCGAAGAACATCCCGTTGAACAAAGCCGTGGCCGTTTCGAGCGTCGGAGGATCGCCGGGGCGCAGCTTCCTGTAAATTTCGATGAGCGCTTCGCGCGGAGACTTGATCGCGTCCTTGTCCAGCGTGCGCGAGAGCACCACGCCGACGTCGTCGCGATCCGGGAAAAAGATATCGACGCTGGCAATCCCGGCTTCGGCAAGCGAAGTCCAGATCTCGGCGGTCAGCGGCTTGTTGGCCTCGAGCAGGACTTCTCCGGTCTGGCGGTTCACAAGATCGGCAACCGAGTACGCGCCTTCGAGGTCCGCTACGGAAACGTGCGCGGAGGGCACCTTGGCTTTAACGAGTTCCTTGTACAGCGCTTCGGTGATGCGCTTGTGCGCGCCGACCAGCACTTCGTCGTTTTTGGGATTCTTGATTTCGTGCGACAACTTGCGTTCGATCAGGCCTTCGGAAAGGTTCCAGCGCAGGTCTCCATCGCGCAGGGTGATGCGCTCGACTTGATAGAAGGTGCGCAGGATTTCCTCGTTGGACTTCATGCCCAGCGCGCGCAGGAAGATCGAGCCGAGGAACTTGCGCTTGCGGTCGATGCGGACGTAGAGAATATTTTTGGTGTCGTACTCGAACTCGACCCAGGAGCCGCGGTAGGGAATAATTTTCCCGAGGAAATAGCTGCGGTTGTTGGCCGACTCGTAAAACACGCCCGGCGAGCGGTGCAACTGGCTGACGATCACGCGTTCGGTGCCGTTGATGACGAACGTGCCGTTATCGGTCATCAGGGGGATGTCGCCGAAAAATACTTCCTGCTCCTTGATGTCGCGAATGTTTTTCGCGCCGGTGTCGGGATCCTTGTCGTAAATGGTCAGACGGATGGTGACCTTGAGCGGCGCGGCGTAGGTCATGCCGCGTTCCTGGCACTCGTTCACGTCGTATTTGAGCTGCATGCCCACCGGGTCGCCGCACTTCTCGCAAAACGTGGGCGTGTTTTTATTGAACGTGCCGCACTTGGTGCACAGCACGTCACCGGTCTGATAGGGATTGGTGACCACGGACGCGCCGCAATTGCGGCAGGTGGCGCGCAGGTGGTGCAGCCCCTTCAGGTTGCCGCACTTGCATTCCCAGTTCCCGATCGAGTAGTCCACGAAATCCAGTTGCGAGAGGCCGCGGAAATCCTGAATCGGAAATACCGAAGTGAACACCGATTGCAGGCCGCCGTCTTCGCGCTCGGACGGAAGCAAATCCATCTGCAGAAATCGCTGATAGGAATTCTTCTGAACCTCGATCAGGTTCGGAATTTGGATCGAGCTGCGGATCTTGGAAAAATCCAGCCGCTCGCGCTCTCGCATATGATGATTCCCGTTTCCATTCGGCATGCTAGGACCTCATAAAATTCGCAAGGTTGGGCCGAAACGCCGATAGGCGGCATGGCAGACACCGCCGCCCCGGGTCCCGGCGGGACCGAGTCAAGGTTGACAAATCACGTTTTGAATCTTGCGTAAGCAAACCCCTCAGGGCGCGGCAGGCGCCGTATAGCGGCACCGCCTCGCGCCGGAAGTGCTGGGTCACTTCAATAGCGTTACTTCACTTCGACTTTGGCGCCGACGTCCTCGAATTTCTTCTTGATGGTGGCCGCCTCGTCCTTGTTCACACCTTCCTTGATCGGCTTGGGCGCGCCGTCGACCAGGTCCTTGGCTTCCTTGAGGCCCAGGCTGGTGACTTCGCGGACCGCCTTGATGACGTTGATCTTGTTCGCGCCCACATCCGTGAGCACGACCGAGAACTCCGTCTTCTCCTCGACCGGAGCCGCTCCCGCCGCAGCACCGCCCCCCGCCATCATCACGGGAGCCGCAGCCGCAGCCGAAACGCCGAAGGCCTCTTCCATCTTCTTGACCAGGTCGGCCGCTTCGAGCAGGGTCAGGCCCTTGATTTCTTCCAGGATTGCTTCCACCTTATTGGCCATTGCTGTGTCCTCTCCTCATTAGATGCAAATTAGATTCTTTATTGAGCCGTCTCGACCGGGGCTGGCGCGGAACCCGGTCCGAATTTGTTGGCCTTCACCGCTTCGCTGACCGTGACGGCAAGGTTGCGGTTGACCGCGGCCAACGCGGAGGCGATGCGCTGCGCCGGCGCGTTGACCAGAAACATGATCTTGCTGATCAATTCTTCTTTCGAGGGCAGCGAGGAAAGCTGCTGAATTTCCGCGATGGAAAGCACGCGCCCTTCGACGATCCCGGCGCGGAATTGAAACGCCGGAACGTCCTTCGCGATTTTGGTGAGCGCCTTGGCAAGCGATACCGGATCGGTCGCCGTGTAAGCGATGGAATTGGTTCCCGAAAGATTTTTCAGCAGGGGCTCGATGGGCGTGCCGGAAGCGGCGCGCTCAGCCAGCGTGTTTTTAACGACCTGGTAGCGCCCGCCGGCCTGCTCGACGGCGCGGCGCAACTTGTTGTCGTTTTCCACTGTGATGCCCTGGAAAGTGGATAGGATCACGGTCGAAACCGTGGCCAGTTGGCTTTTCAGTTTGTCTAGATCTTCCTGTTTTTCACTGCGCTTTTTCATGGCCTGCTCCAAATCCTCATGCAGCGTTCGCCGCGCCACGCCGCGAAATTTGCGCCCCGCTTAGGCCGCGACGGCGGCTTCCACTTCCGCCTCGTCGATCGTTACTCCCGGGCCCATGGTGGACGTCAGCGTGACTTTCTTGACGAATTTTCCCTTGGCGGCCGCGGGCTTGGCTTTAATAATCGCCCCGATCAGGGCGTGCGCGTTTTCGGCGAGCTTAGCCGCGTCGAAGCTGACCTTGCCGATCGGCGAGTGGATGATGCCTTGCTTATCCACGCGAAACTCCACTTTTCCGGCCTTGATTTCCTTGACCGCTTGGGCGACTTCAAACGTCACCGTGCCGGTTTTCGGGTTGGGCATCATGCCCCGCGGGCCGAGCACTTTTCCCAGGCGTCCGGCGGAGCGCATCATGTCCGGCGTGGCGATCACCGCGTCGAAGTCGGTCCAGCCTTCCTGAATTTTCTGCACCATGTCCTCGCCGCCGACAAAATCCGCGCCGGCATCCTGCGCCTCGCGAACTTTTTCGCCAGAGGCAATCACCAGCACGCGCTTGGATTTTCCCAGGCCATGCGGCAGGACCACGGTGCCGCGCACCATCTGGTCCGACTGCTTCGGATCGACGCCGAGATTCGCGACCAGCTCCACGGTTTCGTCAAACTTGACGAAGTGGGCTTTTTTGATGGCCTCCGCGGCTTCCGCGAATTTGTAAGGACGCGCTTCAATCTGCGCGCGCGCCTTGGTGATGTTTTTTCCAGGCTTCTTAGCCATGCGTTCTCCTACCCTTCCACTTCCAGACCCATGTTGCGGGCCGTGCCCATCACGGTGCGCATGGCCGAGTCCAGACTTGTGGTGTTCAAGTCCGGCATTTTGGTCTTGGCAATCTCCTCGACCTGTTTGCGCGTCACCTTGCCGACCTTGGTGCGATTCGGTTCGGCCGAACCCTTGACGATTCCGGCCGCGCGCTTCAAGAGCTCGGAGGCCGGAGGCGTTTTGGTGATGAAGGTGAAGGTGCGGTCGCTATAGATGGTGACCAATGCCGGAATGATCATGCCATCGGGTTCTTTGGCAGTCTTGGCATTGAACTGCTTGACGAAATCCATGATGTTCACGCCCTGCGGACCGAGCGCGGTGCCCACGGGCGGCGCCGGCGTGGCTTTGCCTGCGGGCAATTGCAATTTTACGGTTGCTTGAACTTTCTTTGCCATCCCAGTTCCCCTGCTTCCCCAGCGCGCGGCGCATCGAGCGCCGCCGCGAAACTAAGCCATCTTTTCCACTTGCACAAAATCCAGTTCCACCGGCGTCGAGCGCCCGAAAATCGTGACCGAAACTTTCAGCGTGTTGCGGTCCGCGTTCACGTCGTCGACCACGCCCGTGAAATTCGCGAACGGCCCTTCGATGATGCGCACCTGCTCGTTGCGCTCGAACACCAGCTTGGGTTTGGGCCTGTCCGCGGAAGTGGTCACGCGGTGCAGAATACCTTCCACTTCCGTTTCCGAAAGCGGCGTGGGCGTCTCGCCCGAACCGACAAATCCTGTCACGCGAGGCGTGTTGCGGACGACGTGCCAGGTGTAGTCGTCCATGTCCATTTCCACGAGAACGTAGCCGGGATACAGCATGCGCGAAGAAACGACTTTCTTGCCGCCGCGAACTTCCAGCACATCCTCGGTGGGAATCATCATCCGGCCGATCTTGTCCTGCAGGCCGAAAGCCGCCACGCGGCTCTCCAGGCTCTCCTTCACCTTCTTCTCAAATCCCGAATAGGTGTGGATGATGTACCACTGCTTTTCCATGTCCAACGGATACCTCAGTGCGCAAAAAATTTGATGATGCGCTGGACCAGCCAGCTCACGCCGCTATCCACTCCGAAGAAAAAGACCCCGAAAAACGCGACCGTCACCATCACCACCCAGGTGGTCACAAACACTTCATGCCGCGTCGGCCAGGTAACCTGGCGCATTTCGACGCGCACCTCGTGCAGAAAACCGCGCCAGCGGCGGGGGTGCTCCGCGAGGCGGGCAAAATAGCCCAGCATCTCTATTGGTGAGCCGCGCCCCTCTGTTTCATCGCTCTTCAATTTTCCCGCCTGCGTCGCCATCGCTCGCTTCTCTCTCCGCCCTCAACCCGTTCCTTGCAGCATGCTTCCCGCGTCTTCCATCGCCTGCCAAAGTGGCAGGGGAGGAGGGATTCGAACCCCCACTCTCGGTTTTGGAGACCGATGGTCTACCGTTGAACCTACTCCCCTTTACCCTGAGCAGGAGCCAGTGGCTCCTGTGAAGGGTACCCCCTGAGTTCTTCGCTCTGGGTTTCCCCTTCGCTTTTCTCAAGCCTCGCAACCAAACTCAATTTCTTCTTCCGGTTCCAACCCTTTAACTCAACTTCTCTCTCACAAGTTGCAAACCGATCCGCAAACTCTTGGCTCCAAACCAACTCAACCGGCCGCCGTTTCTTCGTAAATTCCGGCCCTCAGGGCAAGCCGTTGAATCTACTCCCCTGTCAAATTCAAGTTACTTCACTTCCTTGTGGCCTGTGTGCTTGCGGCAGGCCTTGCAAAATTTCTTCGTTTCCAGGCGGTCGGAATGCTTCTTGCGATTCTTGGTGGTCGTGTAATTCCGGTTTTTGCAATCGTTGCACTGCAACGTAATGATTTCGCGCATAAGATTCCCTCTGCGTTACTCGATAATCTCCGTGACCGCTCCGGCGCCGACGGTGTGGCCGCCTTCGCGAATCGCGAAGCGCAGACCCTTCTCCAGCGCCACCGGCGTGATCAGGCTGATTTCCGCACTGACATTGTCCCCGGGCATC
>Ga0209380_10000765_pt1 | contig 22786 bp, 16 predicted proteins | sample HubBroMetageWFT6_FD_188347 | JGI IMG/M metagenome (GOLD analysis project Ga0209380, IMG submission 188347) | Warmed and freeze-thawed soil microbial communities from the Hubbard Brook experimental Forest, New Hampshire - Hubbard Brook CCASE Soil... | ecosystem: Environmental > Terrestrial >...
GCACCCGCCCATCCACGTGGACCACAGCAATCGCCTCGCGTGGCTCCGACGACGCTTCGGCGCTTCGGCGCCCTAATGAAAAGTCCGCAATGTTGATCTCGCCTTCCCCCAGAATCGTGCCGACCTTGCCGATCACGCCGGGCACGTCATTGTTGCGCAAGAAAATCAGATCACGCTCCAGAGGAGCTTCAACATCAATGCCATCGATGTGCAGCAGCCGCGGCAAAGTGCCGCGCAGGACGGCGCCCTTTACCATGTGCTCTTCCTTCGCGCTCTTCAAAAAGATTGAAAGAACGCTTCCCGCGCCACCCGTCGATACCTTTGCTTTGTGCGCCTCATGCACGCGAAGTCCCCGCGAATCGGCCAGGGACGCCGCATTCACCAAGTTGGCCTTTTCCTCTAACGCCTGGTTGAGGATGCCCTTGATTGCTCCATTGCGAATGAGTTCAGTCTTCCACTCCGCGATATGGCCGCTGTAGCGCAGCGAGATTTCTTCAATCGAGCCTTCGGAAATCTGCGCCAGGAACGCTCCCATACGCTCCGCCAGAACGATGTAAGGTTGCATCTCGGCATACTCTTCGGCGGAGACCGAGGGTACGTTCACCGCATTCTGAATCACGCCATGTTTCAGGTATTCGCGCACCTGCTGAGCAATCTGCACCCCTACGGCTTCCTGCGCCTCGTAGGTCTGCCCTCCGATGTGGGGCGTGAGAATTACGTTCTCCATCGTCTGGAGCGGTGAGCTCTTCAAAGGCTCTTCGTTGAATACATCAAGCGCCGCGGCCGCGACGTGACCTTGTTTCAGCGCCTGCACCAGATCAGCCTCATGCACCAGCTCTCCGCGGGCGCAATTCACCAGGCGGACGCCTTTCTTCATCTTCTTAATTGCAGCCTGGTTGATCATGCCCGCGGTCTGCGGTGTCAGGCCCACGTGCAGCGTGATGTAATCGGCCGCCGCATAAAGTTCATCCAGGCTCACCAGACGAATGCCCTGCTCCTTGGCCACGCTGACGGAAACGAACGGATCATGCCCCACGATCTCCATGCCAAAGGAGCGTGCCCGCCGCGCCACTTCCATCCCGATGCGGCCGAGCCCGGCGATTCCCAGCGTCTTGCCCCGCAGTTCCGTGCCTTGCAGCGATTTCTTTTCCCATCGCCCGGCATGCATCAGTGCGTCGGCGCGGCAGAGATGGCGCGCCATGGCCAGCATCATCCCCAGCGTCTGTTCCGCCACCGCCACGGCATTGGCGCCGGGCGTATTCATCACTGCGATGCCCTGGCGCGTGGCCGCGTCCAGATCAATGTTGTCGACGCCCACGCCCGCCCGGCCGACAACGCGCAGCTTCTTGGCATGCGACAGCAGCGCCGCATCCGCCTGCACCGCCGAACGCACAATCAGCGCGTCCGCCGATTCGAGGTGGTCTAAAAGCCTGCCGTCCAACTGGTCCGCGGTAAGGACGGTCCAACCCGGCTCTTTTAATTGCTCGACCGCGGCGGCTGAGACTTTCTCTGCGATAACGATTTTCAAGGAGTATCGATCCTTCTGACCCGAGCTTTTTTACTGACAAAACATTGACACAAAAATGACACCCTCCTGACACTGCTGCTGCGCATCTCTCCTAGACTTTCTCTCAATCGGGGCCCTTTGACCTTTGTCCCGTAGGAGAAAAGTCATGAAGATTGCGAAGTCAGTATTTCTAGCCGCACTTCTCGCGGCAGGCATGGCCTGCGGCTACAGCAAGCCCGCCAGCACTCCTCCCGTAGCGGGGACGACGCCCACAATAACCGAACTCGCCCCTGCCAGCATCACCCACGGCGGTGCGGCATTTACCTTGACGGTGAACGGCACCGATTTTAGCGGCACCGCGGCCATCTATTGGAACGGCACGGCCGAAACCACCACTGTCGTAGCCCCTGGTACGCAGCTGATGGCCACGATCCCAGCCACAGACATCGCCACCGCAGGTACGGCAACGGTGACGGTGACCAATCCCGGCACGACCGGCGGAGTATACGGCGGTGGCACGTCAGCGGAAACGTCCGCCCCGATGACGTTCACCATCGACTAGTCTGAGGAGCAAATCGCCTGTGCTTCCTCAGGCTCCAACTGGTTGACGTTTGCCGGAGAGGCTGCGCGCGTACGCTTCTTGCGCCGCGCGCACTGCCGCTCCATACTCGACAGCCTTTCCGGTGCAGCGCGCCAGCACGTGCTCCAGCGCTCCCAGAATGCCGATCGTGTCCAGGTAGTCGTAGTAGCCGATGTGCGCAATGCGAAAGAGTTGACCTTTCATTTCGCCCTGTCCATTCGCCACCACGGCGTCGAATGACTCGCGGAATTCCTTGATGATCTTGCCGGAGTCGATCCCGTCCGGCGAGCAGATCGCCGTCAAAGCAGCGGCCGGCGAAGCTGCATAGAGCTTCAATCCCACGGCCTGGGCGCCTGTCCGCGTCATCTCGGCGCAGAGTTCAGCATTGTCGACCAAGGTGTCGCGTCCCTTAGCTAAGTCGCCCTTCCCCATTTCCCGGATAAACTCCAATGCCGCTCCCAGAGCCGCGAACAGGGAGGTTGGCGGCGTGTAAGCGGATTCGCCTTTGGCCGCGGCTTTGCGTTCCTTGCGCAGGTCGAAGTAGAAGCGCGGAGAAGTAGTCGTATCCATCCGCCGCCACGCCCGCTCGCTCACCGCACAATAGGCCAGGCCGGGAGGGATCATCAGCGCCTTCTGGGATCCTCCGATAATCACATCCACGCCCCATCCATCCACATCGAGATGGGTCGTGCCCAGGCCGGTGATGGCATCTACCACCAGCAGGGTGTCTTCTTTACTGTTATTACTATTGCCGTTGGCGCGCACGATCTTCGCAATGCCTTGCACGTCATGCCGCACGCCGGTCGAACTCTCCGTCGCCTGCACAAATACTGCGCGGACGTCGGGAGTAAGCTTTGCGCGAATGTCATTTAATGAAAACGTTTCGCCGTAGGGAGCACTGAGCACCTCCACGTTGCAGCCGAACGCTTTGGCCAGACCCGTCCAGCGCTCGCCAAACTTGCCTGCGGTAAGGACTAAGACCTTGTCGCCCGGGGATGTCAGGTTCGATACCGAAGCTTCCATCACGCCCGTGCCCGAGCAAGCCAGCACCAGCACATCATTCTGCGTGCCAATGAATTCCTTCATGTCGGTAAGCACGCGCTGAAACAGCGCCCGGAAGTCGGCGGTGCGGTGGTGCGCAGTAAAGGAAGCCATGGCCGTTTGCGCCGCCGGCAGGAGCGGCGTGGGCCCGGGAGTAAAAAGACGATTTTTGCGCAGCATAGAGGGAATCCTTATGAAGGAGATAATTCATTAGTTTACCGGAACCGCGCGTCTTGTGCGCTGACCGCGGCTCGAGCTCGCACACCGTCTATAATCCCCTCATGAGCCTCGTTGAACAGATCCAGAAAGACATCACCGCTGCCATGAAGGCGCGCGAGGAGCAGCGCCTCTCCACCCTGCGCATGGTCAAATCCGCGCTCAAGAACCGCGAAATCGAGAAGATGGCGCCGCTCGATGACAAGGAGTCCCAGGCCGTCCTCGCCACGCTGATCAAACAGCGCAAGGAATCCGTCGAGCAGTTCACCAAAGGTGGACGCCAGGAGATGGCCGACAAAGAAGCCGCCGAGATTGTCCTGATCGAGAGCTACTTGCCGAAAGCCGCGGGCGAGGCCGACGTGGTCGCCGGAGTGAAGGCCATCATCGCGGAGATGGGATCTCCTACGATGAAAGACATGGGCACGGTGATGAAGAATGTCATGGCCCGCTTCTCGGGAGCGGAAATGCGCGTGGATGGAAAGATGGTCAGCGAGGCCGTGAAGCGGGAGCTGGCTGGGAAATAAGCTCTGCAGGTCTGGTTGTCGACCTCGGGGCGCTCGAACGATAGTGATGTGTGCCTTACTCCGCAGCCGATGGAAGCTGCGGGGTTACATGCCGGGCCGGGGCAGTTTCAGGCTCGGCATCGTCGAAGGCTTCAATTGGCTTCATTGGCGTCCCTATCAGCCCCTGGAGCTCCCCATACATCCCAGTGGTATTTACCACAATGAGATCGAGTTGAGCTCCCCGCTTTGCCCACCGCTTCTGGGTAGTACGCTTCTCCTGCTCGAGATCCGCCCTCATCTCCACGAAGCTCTTGGCAATGGTTTCGACGCGTGACCGAAACTCCGGCCCAGTTGCGTACTTGAAAAGGGCCTCCACTAACTCGTTCTTTCCGGCAACTGCGCGCCTCGCCTGGGCTAGATCCGAGAGGTTCTTCCGTATCGCAACAACCAGGGCTGGAACGAAGCGGCGGCTGACAATCCAAACACCATCCTTAAAGCCGAAGCCGTCAATATCCTTAGGGAGGACCTCCGAAACGAGGACGGCAACATCCGCCTTGGATTCTCGTTGGTCATCTTTGAGCTTGGCGGCCCAGTTGTCGTTCCATCTCTTGGTGTTCTTTGCTTCCCAAATGATCGAACCGCACGACAGGCCCGCGCTGCTCTTGACGTTTTGAAGGACATCCGCGCCGCGCACCCCCTTGGGAACCTCGGCAATCTCGTCGGATGGACAACCGTCGCGGAGCATGTTTTCCAGCTCAAGCTCCAGAACCTCGCCCTGTGTCTGCTGTGGGCCTTGCTCCAGCTTGCGGCGCAGCTCTTCGTTCATTCTCAGGGCTTCGCTCAATTTTGTGTCCTTCTCGGCGTCCTTGAGCCGGTGCCTCTCGGCGGCGTCCTTCAGCGCTTCCTCTCGAACCTGCTGACGCTCGGCGTCCAGCCGGCGAGACACCTCCAGCTCCAATTCCCGCTTCGAGGCTTCCACCTGACGCTTTTCCTTTCTTAACTGAAGTTCCTGCGCCCTTGCCTCCTCAAGCTTCAGCTCCTTCTCGTCAAAGGCAGTTTTCAAGTCCTGAAGCTCCGTTGAGACTTCACCGCGCGCTTTTTGTAGGGCCTCGGCAGCAAGTTTAACCTTCTCTTTCAGCAGGCGCTCTGCAACGCGCTTCTCAAGGTCCTGCTCCGCGAGCTGAACCGCTCTCCCTTTTGCTTCTAGCTCTTTCTCTCTCGACGTCAGCTCCTTCTGCCGCCCTGCCAGCTCCTTCTGTAGATCCGCCCTCGCGTCCTCGGTAAGCTGACGGCGAAGCGTTTCTGTAACAGGTATGAGTTCGCCACATTTGGGGCATTTGATCTTGTCGCCTGTGGATGCACTAGCGGGAGCGGAACCTAGGCCTGACATACTGTTAGAACCTCCTTAATACTTTGGCCGATTATGGCGCTACCTAACACGAAGGAGCAACGGTACTGGCGTAACCGCGCCAGAGTCTCACTGGCGAGGCGCCGAATCCTGGCCAGCGCCCTTCACTCGGCCTAATCGAAAGGGGTGTCGGCCACGTGTCAAGGTCACATGTGAAACGGACGGTCTCTTTCACTTGCTTCTCTGCAACTCGCGGTACGCCTCGCTCTTCGAAATCCCACGCTCCTTCGCCACTTTCTTCAGCGCGGCCTTTTCGTCGACCTTCTCTTCGGCCACGATCTGTTCAACCCTCTGGCGGACGCTCAGACGGGCGAGAGCGCCCGTCTCCACACGGCCTTCATCTTCCTCGGCCTTCCCAATCAGCAGCGTGATCTCTCCCTTCACTCCATCACGTGCCTTCAATGCTTCGAGAATCTCACCCGCGCGGCCGCGCAAAAACTCTTCGTGGAGCTTGGTCACTTCGCGCGCGATCACCACATGCCGGGCGTTTCCCAGGACCTCGCAGACATCCGAAAGAGCTTCGACGATCCGGTGCGGGGCTTCGTAGAAAACCTGGGTGCGCGGCGAGGTCCTGATGGCCTCCAGCGTTGCCCGGCGCTCGCCGCGCCTGGCGGGAAGAAATCCGCTGAAGCGGAACGAGTCGGTCGGCAGCCCGCTGGCCACCAGCGCCGACAGAAACGCCGACGCGCCGGGAATCGGCACCACCGGCACATGATGCCGGATGGCCAGCGAAATCAGGCGGTATCCGGGATCGGAAATCCCAGGCATACCCGCATCTGTTACCAGCGCGACGCTCGCGCCTTCCTGTATTTCCTTCACCAGTTCCGCCGCACGGGTCATCTCGTTGTGTTCGTGGTAGCTGACCGTGCGGGTCGCGATGCCGTAGTGGTTAAGCAGCTTCTGCGTCTGCCGAGTGTCTTCGCAGGCTATGAGATCCACTTCCTTCAGCACACGCACGGCGCGCAGCGTGATGTCCTCGAGATTGCCGATCGGCGTGGCGACCAGATAAAGCGTTGGCCCCGCGGCATGGCCCATGAGATGGCCTGCGGCGCGAGAGGCCTTCTCCGATATAGCAGCGCCGTGAGCGGGTTCGCGGCCAGCATCCTTCATGGCCGGAGTCTACCACCGCAGCCGCCGTAACTTCGGAGCCTCGCGGGCGGTTGTGTTATGTTACGCACGTTCTCGGCAGAGACTAACCAGGGAGACTCATCGTGACCGCCAAAGATTTTCGCCGACTGGCTCTTGCTCTTCCTGAAACGGCCGAGCACGCTCACATGGATCATCCGGATTTTCGTGTGTGCGGGAAGGTCTTCGCAACGCTCGGCTATCCCGCCAAAGGCTGGGGAATGGTCAAGCTCACCCCGGAGCAACAGCACTACTTCTCAAAGGACTATCCCGAAGTGTTCGTGCCGGTAAAGGGAGCCTGGGGACGGCGAGGCGCCACCAGTGTCGACCTCAAGACCGTGGGTAAGGAAGCGCTGCGGCGGGCACTGTCTGCGGCCTGGCGGAACACTGCTCCGAAGCGCCTCGCGGAACAATTCCCGGAAGATGCCTAAGTACAAGCAATCGGGAGCCCCACGCCTTCTTATCGCCCGCCCTAATTGACGCAATCGAATCATCGCCCCTAGAATCAAGATGAAGCTGATTCTTTCTAACAAACATTTCAGAACCCATGCCTCTTTACGAATACGAGTGCGAGAAGTGCGGTCACCGCTTCGAGAAAATCCAGAAATTCTCTGACAAGATGGTGAAGAAGTGCCCGGAGTGCGGGGGCCGGGTTGAGCAGATGATTTCCGCGCCCGCCGTGCAGTTCAAAGGATCAGGTTGGTACGTAACCGACTACGCCAACAAGTCCCACGCGCCCAGCTCTGACAGCGGCAGCAAGGATTCGAAGAAGGAAGATAAGTCCAAGTCGGAAGGTTCGAAGGAAAGCTCCGCCAAGGGAAGCTCATCCACGGACACCGCCTCGAAAGAGAGTTCCAGCAAAGAGAGCTCGACTAGAGATGGTTCGTCGAGAGAAAGCTCGTCGAGAGAAAGCTCAGCGCGGGAAAGCTCGTCGCGAGAAAGCACGACAAGAGTAAGTTCCTCGCGCAAGCCCGACAAGCGGAAGTAGAGCTGCCTACTTCAACTCGCGCTCAAAGTGATCTTCAATCATGTGAAACAGCTGATCCCGCGCGTCGCCGCCGGAGATGCCGTGGGTCTTGTTGGGATAAATCATCAATCGGAACTGTTTGCCCGCCCTGATCAGCGCGTCGATCATTTGAACGCTGTTCTGGAAATGCACATTGTCGTCTCCGGTTCCGTGCACCAGCAACAGCGCGCCGTGCAGATTGGCAGCCGCCTTCGTCACATCGGACTGGGCGTACCCCTCCGCGTCGTCTTTGAGTTGACCCATATAGCGCTCGGTATAGATGCTGTCGTAGTTGATCTGATTGGTCACGGGCGCCACCGCAACGCCGGCGCGAAACCGGTCTGAGTGCGTCATCGCGTAGAGGGTCATCGAGCCGCCGTTCGACCATCCCCAGATGGCGAGGCGGTTTTTATCAAGTTGCGGGTACTCTGCCAAAAGCTGATCGAGCGCCGTCAGTTGATCACTCAACTCAATCGCCCCGAACTCGTGGCGAATCGCAGTCTGAAACTTACGATCGCGTCCCGGAGTTCCACGATTGTCCACGGAGAAAATCGCGAAGCCTTTGCGCACCAGAATCTCATCGAACGGGTCCGTCGGTTGTTTCAGAACAACCTGTGCCCCCGGACCGCCGTAGAGGTGCACGATCACAGGAATCTTGCCGCTCGCCTCTGCGTTCGAAGGTAGCAACAGACGCCCGTAAAGCGTTGTGCCGTCCTCGGCTTTGAACTCCAGAAATTTTGCGGCCCGCAGTCCATATTCGGCCACTGCGTCGCGCGAGGTCCAAACCGGAGCGCAAGAACCGCCGACCGCGCATAGCGACATCCGCGGCTCGGTCTGAGGACCCTTGAACGTCTGCTCGTAGTGCTTGCCATCGTCGGAAAACTGCGCCGTGTAAAGCCCCTCATCATGCGTGAGCTGCTGCGAACCCGTGCCGTCCAACTTCACCGATAAAATGTGCCTCTGCCTGGGATCGTCTTTGTTGGCGGAGAAGAAAACCGTGCCGGCAGCTTCATCCACTCCGTCAATTCCGAGCACCTCGAAGTCACCTTGGGTGAGTTGCCGCTCCAGCTTGGCCTCCGCAGCAAGCGGGTTCTGCCGATCGAAGCTGTAGAGATAGAGATGCATGTTCCCATCGCGCCAGCTCGGCCACAGGAACCGGCCACTGGAGTCCAGGAGGCGAACCTCGGCATGAACGAAGTCGATCCATGCGCCGGGAGTCGTTTCGGTTAAGACGATCTTCGATTTCCCCGATTTCGCATCGACGAAATACAAATCCATTTTGTCCTGGTTCCGGTTGAGAACCTCAGCCCAAATCACCCCGTCGCGGACCCAGCCAAACCGCGGAATGTAGGCCTCCCCATCGCTGGTCAACGAGTCGGCGGTGAGCGAAATCCAGCGCACTTTGCCGTTGTCGGCATCCGCCACACCCAGCTTTACGGCGGGATTCGGATCCCCTACTTTGGGATATTTTTCGTTATCCACCGTCGGATGAGTCGGAATCAAGTTGACCAGGGGATAGGTTGGCACCTTGGTCTCGTCCATGTGCAGGAAGACGATCTGCCTGCTATCGGGCGACCAGAAATAATTGCTGCGCACGGCCAGCTCTTCGGCATAAACCCAGTCGATGTCGCCGTTGAACAGGTTGTCCCCTGTGTCCCTGGTAAGCTGCTTTTCGCTGTCACCGCTCGCCCCCCGAACATAAAGGTTGTGCTTGCGCACGTAAGAAACATGGCTGCCATCGGGGGAGAACTTGGGTTCGTCGCTGGGTTCAGGCGCCGAAGTAAACTGCACAGCGGTGCTCGTCGCCAAATCAAAAAGCCAGAGCTGTCCCTGGGAGTCGAAAATGAGGTGCTTCGAATCCGGCGCCCAACGGTAGGCGGCCACGTGATAGCGCGTCAGGCGCTCCCTTTCGCGCTCGTTGTTCACTTTAGTGGCGTCGGGCGCCAGCGAGGCCAGCTTGGCGGCGCTGACCAGAAGCTTCTTCTCACCCGTGGCTGCGTCCACAGACCACAGCTCAGGGTGTTCCCCCTCGTCGTCACGCTGGATGAACGACAGTTTAGTGCCGTCAGGACTCCACTCCATGTTTTCCGGACCCCGCCCGGTCAAACCGCCCGGCGCGTAGATTGCCTCAATGGTGAGCGCTTTCAATGGCGAAGACGATTGCGCCCCAAGCGGCGCCGGCAAGACGGTGGCAAGGATGAGAACCAGAACGGCGAATGAAATGTGCTTCTTCACTGTGAAACCTCGGGCTGGAAGTAAGAAGAAAAGTGCATGGTGCGAACGGAAAGTTTACACCCTCAAAGGCCTGGCGCGCGGCGATACCGGGCAAACTTGATAGCCAAACATCAAGAGAGGACCCACGTTTCCGCGTGTTAGAATTGAGGCTGAGCCATCCCTGGATGCTTCTAGAAATAGAAAACCTGTTGCGCCTGCAAGAAGCGGACAAGGCGATCCGCCGCCTGCAGGATGAAATCGCCGAATTCCCCAAACGCGTTGCCCTCATCGAACACAAGCTGGCGGACCACAAGGCGCAGCTGGAAAAAGCCCAGGCCGCCGTCAAAGGCGACGAAGCCTCCCGCCGCAAATACGAAACCACAATCACTGACCTCCGCGGCAAGATTTCCAAGTATCGCGACCAGTCGCTCGACGTAAAAACCAACGAGCAGTACAAGGCGTTGTTGCACGAGATCCAGTTTGCGGAAAAGGAAATCGCCGCGACCGAGGACAAAATCCTTGAGTTGATGGTGAATGCGGACGCACGCGACAAGGAAGTGAAAGCCGCGCAAGCCGAGTTGAAGGCGGAAGCCGCTGAGATCGAAAAAGAGAAGAACGAAGCCCGGCTGCGCACCGCCGAGGACGAAAAGCAGCTCACCGATTGGCGCGGCAAACGCGATCAGATGCGGGCCGGCGTCAATGAGGATCTGCTGCGCCACTACGAGCGCGTATCAAAATTTCGCGGCACCGGCATCTCCGAAGTGCTCGATCACAAATGCATGGGTTGCCAGGTCATGCTGCGGCCGCAGACCTACAACGATGTGCGCACTGGCCAGCAGACCGTGGTTTGCGATTCCTGCCAGCGCATTCTCTACTTCAATCCAGCCCACGAAATGCAGGCTCTCGAGCCGGAACACAAGCGCTCACGCCGCCATCATCCCAAAATCGATGCTCCCCAGGCTTGGTACTACCGTCAGGAATTCGCCGATGCAGGCGAAGTTTTTCTGTGCATGACCAATGCCGCCGGCCAGGCCAGCCGCCGCGTCTTCGACATGCACACCGGCCGGCTCGTGGGCGATATCCTCGTCCGCGAAGGAGATTTTCGTAATGCCTTCCCCGAAGACATTACCGGCGCCATCCGCCTGAACGGACACTGGACGGAACATGAAATGGAAACCTGGGGCACCGAGATGCCCATGACGGCACTTGATTCCCTGCACACCGATCTCGAAGCCGCCCGCTATGAGATGACCGCCCGCACGACCAAGTCAGGAACTCCAGCCCCAGTTTCTACCGAGCAAGCCGCCAGCTAGCTGTTGCGTTTAAGATGGCTGCATGTCTAAGGCGGCCGGTAGTGCAGACGTCCCCGTCGTCAAGATCTCTCCGCGCGGCGCGTCCCGTCTGAAAGACGGCCACGTCTGGGTCTATCGTTCCGACATCGTATCGGCCGAAGGCGTTCCCGCAGGTGCGCTCGTCGGCGTTGTCGATCATCGCGGCAAATCTCTGGGTAGCGCACTCTATTCCAGCTCTTCACAAATCGCTATCCGCCTGATTTCGCAGGATCCCATCGCCGACTTCCCCGCGCTGCTTCGCCAACGCATCGTTGAGGCCATCGCCTATCGCGAGCCGATCGTCCGCGACACCAATGCCTACCGCGTCATCTTCAGCGAAGCCGATTTCCTTCCCGGCCTCATCGTCGATCGCTATAACGACATTCTCTCGATGCAGATCCTCACCCAGGCCATGGATGCCGAGATCGTGCGCCAAACCCTGACTTCGGAACTGACGGAACGGCTGCATCCCGCTGCGATCGTCGAGCGCGTCGACCCGCGCGTCCGCCAACTCGAGGAACTGCCGCCGCGCGCCTCTGGTCTGGTGCAAGGCGAAAAGGCCTCGACGATCTTCACCATCAACGGCATCCAGTTCCACTTCGACGCGCTGGAAGGCCAGAAGACCGGAGCCTTCCTCGACCAGCGCGAAAACTACGCCGCCGCTGCGCAATACGCTCGCGGCGAAGCCCTCGACGTCTTCTGCTACCAGGGAGGCTTCGCGCTTCATCTGGCCGAGCGCTGCTCCCATGTTACCGGCATCGACAGTTCCCGCCCCGCCCTCGAAGTGGCCGACCAGAACGCAGCTCTCAACCGCCGCGGCGAGAATCAACCGGAAATTGAGTGGATCGAGGCCAACGCCTTCGACCTGCTCAAAGACTATGCCGCGGCCGGCCAGCGCTACGACACCGTCATTCTCGATCCGCCGGCCTTTGCCAAGACCAAGCGCGACCTCGATGCCGCGCTCCGCGGCTACAAGGAACTTAATCTCCGCGCGCTGAAGATGCTCCGCCCCAGCGGGGTCCTGGTGACCTGCTCCTGCTCCTACCACGTCAGCCAGGCTGATTTCCTGGGAATGCTGGCCGGCGCGGCCCGCGACGCCCACCGCACGCTGCGTTTGGCCGAAATCCGCGGACAGGCCAAAGATCATCCGATTTTGCTAAATATCCCCGAAACTTCTTATCTAAAGTGCGTCATAGCTATCGTAAGTTAATGAAATATAATAGCTTACATATTGACAATAATACACTCATATTTCATGCTTCCTTTGTGCTGAATAGGCATCTAAGCATTGTGAACGGCGTTGCCGAATTCCCAAGAAATCCAGCACAGAAGGAGACTTTTTCATGACCGTACTTACCCGTTTTGAACCATTCCGTGAATTTTCCACCCTGCAGGACCGCATCAACCGCGCATTTCGCGAGTCTCGCAGCCAGGGAGGCCACGATGAACCCCTCACCGCTTCAGGCTTCGCCCCTGCCGTCGACGTCTACGAAGACGAGCACACCGTTACGTTGAAGATCGAGGTCCCGGGCATCGACGAAAAAGACATCGACGTCCGCCTCGAGAACAACACCCTCACCGTTCACGGCGAGCGCAAGATCGAGAAGGAAGAGAAAGAAGAGAACTACCGCCGTGTGGAGCGCCAGTACGGCAGCTTCACCCGCACCTTCACCCTGCCCACCACCGTGGATTCCGAGAAAGTCTCGGCAACCTACGACAAGGGCGTGTTGAAGATTGCTCTGCCCAAGAAGGCTGAAGCCAAGCCCAAGCAGATCAAGGTCAACGTGGGCGGGACCAAGGTAGAGAACGAGAAGACCATCGAAGCCAAGGCCCCCAGCAAAGCCGCGTAAGTCGTCTACGCTCATGTGGAGACAGCCGCCCTCGGCTGTCCAGTCGAGCGCAGCTGGACGATTTACAATCACCGGGAGACGGCCAATAAGCCGCCTCCCGTTTTGTTGTAGCGTCGGCGCCCTCGACGTCATCATTTAAAACTAGAACCAGGAGTTCTCCATGCCCATCCGTTGGGACAAATTCACCGTAAAGGCGCAGGAAGCAGTCCAGCGCGCCAACGACCTCGCCTCCGAGCACGGCAATCCCGAGCTTCTACCGGTCCACCTGCTCGCCGCTCTGCTTGAAGATAAAGAGGGCATAGTCGCGCCCGTTCTCGAAAAAATCGGGATCGGTCCGCAAGCCGTTCTCAGCGACCTCTATCGCGAGATCGAGAAGCTTCCCAAAGTCTCAGGAGAAGCGGCGCAGGCCACGCTCTCGAACGCCACCAACAAGCTGATCGAGCAGGCTTTCAAAGAAGCTTCGAACTTTAAAGACGAATACGTTTCCACGGAACACCTCCTGCTCGCCATCACGCACCTCAAGCAGGATGCTGCCCAGCAGATCCTCGCCCGTCACGGCGCCACCAGCGACGCGATCCTTAAAGCACTGATCGCCGTCCGCGGCTCGCAAAAAGTGACCGACCAGAATCCCGAAGCCAAGTATCAGGCCCTCGAACGTTACGCCCGCGACCTCACCGAGCAGGCTCGCCGCGGCAAGCTTGATCCGGTCATCGGCCGCGACGAAGAAATCCGGCGCGTGGTTCAGGTTCTCTCTCGCCGCACGAAAAATAATCCCGTGCTCATTGGCGAACCCGGCGTGGGAAAAACCGCCATCGTCGAAGGCCTTGCGCAGCGCATCATCTCGGGCGATGTGCCGGAAGTACTCAAGAACAAGCGGGTAGTCGCACTCGATCTGGGAGCGATGCTCGCCGGAGCCAAATATCGCGGCGAATTTGAAGACCGCCTCAAGGCCGTCTTAAAGGAAATTGAAGACTCGCAGGGCCAGGTCATTCTGTTTGTCGACGAGTTGCACACTCTGGTCGGCGCAGGAGCGGCCGAAGGCGCCATCGACGCCTCCAACATGCTCAAGCCCGCGCTAGCCCGCGGCGAACTGCGTGCCATCGGCGCCACCACGCTTAACGAATACCGCAAGTACATCGAAAAAGATGCCGCTCTCGAGCGCCGCTTTCAGATTGTTTTCGTTGGCGAACCCAACGTCGAAGACACCATCGCCATTCTTCGCGGTCTGAAGGAGAAATACGAAGTGCATCATGGCGTGCGCATCAAAGACTCGGCCATCGTCGCGGCCGCGACGCTTTCGCATCGCTACATTTCCGATCGCTTTCTGCCCGACAAGGCCATCGACCTGGTCGACGAAGCCGCCGCATCGATCCGCATCCAGATCGATTCGCTTCCCACGGATATTGATCAGCTGGAGCGCCGCGCCACTCAACTCGAAATCGAAAAGCAAGCACTGAAAAAGGAAGACGACACCAACTCGCGAGACCGGCTATCCGTTATCGAGAAAGAACTAGCCGGCATCCGCGAAAAATCCAATGCCCTGAAGGCCAATTGGAAAAAAGAAAAGGACCTGATTGCCCGGTCCCGCGAGCTGAAAGAGAAAATCGAGAAGCTCAAGATCGAAGAGCAGGCCGAAGAGCGCAAGGGGAACCTGCAGCGCGTCGCCGAAATCCGGTATGGATTGCTGCGGCAGGCCGAAGAAGAGTTAACCCAACTCTCAGCCAAAATCGACGGCAAAGGCGCCGGCGCGCCGCGCATGCTCAAGGAGGAAGTGGACGAAGAAGATATCGCCCGCATCGTCTCCAAGTGGACCGGCATCCCCGTCTCCAAAATGCTCGAAGGCGACGTGAAAAAACTGGTCGCGATGGAAGACCGCCTGCGCCACCGTGTCGTCGGCCAGGATCAGGCGCTCGAACGTGTCGCCAATGCCATTCGCCGCTCCCGCGCCGGACTCAGCGACCCCAAGCGCCCCATCGGCTCGTTTATTTTTCTTGGCCCGACGGGAGTTGGTAAAACCGAACTCGCCCGCGCCCTCGCCGAATTTCTTTTCGACGATGAGCGCGCTCTGCTGCGCATCGACATGTCCGAATACATGGAGAAGCATTCGGTCGCCCGCTTGATCGGCGCGCCCCCGGGCTACGTTGGCTATGAAGAGGGGGGCCAGCTCACCGAGCAGGTCCGCCGCCGGCCTTACGCGGTAGTTCTATTTGACGAAATCGAGAAGGCTCATCCCGACGTCTTCAACGTCCTTCTGCAGGTGATGGACGACGGCCGCCTCACCGACGGCAAGGGCCGCGTCGTGGACTTCAAGAACACGATTCTAATCATGACATCGAACATCGGCTCGAGTTATCTGCAAGCCGATCACGTGCAAACCCCGGAAGAATTCGAGAAGGCAAGCGAGCAGGTGATGAACGCACTGCACGGCCACTTCCGGCCCGAGTTCCTGAATCGCGTGGACGACATCATCGTCTTCGCCCCGCTCGGTAAGCAACAGCTGGTCAAGATTATCGAGCTGCGCCTCGAAGACGTGCGGCGTCTGCTCGCCGATCGCAAAATCTCGATCGAGCTCACGGAAACCGCCAAAGATCTGCTCTTCACCCAGGGCTACGACCCGAATTTCGGGGCGCGCCCGCTGAAGCGCGCTATCCAAAAGCTGGTGCAGGATCCGCTGGCGCTGCAGATTTTAGATGGCCAGGTCCTTCACGGCGACCACGTGATCGTCGACGCCGACAAGAAAGCCGGCAAGATGAAATTCGAAGTCAGCAAGCGCGTAGGCGAGAAAGAGCCGGCAAAAGCGAAGCGGTAAAACAGTTGGGACTGTCATCCCGAGCGGAGCGAGGGATCTTGGTGTTTGCTCGCATCGACAACACCGACGCCGCAAGCGGAAACCAGGATCCCTCGCTTCGCTCGGGACGACACGCATTTCTTAAGGGACCCGTCCTACTTTCGCGCGAAAGCCTCGATTACCTCGGGCGATGCGGCCAGGTACCACACGATCACAACTCGAACCATGACCTGGGCGCCATAGAAAAAGAAGCGCCAAGTCAAATCCCTCGCAGCCGCGGAAACTGCCGGTACCGATCCCGCGATCCCGATTACCATCAGAAGAATCGCGCACCACCGCGCCCAATTGTGCAGCCGGTAAAGACCCCAGCCAATCAATGCCCACCCTGCGCCGACAGATAAGGCCGTCTGTGGTCCGTTCAGCTCTCGCCCATACGTGATGCCCGCTCCCAGCGTCATTGAAAGCGCGCCCGGCGCCACCAACTCAACAATGCCGACTGTGGCCAGATATCCCGCGACCAGAAAAAACAGAGCTGCGATCACCGTGACACTGGCAGGGCGTTCCACATCGATGAGAGTACAGCAGCTTCGCCGGAGAAATCTCAGTTACTTCTGTGGCAAACTAACCCCATGCCCAGCCTCACTCTCGGCGACTTCGAACTCAGCATCTTTTCCGACGGCAGTTACCCGCTCGACGGCGGCGCATTCTTCGGCGTCATTCCCAAGATCATGTGGTCGCGTAAAGTTGTCGCGGACGAAAGGAATTACGTCGAGGCTGGCCTCAACTCACTGCTCATTCGCACCGGAAAGAAAAACGTACTGGTAGAAACCGGTATGGGCAACAAGCTGTCCGAGCGCATGATCAAGTTCTACAGTCAGCCTGCCGAGTTGCTCAGAAATCTCAACGCTGCCGGGCTCGCTCCTGAAGACATCGATATCGTCATCAACACCCACCTGCACTTCGACCACTGCGGCTGGAACACCACGCGCGACAAAGCTGGCAAGATCGTCCCAACGTTTCCGCGCGCGAAGTACTACGCCCCGGAAGGCGAATGGCAATACGCCCGGCGCCCCAGCGAGCGCGACACCATCAGCTACATCCCCGAGAACTATGACCCGCTGGTCGAGAGCGGCCAGATGACGCTGCTCAAAGGCGGCGAAGAAATCGTTCCCGGCATCTCTGTGAAAACTTTCCCCGGCCACACCGCCCATATGCAAGCAGTAATTATCGAAAGTGGAGGCCGCACCGCCTGCTACACTTCCGACCTCATCCCCACCACCGCGCACATCGACATCACCTGGGGCATGAGCTTCGATCTCTACCCGCTTCAGACCATCGACAGCAGGAAGCAGTACTACGCGAAAGCGATTCCGGAGAAGTGGCTGACGGTCTTTACGCACGATGCGAAAGTGCCGTGGGCGTATGTGGAGAGAGATGACTCGGGGAAGATGGTGGCGAAGAAAGTTTAGACACCCTCGCGGGCAAAAGCCTGCCCTGACCTTGCCGAAGGGGCGGCCACACTACACAACCTGGCTTCGAAGAATTCCTCGACCCGTCCCAGAATCTCCACCGCGCTCTTCGACTCGTAGATCGCCTTGCGCAGCCCTGCTCCGCCCGGCACTCCATGCGTGAACCAGGAGGCGAACTGCTTCATCTTGCCGACGGCGTCAGGCAGTTCCTCCTCGATCAGCATCTGGAAGTAGGTGCGGATCATCTGGTAACGGTCAGCCTCGGTGGGCTCGTCGTAAGGGCGAACCGAATTGCCGGTTGTCGGCAAAATTGGGAAGGGCGCGGCTTCAGCCGTGCCGTTTCGTCCGCCCGAAATGTTGAGGGCTTCAGCCCCTGGGGGCCAGCCGCCGGAAGCAAAACGACCCTCAGCGGCTAAAGCCTGATTCAGTGGCACCCTTTTATCGGCACGACTAAAGTCGTGCCCTTCCCGATCCATCCCTCGGCAGTACTGCTGAATCTGGCGGAAGATCCAGGGATTCGACGGCGCTGTCCGCCCGATCATCACCGCATCGCAACCCGTCTGCGCGACCATGGCGCAAGCGTCCTCAGGCGTGCGGATGTCGCCGTTGCCGATCACTGGAATCTTCACCGCAGCCTTCACCGCGGCAATCCATTCCCAGCGGGCGTTCCCGCTATAGCCTTGTTCCCGGGTGCGCGCGTGCAACGCCACGGCCGCCAGCCCGCATGACTCCGCCATGCGCGCCAGTTCCACGCAAACGATCTCGTCATCACTCCAGCCCGCGCGGAACTTCACGGTGAAGGGAATCTTCACTGCGGATCGCACGGCTTCGAAGATGCGCCCGATAGCCGGCAGATCTCGCAACAACCCCGAGCCTCCGTTGCACTTGACCACCTTCTTTGCCGGACACCCCAGGTTCAAGTCGACCAGATCGAACCCAAGCCCCTCGACCATCTGCGCCGCCTCCGCCATCACCCGCGGATCACTGCCAAAAAGCTGCGCCGAAATCGGATGCTCGTCTTCATAGAAATGGAGGTAACGCTTGGCTTTCTGGTCCTTCTTACGGAGCACGCCGTCGGCCGATGTGAACTCCGTCATAATCAGCCCGCACCCGCCAAGGTTTCGGATGAAGCGCCGGAAAACCGTATCAGTAACTCCGGCCATCGGAGCAAGCACAGTGGCGGGCGCGATCCCGATGCCGCCGATCGACAGGCTGGCGGGTACTGGCTTCAGAGCCTCTATCCGGCGCACAACCGCGCCTGCCCCACCCGAGTTGTCCCAGGATTTGCGCACAGGTCTATTCTACTTGGCCTTGTCTACTGGCCTGCAAAACCAAAGCCCCCGCCGGTGAGGCGAGGGCTGAATTTCAGGTTTTCCGCGGTAATCTGCGAAATCGGCAGCAAAATAAGTTAGTTTTTCGATGGCTCCGCGGCTTTAGCAGGAGCCGGCGCGTTCTTGGCGTACTTGCGCCGGAAGCGCTCCACCCGCCCTGCGGTATCCAGAAGCTTCGTCTTGCCGGTAAAGAAGGGATGGCAGGCCGAGCAGATTTCTACGCTGATATCTCCCTTATGGGTAGACCGGGTAACAAACGCATTGCCGCACGCGCAATGTACTCGCACTTCGTTATAAGCGGGATGAATTGCTGGTTTCATATGGGTTCAGACCTCGACACGAATCCTTAGATTCTACCGGAATGCCCCAGGATTCAGCAATCTCAAGGCCCTCAGCTGTCAGCTATCAGCTCTTAACCACGCGCTGCAGCGCCCGCCGCCACAAGCTGAGAGCTGACAGCCTTTCAGAAGCGGAACTGGTATGAAACCTTCACAAAGAATTGCCGGCTATCGTTCATATACCCCTTCGAGGTGTACAGTCCCGCCAAGCCCGCGGGGTCTAGCGCCAGTCCATGGTCAAGATTTTGCAGATCGCTGTTATAACCCACATAAATCGCCGTGCCCGGATGCACGAGATAAGTAAACAGAACATCGGCGTTGAACTCCTTCTCGGTCGGCAGGTAAGTATAGGGATAGAACGTGTTGCCCGGCGTATTCGCCAAAACGGAGTTGTATTGCAGAATCACGCGCAACGAAAATTGCGGCGTAAACTGCCAGTTCCACTTGCTGCGAACAATGTGGTTGTCGAAAATCCCCTTCCCAATGGAAGCGCCGGGCGGAGCCTGCGCAAGCGCAAAAAGATACTCGTTCTCCGTCGCCCGCAAGCGCTCAAACAGATAAGTATTTTCGATCTTCAGCGGTTTCACGGGACGAAACGTAAGCGTCACCGAACCCGTATTCGACCGGGATAGAAGGAATGGCGGAAGAAACTGTGGCGGCCCATTCGCCTCCGGCACAAAGTTCACTCCGTCTCCCCAATAGTAGTTCCCCCCCACCGTCACCTTCGGAAAATAACCCGTCTGGAACGAAGCACCGCTGCTGTGTTCGTGGTAGTCCTGGTTCCGGGGCACGCCCGGCAGACCGATGAACAGGAAATCCTGCGGCCGCAATCGTTCCCGTAACTCCTCATAAGGAAGCAGATAGATGATTGTCTGTCCGCGCCCTTGAATCGCGAAGTAGGGATCATAGTAAGTGTCCAGCCGGTTTCCTTCGTGATCGAACACGTAGCGCTGATTCAGCGACGGACCCCAGTCCACGATCCAACCCTGCCTCGGACGGAAGCGGTAGTCGATCGTCTGATAGAGTTCGCGGATGTCCACGCGGTTCACGAATCCCGGCACGGTCACAAATCCCGGACTGATGTCGTCGTAGACTCCTTCGTAGGAAAAGTGCAGCCCGTTGCGTTTCAGATCCAGCTTGTCCGCCGGGCCGGCATAATAGTTGTCGCTGCTGGCGCTGACCTTGTTGTCGTTCCCTGAGCTGAAGGGGAACAGATTGTACTCGCAGGTGGTCTCCGGGTTGCCGGAAAGAGATGCATTGAGTCCCTGCAAGTTGCTGGAACTTACTACCGCCTGACCTTCCAGGGTCCAGTTGGCGTTGAACTTCAAGCGCGTATCCAGGCCGCCCACGCGGTTAAACTCGCCGGTCGCAGGACACTCCCAATCCGTGTAAACCGCTCCCACACTCGATTGCTTGAAAATGTCGCGGCTTACCCGCGCAATCGTGAAGTACGAGCGCACGCCAAAGAGATTATCCGCACAAATAGAAGACGTCTCAGAGGGGAGGCAGAAGCTGGGCACGGCCAGCCCCGGCGCGCGGTCATCGCTCGTCATCAAGCCCACTGAATACGGCCCTTCCTTCCCCGTCAGCCGGATTCCCGCCGAAGGGTCCTGAATATTGCGCGTGAAAAACAAATCGAATGGCGTACGAAAGTAGTCTTCATTCTCCAGAAAGAACGGCCGCTTCTCCGGAAAGTACACCTCGAATCTCTGGTTCACTGTGATCTGCGGATCCTCCGATTCCACCTGGCTGAAGTCGGGATTCGCGGTCAGATCCAGCACAAAGTGGTCATGGATCACGAACTTCGCGTCCACGCCCGCCTGCCCTTGCGCTACCGCATTCTGAAAATAGGGATTGTAAGGATCGCGCTGGTCCAGCGATCGAAAACCTCGCATGATTCCATAAGGAATCAGCTCGATGTCGCGCCCCGGCGAAATTCCTTCCAGCCCATACAGCGTCGCGGCCTGTCCCAGCCGCCCCTCTACTCTGGACGAGATCTCCGGCCAGAATGAATCCTCATTCTTGCGAACAATCCCGCGATACAAAATGATTCCCCACTCTTGTTGTTTCGCCGTCGGAAAGCGCAGGCTCTTGAATGGAATCGCCATCCAAACTACAAAGCCGCGGCTCGTTACCTTGCCCCGCGAATCCCACACCGTGTCCCACGAGGTGTCCCAGTTACCCCCGGTCTCGTCCCGTGACGCCTCGGTATAGATTGCATCCCATTGCACGCCCAGAGGCGTGGTCTGAAATTCATAGGCCCGCCGCCGGTCATGAAAGGTATCGAACATGACTGCGACTTCGTCATCGTCTGCGATATCTTCGCGCCGCGACATCCGCGCTCGCACTTTCTTCGGATCGTCGAAACACACAAACACGATGTACAGATTCTTCTGGTCGTAACCCAGAAAAGCCGCAGTCTCTTCTGAGACTTTCTCTCCATCGTGCGGATTGCGTTGCACGAAGCCCGTGACCTTCGCCATCTGCAAGGCGATCTCGCCCTCGGGCTTCATCTCCAGGAAGTCTTCCAACGCGGGCGCGCGCGTTAACCGTGGAATGGTCAACGCCGGGGGAGCAAGCTCGTGTGCCGGCAACGATTGCACTCCCTGATTCTTGGAAACAGGCTCCTGTGGCTGCGCTGCCGGCGGCAAAGCGGGCGAAGTTGTCTGGGGATTTTGTCCGGGCACATCCTGCGGGGCCGGACTCGCGCCCTGCGTCTTTACCGTCTCCTGAGATGTCGCCGCGCCCCAGCCACACTCCACCGTTCCCGGCAGAGTCAGCGCACCTGCCAGCAGAAGCCTCAGAAACCGGTTGACTGGAAGACCACGAGCTCGACCCGAGCGCACAGTGCCCTCACGGCTCCCCGTCTCTGACAAGGAATCCTGCAAGATACACCATGTGCGCGTCTCCTGGACTAGAAAGGCGCTGCCCCAAGGTTTACCGAACAGTGTCAGGGCTGGGGTAAACGGCCGACAGGGCGACAATCGCCGAACCACGCAAGGGGAAATCCCGCTTCGACTTCATTTCTCCGTGCCTGACTGTCTCCGTGGTGGATTCAGAACAACGAACTCTGTCGTCGATTGGGTGTAATCCCAAAATGCTCATAAGCCAGCTGCGTGGCCACTCGCCCGCGCGGGGTGCGGTTCAAAAATCCAATCTGCATCAGAAACGGCTCGTAAATCTCTTCAATCGCGTCCGGCTCTTCAGCCAGCACTGCCGCCAGCGTATTCACTCCAACCGGCCCGCCCTGATATTTCTCGATAATCGTCAGCAGCAGACGCCGGTCCACTTCATCGAAACCGTATTTATCCACTTCCAGCATCTGCAACGCGGCCTGCGCGGTTGGCAAATCGATTTTGCCCGCGCCGCGCACCTGCGCATAGTCGCGCACCCGCCGCAGCAGCCGGTTAGCGATGCGCGGCGTCCCCCGCGACCGGCTGGCAATCTCGATCGCCCCCGCGCCGTCGACCTCCACTCCCAGAATTTCCGCCGACCGCTCCACGATCACGCGCAACTCCTCCGGCGTATAAAACTCCAGCCGCAGCACGATTCCAAACCGCGACCGCAGCGGCGCCGAAATCAATCCCGCCCGCGTCGTCGCGCCCACAAACGTAAATGGTTTCACCTCCAGCGTGTGCGTGCGCGCTGAAGGCCCCTGCCCGATAATGATGTCCAGCTTGTAGTCTTCCAGCGCCGAATACAGCAACTCTTCGAGCACCGGCTGCAAGCGGTGGATCTCATCAATGAACAGGACTTGCTTGTCCTGCATGTTGGTGATGATCGCCGTCAGGTCGCCCTTGATCTGCAGCAGGGGCGCGGCCGTCGGCTGAAAGTGCACGCCCAGTTCGTTGGCAATAATGTTCGCCAGCGTAGTCTTTCCCAGCCCCGGAGGCCCATACAGCAACACATGATCCATGGCCTCGCCGCGCGACCGCGCCGCCTCAATCGCCACCGCCAGATTTTCTTTAACCTTGGTCTGCCCGATAAACTCGCCCAGCCGTTGCGGCCGCAGCTTCAGCTCAAACGAAGAATCGTCTTCCACGGGCACGGCAGACACCAGCCGCTCAGGGCCGTAATTC
>Ga0209380_10000768_pt1 | contig 22734 bp, 15 predicted proteins | sample HubBroMetageWFT6_FD_188347 | JGI IMG/M metagenome (GOLD analysis project Ga0209380, IMG submission 188347) | Warmed and freeze-thawed soil microbial communities from the Hubbard Brook experimental Forest, New Hampshire - Hubbard Brook CCASE Soil... | ecosystem: Environmental > Terrestrial >...
CTGGGGCTTGCATGTGCCCCTGCGTCGTCGAAACCAGAGCGAATACGCAGAAAGCCGCTGCGGTGACCCGGGTCGGAATGGACATGAATAACTCGCCTCATCTGGCAGAAATAACTGGTAAGGATGCAGAAGCAAATAGGGCTCGCTAATCCATGCGCTTGACCCTTGCCACGACAGCATCCCACCGCGATCCACTTGCCATCTTCGAGCAGTCTAGCTGACATGGGATCGAAGAACGATAGGGTGATGGTTACCAAAGGGGCGAAATGTGCTCAAAGGTATATTCGCCGGGCGCCGGATCGCTCAACGGCAGCACAGCTTTCCTGTGATGCACAGACGGGAAAGAAGAAATGTCCGTAATTCGGCCCAGTTGCCCCGTAACGGCATAGTTCAAACGCTCTTCGCGGAAGCAATGCATCTGGATTGATGCCAAATCGTCAATGCGCTCACTGACACCGGATTAGTACTGATATGTCCTAGTGTTGTATCAGAAGCGACCGCAGAAGAGGAGTTAGGGGCCTCGCCACAATGTGCGGCGGTCGCTTTTGATACAACGACTTGAAGGAAGCCGCTGGCGTTTGCGGCGGACGCGGTCAGCTATGGGATTTGAATCGACTTTGGGTTGGAAGCTGTTGTATTGAGAGGAGTTGCGTGAGGACCCCGTTATTGATGCTCATCGATATTCTGCTGACATCGCTATCCATGTTCACATCATCGTAACGCACCACGGTCAGTCCTTCAAGGCTCTACCGGCGTATCAGACTTATACACGCGAAGCGTCTGCCGCGCCAGCGGCTTCGTTCAAGTCGGCTTCTCGTCACTAACAAATCCTGAAGTTTGTCCGCCAGTCCAACCGAGAGAAAACCTGAGACTCAAAGAGCTGTCGGGAAACGGCGGTTGACCTTGAGGCTCGAAGTTGCCGAAAAGATGACTGCGGGGAGCTTTGGTGAACCCGGGCTGATCACTACGGATTTGTGATGCCGACCCATTGCGGCACTTCCTCTCCCGACGCCGCCTTCTCCCCCAACCTCAGGCAGAGGTCGGCCATAGAAGCCCTGCTCACAAAGTTTGTCACACTCATCGCATCTTTTATCGTACTGGCCTCGCCCGACAGGTAGCTATCTGTCTTCCCCCTGTTGTTGAGCAGCGGCGGCAAGATGAGAATCGGGCGGATGAGCCCTTCGTTCCTCGCTTCTTCTATCTCCGCCAACTGCTTCTCAAAATCAGAGTGAGGTTTCGACCAGAACAACGTCTTTGCGATACCTACCAACGTGCGCGTAAAGAAGCCGGTGATATAGTCCCCGGTCGGACCGAGTCCCCAGGCAGCGATGCTTATGAACGGCATGGGATTTGGTTTGACCGCAGCGATGGCCTGCAACGCGCTGTGCGTGCCTGTGGAAACAGCCGTGTAAGGCGCAGTCTCCGACGCCAGCATAACGAATACCACATCTGGATTCGCCTCGCCCATCGCTCGCGCCATCTTGTCCGCCTCATGCAGTTCGCCGGTGACGGTACGCAGACGCGGATGTGAGGCCAAAGCAACAGGGAGCTTCGATACGTCGCGAACGAAGATGGTCACAACATGACCACGAGCGAGAGCCTGCGCCAGGAAAGGCAAGCCCGTGCGGCCCGTGGCGCCAAGCAAGAAGAATCGAAATGGTGTGGTGGTGGGATTAATCATGGACTCGGCTGCCATCGTAGAAAGCCAGGAAGGATCACTGGTCGTAGCGCTCAGCGAAGGAGACGGCGATCAGGTCCGCATCCTTACTTTGACACGTCCCGCATCCGTACGAAATCCGGATCAGCCCAGAAGTCGGAGTTGTGCGGCGCTCCCGTCTGATCGATGACCTGGCGCGAGAGCACATACAGCAGCTCCGCATGCGCAATCGACAATGGCCGCAGAAACAACGCATCCACCAGCCGGAACGCAGCCACGCAGATCCCCATCCTCGTTCAGCAGCCGTTCCACCAGACCCATCATCTGCCGCCACCGGGCCGTCTCTTCACCAAGCGCCTTTACGCCCGCCTTCGTAATCGCATAGAACTTCGCTTCGCGGTTGTTCTCCGTCCGCCCCCACTCACCTGCGATCCACCCATACTGCTCCAGTCGCACCAGCGCCGGATACAGCGTCCCCTGGTTCAGGTTCAGCAGCTTCTCTGACACTTGCTCCAGCCGTGTCGCAATCTGGTATGCATGTTGCGGGCCCCATCGCCGCCAGCGTCCGCAGCACAATCGTGTCCAGCGTCCCCTGCAGCAGTTGCATTCCCTCGCCGCCCACCTTCACCGCCTTCTCCCGTCCTGCCATGCTCCTCGCTCTTCGCCCCATCTGTCTTTGCTAGATTGTCAAGTGAACCGTCGCCTCAATCCTCCCGTATCTTCACTAGAATGTCAAGTGGACTGTGGGTGCCGATTAACCGGAAAACTCCTGTGCGTCTTTCACAGTTTTATCAAGTGAAAATTATGGGCTGAACGCTCGCGAAGCGCCGGAGAGAACTGCTAGCTTGAAGAGGCCTCTATGGAATTTGAATCAATTTTGGTCTCAAAAGCCTTGCCAGACGGGACGTTTAGCCAAAAGGCTGTTATTGATGCTCATCGAACCATTACTTCCAGCAACGATCTGCGTGATTTTACCGCCGGCACCATCCGTTCTTCAAAAGGGAAGTTCGACGCTTGTGTCTATACACGCGAAAGCGTCTGCCCCGAAGCGGCTTCGTTCAAACGGGCTTCGCGGAAGTCAGCGCCGCGGTTCCCGACAGTTTGTCAAACCGGAAGCCATACCGAGGAGAACCAGTAGTCTGCTTGGATTACAGAAAAGGAGTTGGTTCCACACAATCGAAACACTTGAAGCACAACAGGTCGCCTGTTCGGATTGTGAAACCCAAGAGGTGCTGGCGGAGCCGGTGGAGAAACTGAGGGGAAAGCTGGAGCTGAAAGCGACGCTGGCGAGCCTAGGAGAAGCGAGTCAACGACCGGAGCTGAGACCCAGTAAGAATCCGGATCCCCATGCCCAGAATTATAGCGACGCAATTCCGCAGGGTGCTACGCTTGGTGAAGTGAACCTCCAGAAGCTCACAAGCCTGTCCCCATCGAACTCGCAGCCATGCAATCTCGCGTGGGGGCAGCCACCTCGGCTGTCCCGCCAGGGCGAAGCCCGGCGGCTCCGAGCACCGTTAGGTGCAGCCGCCAACTGCGCACTCATCCTTCTCTGCTCCGTGCTTCCCGCCTTCGGCGTAACATGGAACGTCAAGACCCAGCCCACCCGCTTGGTTAACGGGACACCGGTTTTGTTTCAAGTGAAGCCGCCATCTAAACTCCAGTCCCTCACCGGCACTTGGCTGGGCCATCAGCTCAAATTCAGTTACGACGCTTCCACGAAAACTTGGTTCACGCTCGCTGGCGTAACCTTCGAAACCATTCCCGGAAAGTATGCGCTCGAACTGTCTGCCGAACAGGCCGCGACCAAGGCTGCAATGACGTTCACGCCTAGGTTTGTGGTTGCCCATGCCCGGTATCCTCAGATTAAAGTCAATCTGACGGTGGAAAAAAAATTCACCGAACCCTCTCCTGAGCAGCAACAGCAAATCGCGGAAGGGGTGAAGATCAAAGAGGACTATCTGAATCGTGTTACCCCGTCTCGTGAATGGGACGGCAAGTTTACGGCCCCTGCGGATGCGGCGATCTCCGATGTCTACGGTTCGCAGCGAATCTTCAACGGCAAAGCGCAGCGGCCACACTGGGGGCTCGATTTCCGGGTTCCAACCGGCACTCCAGTTGCGGCCATGAACTCAGGGACCGTGCTGCTTGCGCGCTTTCTGTATTTCGAAGGCAACTGCGTTGTGATCGACCACGGTCAGGGACTTCTCACGCTATACTTCCATCTTTCTGCATTGCAGGTGAAGGAAGGGGACGCAGTGAAGCGAGGTGAGGAAATCGGTCTGAGTGGAGGCACAGGACGCGCAACCGGCCCTCATCTTCACGTCGCGGTTCGATGGCAAGGCACCTACCTCGATCCGGCTCGCCTCATTCAACTGTCGCTTCCCTGAACCGCGGTTGGAACTGAGGCGTCTTGCTTCTCAGAATCGTTGCTATGCCGCGCCTCCGGAAAACTTGCTGCGCGACCGCAGAATTTCATTCAGTTCCTCTTTCAATCCGAGGTTGCGGATCAGCCGGTGCAAGTAATTCGGATGCACTCCCAAAATTGCCGCCGCCTCCACGTAATTTCCCCGAGTCTGCTCCACCGCCTCGACAATCAATTGTTTCTTCCATTTTTTCACGCTGGCGTGATACTTCCCCTCGTGCGTTTCGGCTGCGGGAGCCTGTTCCAACAATGATTCTGGCAGGTCCTCCAACTGCACGGTGTCGGATGCTCCCATCACCAACGCCCGCTCGACTGCATTCTCCAACTCACGCACATTCCCCGGCCACTCGTAGGTCACCAGTGCCGCCATGGCTTCGCGCGACACGGGCTTCGCCTTCACCTTGCATCGTTTGGCATACTTCTGCAGAAAATGCCGCGTCAGCATCGGAATGTCTTCGCGACGCTCCCTCAGAGGAGGCATCGTCAGGTTGACCACCGCCAGTCGGTAGTACAGATCCTGGCGGAACTCTCCAGTACGCACCGCTTCGCTCAAATCACGATTGGTAGCAGCGATCAATCGTATGTCGACCTTGATCGGATGCGTTCCGCCTACGCGTTCGAATTCGCGCTCCTGCAGAACACGCAAAAGCTTTACCTGCAGTGGGGGGGCCAACTCACCGATCTCGTCGAGAAACACCACGCCGCCATCCGCAACTTCCAGCCGCCCCTTTTTCTGCACGGCCGCACCCGTGAAGGCACCGCGCTCATGACCAAACAGATCGCTCTCCAGCAGTGACTCGGGAATCGCCGCGCAGTTAATCGCCACGAACGGCTTGCTGGCTCTGGGGCTGTTGCGATGCAACGCCCGCGCCACCAGCTCCTTGCCCGTTCCACTTTCGCCTTCGATGAGGACTGTCGATTCGGTGGGAGCGACCCTCGCTAGGAACTGAAAAATCTCCTTGATCCGCGCGCCTTCCCCCACCAGGCTCTGTTCTTGTCTGACTTCGGTCGTGAGCCGCTGGTTTTCCTGCTCGAGCCATTGCAGTCGCCTTGCATTGTCCAGCGCCACCGCCGAAACCCCGGCGATTGCCGTCAACAATTCCAGGTGATCTTCCCGAAATCGGTCAGCCGCATTTGTGCTGTCCAGATAGATGCACCCGATCGCCCGCCGAAAGACCGTCAGAGGCACGCACAACAGCGTCCGCACCTCGGAGAGGACCAAGCTTTCCACGTCGCGCAACTTGCCGGTGGCTGGAACATCCACTCCCAGAATCGCGACGTCGTCCTTCATCACCTGCCGCGCGATGGTTCGGCTCACGCGGACGAGCTGGGGTTGCCCCGGGTGTCGGGTTCGCGCGTAAAGACAGTTGAACTCCTGCCCTGCGCCCTCCGCCAGAAGAATCGCGCCCCGGCCCGCCGGAATCACTTCAAAAATCAGATCCAGTAACTGCGCCTGCAATTCTTCCAGATCTCGGATCGCATGCACGACGCGGCTGATCTTGAGCAGAGCGCTCAAGTTGCGTGCCACTTGCGACGATGCGGGCAGCTCTCGTTGTAACCTACCCGGCTGCAGGTAGATCACTTCTTTGGGATGAATCAGTTTGGTCTCAGCCGTCGTGCGGCTGTCATCGAACTCAACCCGGCTGGCGGGAACGGCTTGTTCCTGATCTTCCACCAGGAACACAAACACAGAGTCTCCGGTCGCAATCTCGTCTCCATGCCGCAGCCACTGTTCCTTCACCGCCCGGCCATTAATCAGGGTTCCATTGCGGCTGTCCAAGTCCTTGATTTGAAAACGGCCGTCTTCCTCGCGGCGGAGCACGCAGTGTTTTCTGGAGACCGATGCATCCGCGACGGACACGGCATTGGCGGGATCGCGGCCGACCGTGGCTTCTCCGTCTGGCAACGGAATGGTCGAGTCCTTCGAGGGTCCGGCGATTACCAAGAGTCTAGGGCGCAATCAGGGCCTCCCAGTCCGTGCAGAACTTATTATCACAGCGCGGAGGCAAATGCATGTCCGATGTGAACCTTCCTTCCAATATCCGAACGGTTAGTTCAACTATCTGATCAGATAGCCTTTGCGGGTCTCGTCGATTCCGTTTGGATGCGTCAGGCTGGCCAGCACCGCTCTTAAAAAGCTGTAAATAAAGGGATTATGCGGAAGCTCCTCAACAGGCTACCCGAATTTCCGCCTTGGAACTCGACATGCAACATGGAAAAGTGCGGATTCTTGGCAAAAGCGACGGGGGAAGCGCTTTCAAGCAGTTCTAGCCGAGATCGCTAGTCAGAAGCTCGGGGGACCCCCTCATCGAGCTTCTGACTTTTTTCTTTTTTCTGATTTCTGCCGAAACCGGACGGCCACCGGGCCCCTGCGAAAACCTTGCTTTCACAGGGGTGCCTTGATTGCATGGGGCGCTTTTGCAAGACTTCCCAGCACCGCGTTTCTCACTGCTCCGAGAGCGAAGTAGTTGGGCAAAGCCTCAACCTGCGCACCTTCACCCGAGGTTCGGTCTGCTGAAACCGCAATCCCATCTCTATAGCTGACTGTCCTTCCTGAAATCGCTGGTACTCTTTCGCCCGGCACCAGAATTCCAATCAAGTTCAGCGGGTCGGCCGCCGACAGCGTCACCGTCTCTCCGGTCAACGGCAGACCTCGCATCGCCCGCAGGGATTCGACCGCAGCCGGCAGAGCGAACTGCTCGCCCAGGAATCCATCCACAAAACGCCCGCCTCGAATCTCCCCGCGATCTTCGAGCCGTCGGAATGCCATCAGCAATTCGCGCCACGGTGGCAAGTTTGGCTCGCGAACCAGAAGATCGCGAATCACAATTCCCCAGCGTCCGAGCAGCATCCGGCACGCGGCCTCCACGGTTCGATTCCTCTCGGCAGCCACATCGGCGTGCAACAGTGCCCAGCGCCCCGAACTATGCCGCGGACGCGGACCGTGATTGCTTCCCTGCCCCGTGCGCCGCTTCGGATCAATCAGCGTTCGTAGGTTGTCGAATCCATCGGCAGTCACCAGGCCCCCTGCGACTAGCTCCCAAAGTCCAGTCTCGATCTCAGCCTTCAGCTTGCCCGTAGCCCGCACAATATCCGCAAAGAACGAAGCTCCGCGCTGCCGTAGAAACTCCAGCACAAGTTGCGCCCCCTGGCTCAGTCCCCGAGCCTCGGCCTCATCGCCGGCCTCGCGCCGCGGAATCATCCAATCCGACTCCTCGCGGACGAAGAAAGTGATGGGCGCAACACTGGTCGGAATCACTCTACGCTGCCGGGGTGCGGCCACTTCCCCCGACGACGAACCGTTCCCATTCGCCGCGCCTGCCGAGTCAATCGTCGCGGGATGCGGCGATAGCCGTCCCCATCCCACCGCGCCAGTCAGGCAAAGCTGATCCAGCCACTTCGGATCGTAGGCGGCAATCCGCCGCCCCAGCACTTGCCGCTCCCAGGCGTTCGCCGGTATCTCAAATCCTTGCAACTGCTGCAGTACTTCAAGCGTTCCGCGTTCTCCGGCGACTTGTGTCCCCGGAGCCGCATGCTGCCACCGCAACAGCCAGCGCATAAACCCCGCTGCCGTCACCGGTTCAATCTGCTTGCGCAACATCCCAACGGTAAGCCGATGAATCCGCGCCAACAACCGACGCTCGCACCACTCGATCTCATGTTGCTGTGCAGGTACAGCAGATGTGGGGACAACCGCCCCCGGCTGTCCAGTCGAGCGCAGCTCGCTCTCACCTGGCGCGGCCGCCCCCGCCCGTGCGGCAGCACCGGTGAAGTTTCCCCGCAGAACAGTCCCGCTGGCCTCCATCCGCAGCAAAGCCTTCTCGATATCCAAAGCCGGAAGTCCCAGAGTTTCTCCCAGCTGCGACGCAGTCGCCGGCCCCAGATGCGACATCCATCCCGCAACGAGTGTCAGCAAAGCATCATCGCGGGAAACGTCACCAGTTTCGACATCCGCCAAATTCTGTTCAAAGACGGCGGAAGGAAACAGGGCCTTAAAGCTGCGCACCCGCTCCGCCGCCACCCAGTAGCGCCGCGCCGCCCGCTGTCGAGAACCCGTCTCGGGTTCAAACTCAGCAACCCCAGCCCGTCCCTCACTCATGAGGCGCTTCAGGAAACTTTCCCAGCGCTCACTCCGCAACGGGAATTCCGACTGAGGTTTGGCGATCCGGTCTTCCTCGTCGTGACGGCTGCCTGCTAAGGGCGGAGTGCTAAGTGCTGCTTGATTCACCGGCAGCGCCACAAGCGTATGCAGCACATCATGCAGCTCATCCGCATCCCGCACATCAGGCCAGGCCTCATCCCGCACCTGCGCAATCGCGCCCGGATCCAGCCCTCCCACCTCCTCCAGCACCGATTCCGGCAGCACACGCCGCATGTTTACCGCACGCGCCCGCCGCTCCTCCAGCGGCGCATCATCCAGATAGGCATACGGATTCGCGTTCAGGATTTCGTGGGAGAACTGCGACGGCACCGGCGTATCCACCGCGATCACGCGAATTTTCCCCGACGCCATCCCACGCAGCAGCGCCTTTAAGCCTTCCACATCCATCGCTTCCGTGAGCACATCTTTCATCACTTCGCCCACCAAGGGATGATCCGGAATTTTCCGCTCGCCCTCGATGTTTTCGAAACAAGCCGCCGCATCCGGAAAAACCGACGCCAGCAGATCATCCGACCGCATGCGCTGAATCTGCGGCGGCACTTTCTTTCCATTCTGAAAACGAAGCAGCGCCAGCGCCCGGTTCGCGTCCCACCGCCAGCGCGTGGCGAAGATCGGAGAATCCAGTGCTGCCTGTTCCAGAATCGGCTGCACCGTCTCCGCCTGCAAGAAATGAAACACATCGCCCAACGGGAAACTATGTTGCTCGGCCAACGCGATGTTCAACCCGTTATCCGTGGCAGCCGCTTGCAACTCAAAATTGAATCCCACGCAGAAGCGCTTCCGCAGTGAGAGTCCCCAGGCCTTGTTGATTCGCCCGCCGAACGGCGCATGGATCACCAACTGCATACCACCGCCTTCATCGAAGAATCGTTCAGCGATGATGGTGGTCTGCGTCGGCACTGCTCCCAGCACGGCACGCCCCTGCAGCACGTACTCAATCATCTGCTCTGCGCCCGAATCATCCAGCCCGCATTCTTCCTTCATCCAATTCACAGTGGCGGCCACTTCCGGCTGAGTTGCCGAAAATCCTACCGGCGACATGCCCGGCAGCCTGTCACTGATTTTTTCTCGTAGCTCTCCCACCTGCAGCGACAACTCCTGCGTCCGCGCTGGAGCTTCGCCGCGCCAGAACGGCACGCTCGGAGGCGCGCCATGGGCATCCTGTACCAGCATCCGTCCCGCATTGGTCTCGATGCGATGAATCATCCACGACGTGTTCCCCAGCAGCATGATGTCACCGCGATTGCTTTCCACCGCAAAATCTTCATCCACCGTTCCGACGACGGCACCGTCAGGTTCGGCGACCACGGTGTACAACGAGTTGTCAGGAATCGCCCCGCCGCTGGTGATAGCTGCCAGACGGGCTCCACGCCGCGCCCGCAACTTCCCATTCACTCGATCGCGATGCACGTACGCCCCATACCGCCCGCGCTTCGCCGCAATCCCCTCCGATAGCATTTCCAGAATCGAGTCAAACGTCTCACGCTGCAAGTCGCGATAGGGATAGGCTCGTCGCGCCAACGCGAACATTTCATCCTCGTTCCACTCCTCGGCAGAGCACGCCGCCACAATCTGCTGCGCCAACACATCCAGCGGAGCCTCCGGAATGATTAACCGGTCAAGATCTCCCTGCTTGATCGCTCGAACCAGAGCCGCGCATTCCATCAAATCGTCACGCGTCGTTGCAAAAAATCGTCCCTTCGGAACCGCACCCCGCCAGTGGCCCGAACGCCCCACGCGCTGCAGGGCGACCGCAATCGCGCGCGGCGAATTAATCTGCACCGCCAAGTCCACCGTACCCACATCAATTCCCAGTTCGAGCGAGGCCGTGGCCACCAGCACCCGCACCCGTCCCTCTTTCAGTTTCTTTTCCGCCTCCAGCCGCAGCTTGCGCGACAAGCTGCCATGATGTGCCGCCACATTCTCGTCGCCGATCCGCTCGCCGAGCTCATGACACATCCGCTCCGCCATCCGGCGCGTGTTCACAAACACGAGCGTCGACCGATGCTCGGCCACCAGCGCCACCAGTCGGTCGTAAACCGTGTCCCACAATTCGTTCGACGCCACGGGACCCAGCGGCATCGGCGGAACTTCGATCCCCAGATCCAGTTTCCGCTTGTGCCCGATGTCGACGATGACCGGATCCGCTCGCAACTTTCCTTCTGCAGAGCAGCCCGTCAGAAAGTGCGCCACTTCTGCAATCGGCTTCTGCGTCGCCGACAGCCCGATGCGAACCGGCGCCCGATAACACAAGGCTTGCAATCTCTCGAGTGAGAGAGTCAAATGCGCTCCGCGCTTGTCATCTGCAACCGCATGGATCTCGTCCACAATCACGGTCTCGACATCGCGCAGAATCGCGCGGCTCTTCTCCGCGGTAAGAAGGATGTAGAGCGACTCGGGCGTCGTCACCAGAATGTGCGGGGGCCGCTTCAGCATGGCGCGCCGCTCAGTCATCAGCGTGTCACCGGTCCGCACCGCTGTGCGAATCTCCGGCATCAGCAGTCCACGCTCCCCGGCCAGCGCAAGAATCTCCCCGAGCGGACATTCGAGATTTTTCTGAATATCGTTTCCCAGAGCCTTAAGTGGCGAAACGTAGAGGACTTCCGTGCGGTCCGTGAGATCTCCCGCCAGCGCCTTGCGTACCAAGCGGTCAATGCAAGCCAGAAATGCAGCGAGGGTCTTGCCGGATCCGGTGGGGGCGGAGATGAGCGTGGTCCGCCCCGCGAGAATGTGTGGCCATCCTTGCTCCTGCGGCTCCGTAGGAGTACTGAATTTACCGACAAACCACTCCGCGACCAGAGGATGCGCCCAGGCCAGCGAATCAGGAGGGGACTGCATCAGAATATTCTAGCTCGAATTTCGATCTTTCGCCAACCATTCGCCCACACGACCCTGCACGACCCGCGCGGCGGCGAAACCTGCCTGCATCTTCGGACCCAAGTAGGAAGAGCGGACTGAAGCAGTGGAAGATGTCCGCGCGACCCCGTCGACTTCACGCTCAAAGCGCAGGGAAAATGGAAAAAAGAAGACTATTTTGGGGAGCACACTCGAACCGCGCAGTACAGAGGCCGCCATCGTTTCTGCTGAGCTCGCAGCTAGCGGCTAAATAAAAAACCCATCGGATGCTTGCTTGGGGCGTGCTCGGGTCAGCATCCGATGGGCTACCGTTTCTCCTTACTCACCCTGTTGTTTTCAGGAGTTTGTAAGAAGATTAAACACCAGAATCCGGGAAACTTTCGTCTAATTTTGTAAACCTTTGTAAAACTCGCGCATGCATTTCACACAGTAAATACCTTGCGATTCCGCGAATGGATCAACACGCCTGCGCGAACTCCGCCCGGATGGGATTTTACCGCAGCGCATACAGATTTCCATCCGCGCTGCCGACATAGATTACGTTGCCGACGATCACGGGGGACGAAATGATCGCTCCCATACTCATGACCCGATCGACCCCCGCCACCATGTTGTCGTAGAAATCTGCCTGATAGATTGCGTCGCTGTCCGGCGTTCCATCCGGCTTGGTGTACGTTGAGCCATTTTTTTTCATTCCTTCTGTTTCAAAACTCCACGCGAGTTTCATTCCGGTCAGGTCCACCGCGACCAGTTTTCCCTGCGTCGATCCCACATAGAGTATGTTGCTCGCCAGCGCCGGCGACGAATACAGATACCAATGATTCAACCCCAGCGAATGCTCGACCGCGCCCGACGCGGCATTCAGCGAATACAGCAGGCTCGAATCAGAAGTTACAAAATAAACCGTGCCATCCCTTACGGCAGGCGAGGACACTACCCACGATCCTTCGGTCCCAAACGCCCATTTCTTTTGACCGGTGTTGGCATCGAGGGCGTAAAGATGCGAATCGCGACATCCGAAATAAACCGTACCGTCTACGACCGCCGCCGATGATTGAATGCCGACCTGGTTGTGTAGGTCCGGATCCTCTCCCGTCTTGAACTTCCATTTCTCTCGCCCGGTGGACGCGTCGATGGCGTAAAAGTAACTGTCCCAACTGCCGATGAACACCGTGCCATCCGCGATCGCTGGCGAGGCATGCACAACATCTCCGGTCTTGAATTTCCAATTCAGCGCTCCCGATGTTGCGTTGAGCGAGTAAACGTTCCCGTCGCCGCTGCCAAAGTAGACTGCTCCCATCCAAATCACCGGGGATGACAGATAGCAATCAAACGGATCGGGCATGATCTCGCCCGCTGGCTGCACTCCATGCAGGTGCTTCCCCGCGAATCGTCGTTCGCCTCCGGTTTGAAATTTCCATTTCAATACGCCCGAGGAAGCATCGACCGCGTAGAAGTTTCCATCGTAGGCCGCGAAGTAGACAGTCTTCCCTGACATCGCAACCGACGATGGAATCCGACTCTTGGCCGCGAATTTCCATTGCAACGCGCCCGATTCAGCGTCGATAGCGTAGAGATACCCGTCCGTACTGGCGACATAAATCTTCCCCTCAGTCACGGCGGGGGAGCCAATCAGCATGCCACCGGTGTGAAACTTCCATTTGACACCGTTGAATTTTGGAAGCCCGGGCGCCTCATACACTCCGCTGTGCTGCGGGTTCCCCCGAAACATCCATGCATCTTCGCCGAGCGTAGGTAAGCAACAAAGCAGAAGACATGAGACAAACAGAGCGCTGACCAGCCGGCGGTTAAGCCTCATGATGGGTCGAGTCCTCGTCGGTTAGACGCTGTCTGGGAAAATACGTGAGGTCGTCGCGGCAGACATTTCGGTCGCGTCGTGTCTGTGGTTGAGTCGGAAAAGCGGCGTCGGCATACGCCGAAAAACCGGTTGCGCAGAAATCGAACTATTCCCGCAACGCAATCGGTTTCGCTGCGATTAGTTCGGTAAAGCGCTTGTCTTTTCGCAGCCCGGCAAACTCGGCGTCCTTGTACACATTGTTGAAATCTTTGTATCCCTCTTCCAATGCCTTCCGCAGATACTCGAGGGACCGATCCGAGTAGCCCATCTTGGCGTAGAGTTTTGCCACGGTGTAGTCGTAGTGGGCACGATCTCCCGGACTGGGTAACTGCGCCTGCACGCCACCGCGAGAAGTCCGCTCAAATACCTCGGGATCGAGTTCCACGGCTTGCTGATAGGCCACGACTGCCGGCTCGAACTCCTTCTTGGCGAAAAGCGCGGCTCCCAGATTGCTGAAGAACGACGCAGATTTTCCATCAATTGCGATCGCCCTGCGGTATTCCTTGACCGCCGCACCGTATTTCTTCTCTTCGTATAAAACTACGCCCCGATTGTTATAAGCGTCGGCAAACCCGTGGTCGAATTTGATGGATTGATCGAACGATTTCTTCGCCTCGCGATAGCGCTGCATCATCAACTCGGTGATTCCGATCTTGTTCAGTAAACTGGCCGATTTCGGTGCCTTGGCCAGCGCAGCGCGATAGTAGTCGAGCGCGTCCAGATAAAGCTTCACTGCGCGCAACTGCTCGGCTCGGGCCTCCAGATCATGAGCTGTAGCATCCGGCGCCGGCGGATCAATTGTTCGCAGCAGCGGCGGCTTGATTTGAACTTGTTCAGAGTGGGAAGCTTGTCCCCAGGAAACACTCGATAGGGGAAAGTTGCAAGCAGTGAGAAGGGAGACGGCAACCAGCAAGACTCTCGGGCAGGACGACATGGACCACCCCCAGCTAGTGGACTCATTCTGGCACAGTTTTGGGCAGTCGGCGAAGTATTTTTCTGTACCTAGGGGTCGTAGGCCGAAGGCAAGTCCCGACCCAAAGTCCCTTCAGTGCGGTGCGTTCTGCCCGTTGTCTGCTGGTTTAGACACCGGAGCAGACGGTTTGTCATCCTTAAATATTCCGGCGATCTTACCGAAAAAACCCTTCTTTTTCTTGGTTTCCTGGGGATTATTCGGGTCTTCCTGGATTGCGGCCTCGTTCTGGCCCTGCGTCGGCAGTGGTTTGTTCCCACCTCCAAACATGCGAGAGAAGAAGCCTTTCATTCCCTCTTGGGTATCGCAGGTCTCACGCGGCTCGGTTCCCGCCACGAACGCGGAAACATAGTCGTCCGGGCACGTGGGTGTGGCCAGTCGATTCGTGATCTTGTCCAGTTGCACATCCACCACGCCCGTCGGCTGCTGGAACACCTTCATGTCGGAATACTGCGGCAAAGCCGCCGCCTTCTTCATGAACTCCGTCCAGATGGGCGCAGCGGTTACTCCGCCAGCCAGGCGCAGATCACTGTAGTCGTCATAGCCAACCCAAACGATACACAGGAGATTTGAGGTATAGCCTGCGAACCAGCCATCGTGGGAGCTGCCGGTCTTGCCCGCCGCAGGAGCATTAAACCCTCGCCCACGGACGGCCGAAAATCCTAAGCCGTTGTTGATCACGCCCTCCATCATGTTGGTCATGACGTAGGAAATTCGCGGATCGAGTACTTGCCGCTGGTCGGTGTTGTAGTTGGCGATCACATCGCCCTTGCCATTGCGCACCGAGCGCAGAAAAATCGGAGAAAGCCTTACACCGTTGTTCGCGAATGTCGTATATGCACCCGCCATGTCCAGGGGCGAGGCATCATAGGAACCCAGGGCCATGGCCGGGGTCGCCTTCACCGAGGTAATCCCCGCCGACTTCGCCAGAGTTGCCACTTTGTCGTAGCCGACCTCTTCCGCTACTTTCACGGTTGCATTATTCAGCGACATCGCAAGCGCGTAACGCAACGAGACATCCCCGTGATACTCCTCTTTGTAGTTTCGCGGCTCGTAGATCTGGTCGCCGTAGGCGAAGCTCGAAGGCGCGTCCGTCACCGTGGACGCCGGTGTCAGTACCGTCGGTGATCCGTCGAGCGCGCTGTTCATCGCAGCAGCATACACAAACGGCTTGAAGATCGATCCCGTAGGCCGCTTCGATACCGCGTGGTTCAACTGGCTCCAACCGTAGTCCCGTCCCCCCACCAAAGCCAACACTGCTCCCGTTTGCGGATCGAGCACTATCAGCGCGACTTGCGCCTGTGGCCCCGGCAATACCGTGGTTTCGGTCTTCTTCCCCACCTTCACTTTCTTGGTGCGTAACTTCTTGACCTGGATATCCACCAGCTTGATCCCGGTCTCAACTGCCTCGGCGGCGGCCTTTTGCAGGTCAGGATCGAGCGTCGTATAAATGCGGTACGACTGGTCATTCAGCTCGCTCTCGTTAAACTTGCTGATGAGCGTATCTCGCACCATATCGACGTAGTAGGGCGCGTCGCTGGCTTCCACGTTCGGGGGTGCCAGTTTCAGCGGTGCCGCCTTAGCTTTATCCGCTTGCTCGCGGGTGATGGCGTGGGTGTCCACCATCGATTCCAGCACCAGATTCCGGCGTTCCATGGCGCGTTCCGGGTGACGGTACGGTGAAAGGTAACTGGGACGCTGAATCAGTCCTGCGAGCAGCGCTGCCTCCGGCAGCGTGATGTCTTTCAGATCCTTATTGAAGTATGCTTTCGAGGCCTCAGCGAAACCGCCGATGGCAAACGATCCTCGTTGCCCCAGGTCAACCCAGTTCGCATAGAACTCGAAAATCTGCTTCTTCGAGAACTTCTGTTCCAGTTCCTCGGCAATCAGCATTTCCGTCAGCTTCCGCTTGATTGTCTTCTCGGGTGTCAGGAAAAATCCGCGCGAGAGCTGCATGGTGAGCGTCGACCCGCCCTGATCATGCCGTCCCCGTATCACGTCGATCCACGCCGCTTCCGCCATGCGCAGAAAATTCACTCCGCTGTGCTCAAAAAAGCGCCGGTCTTCGATCGCCAGCACTGCCTGCACCATCATGGGCGGAATCTCATCGTACTTTACGATTTCGCGTTTCGACCGCTGCTCCGCGTCGAACAGAGCGGTCACCAGTTGCGGCTCCAGTTCATAGGCAGAAAGGTCGTTGCCGTTGCTGCTGATCTGGTTCACTTTCCCGTCATGAACGATGATGCGCGCCGGTTCGGGGCTGTGGTAGGACTCTTGCCCCGGCGTGATTTCGATTCCATCCTTCAATAAGCGGAAACTGCCAAGGCTGGATTGCCCTTCTTTGTCGGTATACCCTGCTCGCCGCAACTCTGTCGCAATCTCGCGCGGCTCGATCTTCTCTCCGTCGCGCACCGTTTTCGGAAGTGCGTAAATCTTGGCCGAATTGGCGAATACAGGCGAGCGAAACCGCTTCTCAATAACCCGGTCATACTTGACGTAAAAATAAGAGAACAAAACCGTAAACGATACTGCCAAAATCAGAAATGCCACCAGCGCCGCGCGCAGAACCGGGTCGCGGGGCAGCCAGCGGAAGATCCCGCCCCCATTTTCCCCACGTCCCTTCAGGATTTTGATCTTGATAGTCACTGTTTGAAAGCTTTCGGCGGCCTAAACGGGTATTCAGGTGAAGTAATCCTCACCCTCTCAGACGTCGGTATAGCGAAAAAAGTTTGTACAACCCTTCTACCCAGCTCGATTCCCTCTCCCCGCCATCCGACCATAAGCAGACCACGCATCGCAGAAGGAAGATCCTATTGTACCTCTCATGCAGAAATGAAAAAGAGACCCGCGGTTCATGCGGGTCTCTAAACCGTCAACAACCAGCAACCTGACTCCGAGCCGTCGAGCCTTAGTCCGTCACTGCAAACGGGAAGTCCGGCGCCGCCGCCAGGTCCGCCCCGTGCAGCAGTGCGCCCGAGCTCGGATTCGCGCCGTTCACGGTCATCATGCTGCCACCGCTAAGCGCGTCGATACAGAAAAGGTAAACGCCGGTCTGGTCAAACTGGCATCCTTCAGCCGTTGGTACGCCGCTAAACGTTCCGATCGAGGCCAGCGCGCCTGTACCGGAGTTTAATGAGAAGCCCTCAATCGGCGCATCCTTCTGCGTGGCGACGATGGTTTCCAACCCATAAAGATAGCGGCCGTTCGGGGAAATGGCGAAATCAAACGGCGCCGACGCTGTCAGAAATGGCGAGCCGCTTACTGCTGTTGGCACTCCTGTCGATGAATTGAGGGAGTAAACGTAGATGTGGGGATCGGTCGCACTCACGTGTCCGTCCTGAATTGCGGCGGTGCCCACTAGCAGTTCTGCCGTCGGGCTGGCGTGCAATTGTGCTACCGCGAGAGCAAACGGGCTGCCCGGGATTGCAGTCAGTGCTCCGGACGTCTGATCAATGGAGTAGCCGGCCACCCCAAGCGTGGGATCGGTTTGCCCCGCGTACAGGAACCTGCCGCTCGCGTCCACCGCAAGGATGTCGGCTGCCAAGCTCAGGCCCGTTTGAAACGGCGAGCCAACTGTCAACGTCAGTGCGCCGGTGGTCAAATTGATTTGAAATACCCAGATATTCGGAGTGGTTTCGCTGCCGACGAAGAGAAAACGCGTCAACGGGTCAGTCGCCACGTCATCCGCCGTTACTGCCGTCCCGGGTACCGTGAACGGACTGCCAGGAATCACGGTTAGGGTGCCCGTCGAGCGGTCGATGCTAAATCCTGTAACCGTCGTATCTCCCATTGGGACGTAAAGGAATTTCTTATTCACGATCAGCATGTCGTCGGCCAGGTTGCTGGCCAGCTTCGGAGCCGTATACGAACTCAGAGTGCCGAACGTACCGGCGCTGGTGAGCCCTGCCGCTGCAATGCTCACGTTGCCGTAATACACAAGTGCCGCCGCCTGTGAGGCGCTGACCCCGGTGCTGCCACCCCCCCCGCCACCACCAGTACCGCCGGTGCCGCCCCCAAAACTGGTCCCGCCCACCGGACTTGTACAGGGGGTGCCAAACGTGGCCGGGCCGCACCCTGGCGCACCACCGCCGCAGTTTGCCAGAAATAATGTTGCCAGCACCGCCAGCAAACTAAGTTGCGCCCGATACAAGTTCTTCATGAACTGCCTCCGCCCTGAGCTATCAGATATTTACCGATTCACGCCGTGTTTCGAGACACTCGATTTGCCACCGAGCAGTGACAAAAGATCTCACCTGTCGCGATAGTAGAAAAAAGGTAACGTGCTGACAACGTTACGAATGTCATTGTCCGGTGAGAAGGGCGTGTATTCTCCGGCGCGCTCTATCGATCGCCCGGCGGTTCGACCCGAGGTGTTTGACGACGATTGCTGAAACGGCCAGTGTATTCGTAACGCACAGAGCATTTTCAGCTACCGGCAGCAACGCTCACCCGCTCCAGGCTCGCTCCGAATTCTATTGCGTCATCATTCCTCTGCTGAATTTCATACGAAGTAACCTCGACAGATTTGGTTCTGTCGCTTCGCTGCTCCCAAGGTAACTTCACGCGAAATTCTTTTTTGCATGATCGAACCTGAATTTCTGCACCTGCATTTCGCGCAGCATTCATGCGGCTTCGCGCTTAGTTCGTCAAGGCTATCGCAGGCCTTGTGCCTTACAGAAATGTCGCGCATTTTAACGCGTGGTGACCATGGGACCTGCACGTTCGATTGCATAGTAACCACATATTTCCCTTGCCTCCAAAATTGGAAGCTGACAACATGCAAATTGAAAATCTCGCGGAGGATCCTTCAGTGAAACGAACTAACTTTTTGGCCGCTTTTCTCGTTGCTGTGTCGCTCATCTCAACGGGATGCGGCAACTCGGATAGTATTAAGTCGCTTTTGCTCACAGCTACGGGAGCATCCAGTGGAAGCACTTTTAACCTCGCAGGTCAGGATGGCCAGCTCCAGCTCACGGTCTTTGCCATCTATAACAGCGGAAAGCGGATTGACGTGACCACTGCATCGACGTTTACCGTGGTGAACGTATGCTGCGATCAAAATGGAAACAACCTGCCGCCGTATGGTCCGACAACCGTTCCCATCAACGCCACCGGTCTTATGACCGCCATCGCACCGCTTTGTACCTGGACGGACGCGGTCGTAACTACAGCCACGACGTCGGCTCCGGCTAACCCGCCGCAATGGGAGTACACCGGGTTTTATCAGACCACAGCCAACTATAGGGGTTTTATCTCCCAACCCGTCGCCATCGGCGTGGGTGTCACCGCCAGCAACAGCTCTCCAATTGGCGGATGCGGCCCTTAGTAGCGCAGAAATGGCGAGTCATTCAAACCCACAAATTCATAAGTCTTCTTACCTAAAGTGCAGCCCTACTCCGCGGGCTGCACTTTCGCCTTTCGATCCCTACATCGTCGGACAGCTTGCTTTATCTCGATTCACCGCCTCTAGCTTCTGATAACTTCGTGGCGGCACGCCACCACCGTAGATTTCCAGGTCCCAGCCGCAGCCTTGGTGGAAATGCCAGGACCGCAGTTTCATCTCGGAGAAGAAAGCCTTCGGGCGCGTAGAGCACGTCATCGCACGCGACCGCCTTTACAACTCAAAACCTGGAGTTTATCCAACCGCTATTAGTAGCTCTATGTGCGGCTGGCCAGATATAAGTGGAAGTTAAGAGAACATCCGGGAGTACCGATACGTGCTCTGTAGGCCGGCGCCAGGTAAGTCGCTTGAGATCTGCCCTTCCCGTAAGTTGACCCTTCAACTTTGGCTGGGTTCCAGCTGTAGGTCATGCTCCGGCCGACAATCGCGTTGCCAAGATCATCCTCTGCGCGCGGGTTGACCAAGCCAATCCTAACCTCGCCCGCCGATGCCATGTCAGTATCCTAAACTGCAGTTCGTAGCAGGCCCGTTCACAAGCCGGGATTTTCCACGCCGTGCTTACCGGTAAGGCAAGCAGGATCAAACCAAGATGAGCTTTTTTTTTGCCAACAACGACGACCTGCTTCGCAATCAAATTCGCGCTTGGCTGGTGTCGGGCCCTCGGGGGCCAAACTTCTTTTTGCCTCTAGAAGCCCTTGTTTCCGCTGGATGGATTGAAGTGCAAAGTGAAGGAGTAACCGGGCAAACTGACGGGAACGCTATAATCCGCGGCCACATATACCGCCAGCGATCCCGGTGTTCCAATCCGCTGCACCGTGACATTCTCGGGCGCCAGCGCAATCTGATGGTCGTGCGCCCTCTTAATAACGGAGTCCGCTAACTCCTGATCCGTCGTATGCGGATTGGCTCCCCCAGTCAGTGCTACTGCCCGCAAGTCGTCCTGAAAGGAATAGTTGTTCAATTCTGGTGGAACGATCTGAAACGCCGCGTAGACGCAGGCGATAATGACCAGGAATCCGATAGTCGCTTTAGCTGTTCCCATGTCCCACAATCCGCTCAGCCAGGGACCGGGAACCACTTCATCCCGCCCGGCCGAGCAACTCCGCAAAGAATTCCACGATCGCGCTGATCCTAACATCGCGCACTTCTCGAGTCGAGCGCAGAACGACTTCCACAGTACCTTCGGTAACCTTCTTTCCCACCGTGATTCTAAAGGGGATACCAACGAGATCGGCGTCCTTGAACTTGACTCCCGGCCGTTCGTCGCGGTCGTCGAGAATCAGGTCATACCCCTCAGCTTCCAGTCGCTTCGCGATGTCCTCGGCCGCCGATCGAACCGCCTCATCCTTGACGTTGACCGGCGCAACCACAATCTCAAACGGTGCAATGGTTGGCGGCAGCCAGAAGCCGTTCTCGTCATTGCTCTGTTCGACCGCCGCGGTCAGGATTCTCTCGATTCCGATGCCGTAGCATCCCATGATCGGCATAACTTCCTTGCCATTTTTGTCGAGCACTCGCGCTCCCATCGACTCCGTATACCTGTAACCCAGCCTGAAGATGTGCCCGATCTCCACCGCCCGGTCGATTCGCAGCACCTTCCCGCAATTCGGACACGCTTCGCCCGCCCTAACCGACCGCAAATCGGCATACGCCGTCGGATGAAAATCTTTCCCCGGCGTCAGATTCTTCAGGTGATAGTCCTCTTTGTTCGCGCCAGCGATTAAGTTGGTTCTCCCTTCGAGCGCTCCGTCGACGAGCAGGACCGGCTCCTCCGAATCTTTCTCCAGATCCTTTGCCCACTCGATGCCAATCGGCCCCAGATATCCTGCCGGCGATTTAAAGAGCGCCTTGATTTCGCTCTCTTCCATGGGACGGGTCGCGCCCCCGACCGTTCCATTCAGTTTGGCTTCGTTGAGCTGATGATCTCCGCGCATCAGCACCACAATGCCGCGCGTCTTCCTTTTTCCAGTAGCGTCCTTCTGGTCCGCCATCAAAGCGAGCGTCTTAATCTTGTTCTTCGGCGACACTCCTAAAAACTTCGCCACATCCTCAATCGTCTTCTGACCCGGTGTGTGAACCTCGAGCGGTTTCCCGTCCCCTTCCGGCGCCAGATCCGCAACCGCCTCGAGCTTCGACGTCGCCTTCTCCAGATTCGCCGCGTAATCACAGCCGTCGCAGCTGACAATCTGATCTTCTCCCGCCGGAGTTCGCACCATGAACTCATGCGACTCCTTGCCGCCCATCGCACCCGAATCCGCCTCGACGACCATGTACTTCAACCCGCACCGGTCAAAAATGCGGCAGTACGTCTCGTAGTGCTTCTTATAAGAAACGTCGAGCCCGGCGGCGTCGATGTCGAACGAATAAGCGTCTTTCATCATGAACTGTCGCACTCGCAGCAACCCCGCCTTTGGCCGTGGTTCATCGCGAAACTTGGGGGCAATCTGATACCAGATCTGGGGCAACTGCTTGTAACTCCGCAGTTCTTTCAGCGCAATTGAGGTCATGACTTCTTCTTCCGTCATACCCAGACACAGGTCAGCACCCTTACGGTCCTTCAGCCGAAAAAGGTTCTCTCCCATGAGCCCCCAGCGCCCGCTCGCCTCCCAAATCTCCCGCGGATGCAGCGCCGGCAAGTAAAACTCTTGCCCGATCCGGTCCATCTCTTCGCGCACAATAGCAATAATCTTGTTGAAGGATCGAGTACCGAGAAAAAGATAGGAGTAAATTCCAGCCCCGAGTTGACGAATGTAACCCGCCCGCACCAGGAACTTGTGGCTTGCGACCTCGGCATCCGCCGGCGCCTCGCGCAATGTGGGAATAAACAGCTCAGACCATCGATGCATAATATTTTCTAGAAAACGGATTTGAATTACGAAGCCCTGAGTCGCAAGCACCGACAAGGGTCAGTCGCAGATTCCACAGGGGAATTGGTTATTGTAGCAGCGTTAGAGCCCGCCACCCGGCATGCTCGAGCGCAAGTCGCGTTGTTTCTCCGCAATTTCCGGGTTAGCCTTCCCGCACCCTGTGACTCGGGAACCATGAAAGGCCACGACATCGACAATCTCTGGTTCTTTGGGATCGTTGTCGCCGTAGCGATCCCGCTCATCCCGGTCAGCGTGCACTATGCGAAAAAGGGCGCCCCGGAGCTCACCGAACTGGCGCAGCAAATTGCTTTCCAATTTCTCGGGAGCAAATTGAACACGCCCCTTCCGGGCCCAGCACTTTTCTGATTCACAAGAGAGGTGCGTTCACCAAGGTCTTAACTGCATCGGCTGGCGGATTCCAGGTCAGCCTGTTCGACGATACCTAGCGCATAGGAAAAACCACGGTCGCTCAAACCGTCGCTGCTTTCTCCCAAGGTGCACAACTGTCTGGCTTCGAACTTCGTCCGGAAAAAATTATCGA
>Ga0209380_10000770_pt1 | contig 22684 bp, 23 predicted proteins | sample HubBroMetageWFT6_FD_188347 | JGI IMG/M metagenome (GOLD analysis project Ga0209380, IMG submission 188347) | Warmed and freeze-thawed soil microbial communities from the Hubbard Brook experimental Forest, New Hampshire - Hubbard Brook CCASE Soil... | ecosystem: Environmental > Terrestrial >...
CGCCGATGCTCGAAGGGCCTGCTTATCGTGATCGCGGCACGGGCTTGGTGATCTTCGGCGTATTCCAGATCATCCTGGGATTGCTTACGGCGCTGATGATCCCTCTGGTCGCGTTGGGCGCATTCATGTCCCGTCTCGCGCCCGGTGGCTCGATGCGTCCCGGCCAGTTCATCTCCGGAGTCGCCACCTATGCATTTCTTGCGGCAGCGCTGGTAACCCTTGGCATCGGATCAGTCCGAATGAAGCGCTGGGGCCGGGCCCTCACGCTAGTTACTTCTTGGTATTGGCTCATTATGGGAGTGCTCATCACGATCCTGCTGACCGCGATGCTACCCGTAATGATGCGTACGATGCTGGCGCAGGCGCGGCAAAATGCGCCCGCAGGTCCTTCGCCAGAAATGTCCACTGGGGTGGTGGCCGTAATCCTTACGGTCATCATTATTTTTGCCGCCTTCTTTCTCGTGTTGGTGCCGACGGCTTTTGTCATTTTCTACAGCCGCAAAGATGTCGCCGAGACGGTTCTCCGCCACGATCCAGTAGAGCGCTGGACCGATCGAACGCCTTTGCCCGTGCTGGGCGCGAGCGTCGCACTTTTTACGGGAGCGATGTACATGTTGCTCGTCGGTCTGACGACGCCAATGTTTCCCTTTTTCGGGCGCTACCTCACCGGCATTCCGGCAGCGGCCTGCTTTGTCGGGCTCGCTCTAGTGGATGTCTACTTGGCCATCGCGCTGTTCCGTCTCAAATCTTCCGGCTGGTGGATTGCGATCCTGGTCGCGCCGGTTCGCATGTTGTCGATGATTCTGACTTATCGCCGGGCTGACCTGATGCAGGCCTATTCGAAGGTCGGGATTTCCGATGAGCAGGTGAAGATGCTCAATGCGAATCCCATGTTCCGCGGCCACATCCTTCTGTGGTGGAGTCTGATCTCGGTAGTGCTGTTCTTCGGTTACTTGTTGTGGCTGAAGCGCTATTTCAAGGAAACCGCGTCTGCACAGTCGAATGCCCTTACGGCGCAAATCAGTTGAACCCTTGCTCGCTTTGAGCCTGGCTATTTCAGTTCGAGATTTTTGGAGGATCTTATGACCGAGCAACTTGCCGACAAGACTTGCGTGCCGTGCCGGGGAGGCGTTCCGCCGCTCAAGGGAAAGGAACTGACAGAATTACAATCGCGCGTCCCCAAGTGGATGGTCTACGATGAACATCAACTTCACCGCGAGTTCAAGTTCGCGGACTTCAAGCAGGCTCTGGAGTTCGTTAATCAGGTGGGCGCGCTAGCCGAAGAACAAGGACATCATCCCGATATCCTGCTTGCCTGGGGTAAAGCCGAGATCACATTGTGGACGCACAAGGTCGACGGCCTGACCGAGAGCGACTTCATCATGGCGGCCAAGATCGACCGGCTGCACACAAAATAAAATGGGACCCGTCCAAACGGTAGCGATCGTGAATGGCCGATTATGAATCACCACCACTGGCTGAGAACCACCACCCTTGGTGCAGTTCGGCCACCAAGGCCGCGATTCGCGCATCGTGCCGCGCGACGCTTCCCAACTTAACCTGCTAAGAACATTGCAATTATGTAATTGCTAATCCTGGCTCTAAATTGGCACTCAGACTGCTCCCCTTTGGGAAACCGTGTTCTGGCCCCGGACTAGGATGCCTAGACGGGGACCCCATCCTAAAGGAGTACCTCCATGCTGTGCCGCACTCGCAGTCTGTTGCTCGCCGGACTGCTGGCTCCATTGCTTCTTTCAGGTTGCAACAACACCCTAAACCCCCTGTGTACCAGCGCTAGGCCGGCACCCTTGATCGGTTCAATTTCCCCCAGCACAATGACCTTCGCGCAAGTGCAACAGGGCGTCGAACTCGTCGTCAACGGCAGTAACTTCGTTTCTTCGACTGAGGTGATGATCAACAGCACCCCTCTGGGCGCTAGTGTTGTCAGCAGTACGCAATTGAAAGTGAAAGTCTCGTCCGATGTGATATCAGGGCCCGGTCAGGTAAAGGTCATGGTGCAGACTCCGAGCGGCAATACCGGAGATCTCGGCTGCACCAGCGGAGGAAAAAGCAGCGTGCTCGTGTTGACTGTCCACTGAGCGCTTGCGGGCAAATCGGAATGCTCCTCGCGTTCCAATTCTTCTGCGCCCACGGTTCCATGTTCGATGAATTGATCCGGAACTTCGAGTCCGGGGCGAACGGAGTTCCACTCTGGTTCGCACCGGTACACGAGCACCGTGGGCGCACACCTTTCCACTTAAATCAGATGTGAGTGGCAACTTCACGTGATAGGTGTGTGGCCACCCGAGTTTTCTTGAGAGGTAGCGAATGACTGCTCGTCCCGATTCCACCCCCGAAACCCTTAAATACCCACACTGGCAGCGCGAGTTTGATGCCGCAATTCTAGAAGGTGACCCAAAGACACTGCGACAGCGTGTGGACGCCGCAGAAGCCGCCCTTTTTCTTCGCTTACAAGCACTGGCCGGAAACGCCGAGGGACAGGCGGAGCAGCGAGCCATTGCTGATGCCATGCGGACCCTGCGAGCCATTCAGAAGGAAAAGTTGGCTTACCCAGATTGGCACAAAAAGTAGTGGCCGGCTCATCGTGTTTCCGCATCCAAGCGAGTTGTGCCAACTGCCATGCCCAAGAAGCGTGTCTTACTGGTAGACGACAACACCGCCGTGCGTTTGCTGGTGCGTCAACTGTTTGAATTGGAACCTGACTTCGAAATCGCAGGAGAGGCAGAAAACGGGCAGGAGGCTGTCGATAAAGCTGCAAATCTGAAACCCGACCTGGTCATCTTGGACCTTTCCATGCCTGTCATGACGGGGCTCGACGCCGCGCCTCTGCTGAGGAAACTCCTGCCCGATACGTCAATTATTCTCTTCACGGTTCACGAAGGCAGCGAAGTACAACGGCTGGCAAATGAGTCCGGCGTGGACTCAATCGTTTCCAAGAGTCAGGTAGCGACTGAGCTGATCCCTCGCGCGCAAGCACTGTTGGAAAAATCCCATTCTGGCAAGCTTCCCAACGCCAGCTAAGACGAAGGCGCCCGCCTTGAGGAAAATAGGGATTCCCGCAATGCCTGGCAACGACCATCCACTTTAGACCTCGGACAACAGTAGCGCATCAGGAAACTACATCGGCCTCGCCCGTCCGGCTTGCGTAAAGTGCGAATGCAAGAATCGCAGCCGGAACCAGCATCACGATACCCGTACTTGTGGCCACGGTGCGAGCGGAAATGCCTGCATCAAGAAAACGGCCCGCCAAGTAGGCTGTGACCGCAAACGTGAGACTGCCTAAACCGAGGTCTGCAGCGAAAACACGCCCTCGAAAACGGTCCTCTGTATGAACCTGCAGTAGCGTCGTAGAGAAGACCCAAACCGTTGACCCTCCCATGTGTGCCAGCATCGCACAAGCCGCTGCCATCCAAACGCTGCGACTTGCGCCCAGGACACCATAACCAACTGCTATCGTGAGATACCCGAGCAGGATGCCCAGGCGAAGACGATGGTCGCTGCGGCCCGCCCACCGCGCCGCTACCAGCGGTCCCACAAGCGCTCCCAGACCACGTCCGCCGAGCAGAATGCTCATGCCGAGAATAGCTCCGCCAGCGGGATCGATGCCACGACCTCGCACGACGAATTCACGCGCTCCCATCACCGTAAAGATGACCCAGCTCGGTCCTATCATTAATTCTCCGGCTTTTGCAAAAACCGCCGGCAGCAACGTCGGATGGCTTCGGATGTACCGAATTCCCTCCCATATCGGAGAGAAGTCGCCAAGATCGCGTGCGCGAAGCGGAGCTGCCGATTCGGCGTGCGGTTCAGCGAAATGCATTCCGCTGATCAGAAGTGCCGATGCGAGAAACGAAAGAGCGTTGAGAATAAAGACCGTGTTACGCCCGAAGTAAGCGGCAACCACTCCGCCCACCGCGGCTCCGATCAGCAGATTCACCGACCAGGTCGCCGAAGACAGGGTGTTGGCGACGAGAACCTGATCCTCAGACGCGATGTTGGGAATGACAGAACTGCGCGCTGGTTCGAAGAACGCGGCCATGGTGGTTTCCGCAAGCAATAAAGGGTAAATGAGCCAAACCGTCGAGCGAGAACGCACCATCAACATCGACAGCACCACCACGAACCGAACCATATCGGCAGCGATCATCACGTGTTTGCGGTGCAGCCGATCGTTCACTACTCCGGCTGTCGGGCCCACGAATGTCTGAGGCAAAACCTGCAGGACCAGGGCCAACGCCACCGAACTAGCGTGCCCGGTCAACTGCAGGAGGAGCGCATAGATCGAGAGTGTGTAGAACCAATCCCCGATCTCGCTGACGATCTGCGCCAGCCAGAGGCGCCGGAAATTTCGGTTTCCGCGGAGCAGTCGCACGTACGAAGCGGGCGTGATGGAAGACGCAATGTGCTCCGGTTCAGGTTCCATGGGAGTGCATAGGGTAATCGGTAAGGCGTCAGCGGGCAAAGTCACACCGCATGTTGACTTCGGTCCGATGGGTAACCTACCATCCACGCGCGCTGTTTCTTCGACCTTGTCGCTAACCGAAGCCCTTCGGAATCGTCCGAATCGGGCAGGAGGAACTCATGAAGAGATTTTCCCAACTGGCCGCGGTTCTAGTTCTGGCGATGGTCGCATTTGCGCAGAGCGACGAGATAGGTCCTAATGAAAATCTTGTCGCTGAGGGTATTCCCAAGATTCCCGCGTCGCTGGCGGAATCTGTCGGACGCTACAGCGAATTTCGCACAGCGGGCTTTGCCAGCTGGCATCCGGCCAAGCGCGAGATGCTGATCGAGACTCGATTTGGCGATACCTCTCAGGTACATCAGGTGAAGTTTCCAGGCGGCGCGCGCACACAGCTTACCTTCTTCCCCGATCGCATCGCAGGAGCCAGCTATCAACCGGGCAAGGGCGACTCCTTTCTGTTCGTAAAAGACGTCGGCGGAGGTGAGTTTTTTCAACTCTATCGCTATGACCTCGCGACAGGAGACATTACCTTACTGACCGATGGGAAGTCGCGGAACACCAGTCCCCGCTGGTCGTATCAGGGAGACCGCATCGCCTACGGCTCCACAAAGCGGTCGGGCGACGATGTGGACATATGGATCGTCAACGCGTCCGATCCGACCAGTGCACGCATGGTCGCACCAATGGAAGGCGGAGGTTGGGAAGTTTCTGACTGGTCGCCCGATGACAAGCAGTTGCTGCTGATCAATTCTGTCTCCGCCGCGGAGACCTCCGTCTGGCTGTTGGATGTGTCCTCGGGAAAGAAACAGTTGCTGACTCCCAAGACCGAATCAAAGACCGGATCCGAGACCGTGGCCTACGGCAGTGCGCGCTTCGCCAAAGACGGCAAAGGCGCGTACATGACCAGCGATGCAGGCTCGGAATTTCAGCGGCTGGTCTATATGGATTTCGGGACCCGTAAGACAACCGTATTGACGGCTGCGCTGAAGTGGGACGTCGACGAGCTGGATCTCTCGCAAGACGGCCGCTGGATCGCGTTCGAGGCCAATGAAGATGGCATCAGCATGCTGCATGTTCTCGACACGAAAACGGCCCAGGAAATTCCCGTGCCCAAACTGCCGATCGGCGTGATTGGCGACATTCAGTGGCGCGACCATAGCCGCGAGCTAGCTCTTAGCCTGAGCACGGCAAATCAGCCCGACGACGTGTATTCAGTCGACATAGCTTCGGGCAAGGTTGAGCGTTGGACTTTCAGTGAGACCGGGGGACTCAATAGCGCAGGGTTTTCGCAGCCGCAGCTGATCCATTGGAAGTCATGGGATGGTCAATCCATCTCAGGATTTCTCAACAAGCCCCCAGCAAAGTTCGCCGGTAAGCACCCGGTGATCATCAGCATTCATGGCGGCCCCGAGGGACAGGTACGCCCCGATTTCGCCGGACGCGACAATTACTACATTAACGAACTGGGCATCGCCATGATCTATCCGAACGTGCGCGGCTCGACCGGATACGGCAAGAGTTTTCAAAAGCTCGACAACGGGTTTCTGCGCGAAGGCTCATACAAGGACATCAGTGCTCTGCTCGACTGGATTCAAACACAACCCGACTTGGACGCCGACAAGGTCATGATCACCGGCGGCAGCTATGGCGGCTTCATGACGCTGGCGATCGCGACTAACTACAACGATCGCATTTGCTGCTCGGTGGACGTCGTGGGGCCCTCGAATCTCGTAACCTTCCTCGAGCACACCTCGGGATATCGCAAGGATCTGCGGCGTGTCGAGTATGGCGATGAGCGCGATCCCAAGATGCGCGAATTTCTCGAATCGATTGCGCCAGCCAATAAAGCAAAGAACATTACAAAGCCCCTGTTTGTGATTGCAGGGCAGAACGATCCGCGAGTCCCGGCAAGCGAGTCGGCACAGATGGTCCAGGTAGTTCGACAGAACAACACCCCGGTTTGGTGGCTCCTGGGTAAAGATGAAGGGCACGGCTTCGGAAAGAAGAAGAATCGCGACTTCCAGTTCTATGCCACGGTGATGTTTGTGAAGGAGTACCTACTGGAGTAACCGTCGATCAAATCCTCGCCGGGCCGCCAGCCTCGCGTTGGCTGCTTCTGCGATTTCTTTGCAACCTATGGTGCAGCTTAAACATGCCCACAAGACTGTTGCAAGCTATTTATTTACAACAACATAAGCGTGCCTGGTGAATGTAGTCGAAGAACCCTGATGGCATGCGCCGTGCATGCGATCGGGAGGGCCGGAGAACCCTCCGCTGATGCGCTTGTCGATCAGAGCTGTGGCGACTTCGATAGCTTTACTGTTAATCGTTTCAGGAGCAGCGTTGGCTAACACCGGTAACGACTTTGCCTCGTACACTTGTGGCCAGACTTCGAATGTTCCGCGCTTCAGCGGCAGAAACCGAAGCCACGGATTTCTGCTCGACCACAACATCTTCACTCAACACGGCAAAGACTGGGACGGAGATAGCTTCACCGGCAGCGTGGGTTTTGAGGGCCGCTACGCTGATGGCTAGATCGTCTGCATCACTCTCAAACCGAAACCCGAGATCATCCGGATCAACAGCGTTCCCGAACCTGGATCGCTAGCCTTGATTGGCACCGGGCGGTTCGGTATCGGCGTTAAGGATACGGCGCAAACTGCGCGCGTAGCGAACTCCCAATTTGCTGTTCAAGCCTCGGGCAAAACGGCCCTAGGCTTTATTTGCTCACTCTCCGGGCGTGAACTGTCCTTGCGGACCATTCAAGAGGTGAGGCGAAAAGAAAACCTATTGCGGAGGCGCGAGACGATCCCCGTTGGGACCCGACTGCAAGTCTTTCTTCAGGTCTTCAGCGATCTGCTTGCCATGAAAGCGGCCGTTCTCGATAAAGATCTCGTTGGTACGTGATCCCGAAACGATCACGCCTGCAACATAAATTCCCGGGACGTTGCTCTCGAGCGAAACCGGATCGCAAACCGGGCGGCATTGCTGTTCTGACAATTCGATCCCCATACTCCGCAGAAAATCGTAGTCCGGATGGTAGCCGATCAGGGCAAGCACGAAGTCGTTCTTCAGACGCAGAGTCCCCGCGGGCGTTTTGATCACCACCTGATCAATGCCAATTTCCTCTACCGAACTGTTGAAGTATGCTTCGATCTCGCCGTTCTTGATGCGGTTCTCGATATCAGGCTTGATCCAGTACTTCACATGATTGTGCATCTGAGCGTCCCGGTGGACCAGCGTGACACGCGCTCCATGACGCCACAAATCAAGCGCGGCAATCGCCGCCGAGTTCTTGCCGCCGATCACCACCACGTCGGTATCGTAATAAGGATGAGGCTCGCCGTAGTAGTGCGAGACTTTTGGTAGATCCTCGCCTGGAATGCAAAGCTGATTGGCCAGATCGTAATAGCCGGTCGAAACAATAACCTTCTTGGTGCGGTAATCATGCGGCCGTCCCGCGCGGTCGGTCGCCGTGATGGCGAAATTCCCCTCTTTCCCCATCACCGTTTTCACCCATTCGTACTGGCGAAGATCAAGATGGTAATGTTCGGCCACTTTGCGGTAGTACTCGAGAGCCTCTTCACGATTGGGCTTCTGCTGGGCCGTGGTGAAGGGAATGTCGCCGATCTCCAGCAGTTCCGGGGTCGTAAAGAATGACATGTTCGCCGGATAGTGGAACAGCGAGTTCACCAGGCATCCCTTGTCGAGAATGATGACCTTAAGGCCGATTTTCTGCGCCTCGATGGCACATGCCAGTCCAGTCGGCCCGGCCCCAATTACGAGCACGTCCGTGCCCATGTCCGGATCGGGCTTGGCCTTCGCTTTCGCGAGGGTAAGAACTTCTTCGGCAGCAAAGGATTCAGGCATGGGATCGGCGCGGAGTCGGTCGAGATCGACGTGGGTTCGAGCACAACTCGGAAACGGATGATTTTAGCATGCTAGAAAAGCACAGCTGATTTCAACAATCAAGCTTTGGGTCGGGGCAGCTTCAGCCCTACCGCCGAAGCCGTAAAACAACGCGGGGCTTTAGCCCTGAGGAGAGAAAAGCAGGCGTTATAATCTTCGGTTGCACTGATCTCTCCGCTCTTCTCAGGAGCCTTCATGTCCACTCTTACCGAGCCCACCACGAAAACCCGCATCGAATCCGACAGCATGGGAAAGATCGAAGTCCCGGCTAAGGTGTACTGGGGCGCGCAAACCCAGCGTTCGCTCCTGCACTTCAATATCGGCCGCGACACCATGCCTCCCGAGCTGATTCGAGCCTTCGGCATCCTCAAGAAAGCCTGCGCTCTGGTCAATCAGGATCTTGGCAAACTTCCGGCTGACAAAGCGAGGTTGATCGTCCAAGCCGCCGACGAGGTGATCGCCGGCAAACTGCACGACCAGTTCCCACTGCGTGTCTGGCAGACCGGCAGCGGCACCCAGACCAATATGAATGTGAACGAGGTCATCTCCAACCGCGCCATCGAGATTGCGGGCGGCGAAATGGGTTCGAAGAAGCCGGTTCACCCTAATGATGACGTCAACATGTCGCAATCGTCGAACGACACGTTTCCCGCAGCCATGCACATCGCCGCCGCAGATCGCGTAAAGGATGCGTTGATACCGGCAATCAAGACCGTGCGCGACGCTATTTCCGCGAAGGCGAAGGAATTCAGAGATGTGGTAAAGATCGGCCGCACTCACCTGCAGGACGCCGTCCCTTTAACCGTCGGACAGGAATTCGGCGGCTGGGCCAGCCTGCTCGATCGCGACATTAAGCGTCTGGAGCAGGTTCTCGAAGGACTCTACGACTTGGCCATTGGTGGAACCGCTGTCGGCACCGGTTTGAACACGCATCCGGAATTTGCTGAGCGCGCTGCGAAAAAGATTGCCGAACTTACCGGACTTCCCTTCCGCTCGCACGGTAATAAGTTCGCTGCCCTCTCGGCGCACGATGAGATCGTATTCGCACAGGGAGCAATGGAGACTCTCGCGGCGTCACTCATGAAGATTTCGAATGACATTCGCTGGCTCGCTTCGGGGCCGCGCTGTGGGCTAGGCGAACTGTCGATCCCGGAAAATGAGCCTGGCTCCTCCATCATGCCGGGCAAAGTGAATCCGACGCAGTGCGAAGCCATGACCATGGTCTGCGTGCAGGTGCACGGTGCAACGGCCGCAATCGGATTTGCCGGATCGCAGGGTAACTTCGAACTTAACGTCTACAAACCCGTCATCATTTACAACTTCCTGCATTCGGTTACGCTCATCACCGACGCCTGCCACGGCTACGTCGAATACATGCTCAACGGCATCGAAGTCGACCGCGCCAAACTGGACTGGTATGTGAAGAATTCACTGATGCTGGTTACCGCGCTGGCCCCCAAAGTGGGATACGACAAAGCGGCACAAATCGCGCATACCGCTCACGTCGAGCACAGCAGCTTGCGCGAAGCCGCGCTGAAGCTGGGCTATCTTACCGGCGAGGAATTCGACCAACTCGTGAAACCGGAACAGATGACGCATCCATAAACCGCTGACCACGGCGCCAGGACCCCTGATGCCGGGGATCGATCAAACCCGTTCACTGTCGCCAGCGCGCCGAGGATGGGTTGAGTCGGTTTCTATTTCCATGGGTCTGAACTTCGCCTTCGCCGGCGTGGTCGTGATCACCACTACGCTCACCAACACGAGCAACGTCCCTGCAATCGTACGCGGGCCAATCGCTTCGCCGCCTAGAAAATATCCAACCAGAACCGCGACTACCGGATTCACGTACGCGTAGGTCCCGACTTTCGTCGGGGACTCGTGGTGAATCAGCCAGACATACGCCGTGAAGGCAACGATCGAACCGGCCACGATCAAATAAGCCAAAGCGAGCCATGCTTCTCGCGAAACAGCCTCGACGCGGAAGCCGCGGAATTCCCCAAGCAACGCCGCAGTCAGCGTGAGCAACACGCCTCCCGCAAGCATCTGTGCCCCAGAACTCATGGCCTTGGCAGCGGGTAGTGGCATCTTGCGGCTGAGAGACGCGGCCGCGGACCAACTGATCGCCGCAACAATCAGAGCGCACGCGCCGGCGGTGTCTACAGGAGCCCCTCCCAGGCTCATCGAGCGACCTACGAGAACGGCTACGCCAGCCATCCCCAGCAGAAGAGCAAGCCCGAGACGGGGCGTGAGGCGTTGCGTTCGCAGAAAAACGATCTCCGCGATTGCCATGAACACAGGGATAGTGGCCATCATGACCGCCGCAACGCCGGACGGCACCCGGCGCTCAGCCCAGAAGAGTAATCCATAGTCGAGAACAAAAATAAGGACGGCCAGAAACAACGACGCGCCCCACTCACGCACGGTCGGAGAAGGAGTGCCTCGAGCCCGCATCCAGCCGTAGAGAACAACTCCCGCAACCAGAAAACGCATCCCTGCCAACAAAAACGGTGGGACTTCGCGTACGCCTACTCGGATCGCAAGGAACGTCGATCCCCACACAAAATAAATGATGGCGAAAGCAAGCAGAACCTTCCAGGCACGAGGTTGTGAAACAGCTTCCACGCAGATGATCCTTTGAGCAGAATTGAAAAACTAGTTGAGCCCGATTAGATCACCAGCGGACCGCCTGGGGAGCGGATTCCTGGCATTAAAAGTTTTTATGGGGGTATAACGACGGACGCGCCGGGGCCAGAAAGTCCGCGCAACTCCGGCTTGCGGATGCTACAGGACTACTTCTTCAGCAAGCTGGTGTGGCTGGCGACGCATTGCCACTTTCCGAGCTCTAGAACCCAAGTGTCGGTGAAGCGTCCGACATGGTCATAAGGCTTGCCTTGAAAACTGCCCTGCGTGTGATAGACACCGGTGACGACCGCAGTGTCGCCGAAGAAATTCATTTTGACATCTTGAATATTGAGCGCGGCAGGTTTGAATCTCGGATCCTTGATGTCAGCCAGAAATTTCTGCTTGTCGCTGAGTTCGCCGTCCCATTCGGTATTCACAAACCGGCTGGAAACCAAAGCCTCAAGAGCAGACGAATCGCGGTTGACCTGAGCTTCATTCCACAAACGCTCCAGGACGAGCAGCTTGCTTTCGCGTGGATCGGCCTGCTGGGCGGCCAGTCCGATCGCGCTCATAGCCAGCAGAACACAGCAGCAAAGGTTGCGCATTTTCTTCTTACCGTGTTCGCCGGCATCCCCACCTGGGGCGAACCTACCAGAACGATAGCAATCGGAAAGCTGCCCTTCCAACGAAAATCGATGAAATCCAGTTACGAATGTCACCTCGTTCAGACCTCGGATTCCCGGGCATCCAGGCGGAATGGAGTCGCGTCTTTGGGTATCAGGTCTCCGCTGAGGCCCTTTAGAACGCCCAACGCAGCAACGTCGCTCCCACGGTGAACCCGGCGCCCACCGACGCCAGCATCACGAGGCTTCCCTTCTTCAACTTGCCTTGTTCCAAGGCGGTATTCATCGCCAGCGGGATCGTCCCTGCCGTGGTGTTTCCGTAGCGTTCGATGTTCACGACTACGGCCTCGGGGCGAAGGGCGAGGCGATCGGCAGTGGCGTTGATGATGCGCAAGTTGGCCTGGTGTGGAATGAACGCATCAATGTCCGAGCCCTTCAAGCCGTTGCGTTCGAGCAGTTTCTGGCAGAGCTCGGTCTGTTTGCGCACGGCAAACTTAAACACTTGTTGCCCATCTTGGTGTACGTAATGCATTCTCTTCTCAACCGTTTCTTTACTCGTCGGGTTCAGGCTGCCTCCCCCGGGCATGTAAAGGAACTGTCCACCCGAACCATCGACTTCGTGAATGAAATCGATCAGCCCTACCGAATCATCCTCGGCAGGTTCCAAAATTGCCGCGCCCGCACCGTCCCCGAAGATCACGCACGTCGCACGATCGGCGTAGTCGATAATCGACGACATCACATCCGATCCAATCACCAAAACCTTCTTGTGACTGCCGGTGCCAATGAATTGCGCCCCCACTTGCACCGAATAGAGAAAAGCCGAGCACGCGGCGGAAAGATCGAATCCCCACGCTCCCTTTGCGCCCAACTTGTCCTGCACCACGCATGCGGTGGAAGGAAAGAACATGTCGGGGGTAACCGTGCCGACAATGATGGCATCGATGTCGGTGGCAGCAATCCCGCGCTGCGCCAGGGCCTTGTTGGCGGCGGCGACCGCCAGATCGCTCGTGGCGACACCCTTCTCGGCGATATGGCGCTCGCGTATCCCGACGCGCGCCATGATCCATTCATTATTGGTGTCGACCATTTTTTCGAGGTCGGCATTGGTAAGCACGCGAGGCGGCACATAAGTGCCGAGAGCGCTGATTTTGGCGCGAATCGGTTTCGTCAACAAGAACTCCTGGAGTAATCGCTCAAGTATTCTGAATGATCAGAAGGAGAATGTCTAACGGCAGGCGTCAGACCTCGGGCGGCAGGCGCTAGCCCGGCAGAGGGAAGCGTCAGCGACTTGCCAGCTGCGAAAAGCATGCGACCCAGATAATCAAAGCATGGCAGTTCAAAGGAGCGGATATCCCGCCGTTTGCAGGCTGACGCCGGAAGCCCGACGCCTGATGCTAGAATGCCCAGCGCAACAACGACGCCCCCGAAGTAAACCCAGCGCCCACGCTTGCGATTAGCAAGCAATCACCTTTTTTCAGTTTTCCCTCTTCCACCGCCGTCTGCATGGCAATGGGGATCGTGCCCGCCGTGGTGTTCCCGTAGCGATCGATGTTAATGATGACTTTTTCCAGCGGCATTCCCAAACGGTCTGCAGTCGCCGTGATGATGCGCCGGTTCGCCTGGTGCGCGATGAAGCAGTCGATATCCTTTCCGGTCAAGTTGTTCTTCTCCAGGATTCGTTCCGTCATCTCCGCCATCTTCCTCACTGCATACTTAAAAACGTTTTTGCCGTCCTGGTGGATGCAATGCATTTTCTTGTCGACCGTTTCATGCGTGGCTGGATTCAAACTTCCCCCGCCCGGCATATAGAGAAACGGCCCTCCCATGCCCTCGATCTGCGCCACATGATCCAGTACCCCAACATCCTCATCCGCAGTAGGTTCGAGCAACACCGCGCCGGCACCGTCGCCAAAAATGATGCACACCGCGCGATCGGTGTAGTCGGTCATCGACGAATTCACGTCAGAGCCGATCACCAACACCTTCTTGTACTGCCCCGATTCGACGAACTTCACACCCGCGTTCAGCGCATAAAGAAATCCCGAGCAACCGGCAGAAACGTCGAAGCCCCAGGTATTTTGGATGCCCAATTTATGCTGCACCAGGCACGCCGTCGACGGATACATCATGTCCGGCGTGACCGTGCCTACCACGATCAGATCAACCTCCTGCAAATCGAAGGGATGCGATTCGCACAAATTCTTCACGGCCGCGACCGCCAGGTCGCTGGCCGCCACTCCCTTTTCGGCGATATGTCGCTCGCGGATCCCGACGCGTTCCACGATCCATTCGTCGGTGGTGTCGACCATTTTTTCCAGGTCGGCGTTCGTCAAAAGACGAGGCGGCAGATAAGTGCCTAAAGCACTGATTTTGGCGCGGATCGGTTTCGTCAATGAGAGCTCCCAAAAGATGAAAACTGAGTATTCTCAAGGATTGGGAGGAGAATGTCTAACGAAAGTATGCCCTCCGGATCATCCTGTGCCAACCGCCGGGGCTCTCTGCCAGCGCGTGCCGGAACGAACTCTGCGAGTCGGATTGGGGAAGACCGTGAGCAAAGCTTCAGAAGCTGTAATCCGGAGGTTTGATCCCCTTGGCGCGCATGTACACCTCGCATTGCGCTCGGTGGTGCGCAGTGTGCACAAACATGTTTATGATCATGGCGCGGCCGTCTGGATCACTACGACCTTTCCACGACGGAATGTGCCAGGTGCGTTGTAGGTTCTCCGGGGTGATCTTCGGCAAAACGTCGAGCACGTAGTCGTAGGATTGCTCAAGTAGTTTAACCGCAGTCGCTTTGTCAGATGGCATCGCCTTGCCTGGATCAAATTGGAAGGGCGGCTCGATGCCCGTAATTTGATGAAAACGAAATACGTTCGAGCCGGCGATGTGAATCATCTGCTCCCCAAACGTCATTTCCTCCGGGTTGGGTTTAAAACTGTAGAGATCAGCGGGCATTGCGTTCGCCACCTCAAGCGTGAACTGTTTAGAAATCTGCCAGTCATGGACGAATTCCGGCATGTCGAGCACGGAGTTTACTTTGGCGGCCTGAGCCGCAGCAGCGCTAACGGCCAGGCTCAACCCCGCGAACAGCACGCAATGGCGATAAATTTTCACTGCACCCTCCCCCGGTCGTCCTGGTTTGCGCGATCCAGATTCTAGACGGACAAGAGGACATTGTGTAACCAATGACCAGGTCGCAGCATTCAAGCGGCCGCCCGACCACGCTCATGCTCCATCCATTCGCGAATAAAACCTGGGCAGGAATCAATGCTGAAATCACGATTTTCGCCTTCAATCAGATACAAAAGCGCCGACCGGTCGAGTTCCTCCAGATGCGAGAGGTTCAGCATCGGCCACAAGTGGCACTCGGCGGCGGAATGAACCAATTGGTCCAAATAAGCCAGATGCCCCTGGAATAGCTTTCCAGATACTCGGATGGTGACATGGGGAGCAAGTTTGGGGGAAACACCCTGATTCTTCATTTTTCTCCTCGCGGGGCCGGGCTGACTTGCCAACCCTACTCTGTCTTGATGCTCGCGGACGGGTTTCTTGCGAAAAGAGTCGTAAAAGGCTTGTAAAACTTGGTAATCGTTTGGTCAGGAACCCGCTCCCCATATCGCCCGCTTCCGATTGAACCGACCTCGCCTCCGATGCGGGGTTGTCACTCACAGCGCAGTATGGTGGTAGAGGTCTCTCTCAGATGTCGACGAATAGCCGAGCAGACTTTGCCCGGCAGGTTACCCCGCCGATAGATGCTGTTGCTGCTCATGAATTCAGAACTAGACAAAAACCAGACAAACTGCAAGCCCAAAACGCTTTACCCGCATAAACACAGGGGATTTGTGAGGCGCAATGAGTACCCGACGAACCCGAAAACGCTCAGATCGTGGTACTGGGTGCGGACCACCTTTATGGCGATTGAAAACACCATGGTGAATGCGGAAGGGGAAACCGTCACCCTGAAGCCAGGCGCCGAGGTTGACGTCGTCATCGAAGCAGCAGTCGAAGATACGATTAAGAAATCTGACCCGCCGTTGGCCATGCGCAGCGCCTAGTCTTCACGGCGTATCACGCAGAACGGGCGAACATACCCGTTAGTAACCAAACTCGGGCGTCACGAATTAAACGGCAGTTCGAGAAATAGAGCGTATGATCAAAGGGATGCCCTACATCTCGGAACACCTCTCCAGCCTTCGCCAGGAAATCGCTGATTTGCGCAACCTGAACGCCCGTTTCGCCGAAAAGGGCGGGCACAATGCTCTCGATCAGACGGCTCTCGAGTTGCGCACCACCCGTCTTCGCGAGATCAAACAAGAACTCTCTAGCATGTTGAACCGTCCTGACGATCCCAAGGTTTGGTGGGAACGATCTCGCAGGCCGCAGCAAGCGTAATCTCTCGGCTGATCGCGGTGTCCACGTTTCGGGAGAGTCGAAACGTGGGCTGCCGCACTCTCCATCACCGCGTTCCGAATTCCTGGTTTTCCTTTCCTTCCGTCTCACTTCAAGAATCATGCTGCATCGTCTTCCGCCGCTCACCTATCCGAAAGCGTCGCAGCCAAGGTACTGAGCACGGCATCGATCCCCTCGGCTTTGGGTACGCCTCCTTGGGCCATATCCTTGCTGCCGCCGCCGCCACCTCCGAGCTTCGCCATCGCTTCTTTCATGAGCGCTCCCATGTCGAACGGTTGGCCAGGAGACTGCGCGAACACGAGCGCCGGTTGCGGCGAAATTGTGGCAAGAAGGGCGATCGCGTTCGAAGATAGTCGAGTCAATTTCTGAGCCATCAGCTTCACGAAGTTCATGTCTCGTTCCGAGAGCACGCGGACAACGATCTTCCGCCCGTTGGTTTCCGCAGTTTGCCCGAGCAGAGAGCTGGCATGTACTGCGGCGAGTTCGTCCTGAGACTGCTCGAGCTGTTTACGCAACGACCGGATCTCGTCGAGCGCTTTCCGAGCCTGCTGCGGGACCTCATACAGATTCGCCGAGAATAAGGCCGCGGTTTCGGTGAGCACGGTGAAATCGCGGCGCGCAGTCGCGACGGCGCGCAGGCCCGCGACGAATTCGACGCGCCATCCCTGCCGCACTTTTTCCATCTTGCGCATCAGGATGCTGGCGATCTGTCCGGTTTGCGAAACGTGCGTACCGCCGCAAGCGCACAGGTCGAAGTCGCGGATGTCGATCAACCGCAGTTCGTCGCGCTCGGTAGGCGGAAGTTTGCGCAGCCCAAGCTTCCCTGCTTCTTCTCGGGTCACCAAGCGTATGTCGACGGTACGGTTCTCAAGGACAATTTCGTTGGCGAGGTGCTCAGCAGATTCGACTTGTTCCTTGGCCAGGGCGGGAGTGTCGAGATCAATGGAGCAGTACTCGTCGCCCATGTGGAACGAGACGGTCCCCATGTTGTAGAGACGCAGAAAAGCTGCGGAAAGGACATGCTGACCGGAATGTTGTTGCATGTGATCGCGGCGGCGCTCCGCGTCGATCTCGCCGCGAACCCGATCACCCGGCTTCACTTCCTTGGTCGGCGCTTCGAGATAATGAATCACCTTGCCGTCTTCCGCATCCGCAACCTCGGTCACGCGCATCTTGGAGCCGGCATCCGAACTGATCCAACCGGTGTCGAAGACCTGCCCTCCACTCGTGGGATAAAAGGCGGTGCGGTCGAGAATCAGCGCTGGGCGTGGAGAGTCGACCACATCTCGGACTTCTGCGTCGAAGTCGTACAAGAAAGAATCCTGGTAATAAAGGCGCGTGGTCATGGGAAGAAACCATTTAACCACAAAGCGCACTGAGCGCCGAAGCGCCGCTGCGGTTAATGCCGCGAGTCCATCGAGTGAGTCAATAAGGCCCGATGATCCCGCCGATTTGTCGCGCCGCCGGCTTCCCCGATTGTGCAGGCTTCGCGGCCGAGGACATCCTCACCGCGTTCGTATCCAGCACATCCAGGTATTTCAGCCCGGTGCCGGTGTTGAACAAGACCACAGTGTCATCCGGTTTGAAGAATCCATTGGCGCGAAGCTTGCGGTACGCGACCAGGGAGGCTGCTCCCTCGGGCGCGGCGAAGATCCCTTCGACCTTCGCCCATTGCCGCGTCGCTTCCACAATTTCTTCGTCGGTCGCGCTGATGGCTGTGCCGTTACTTTTCATGAGGATGTCGAGGATCAGGTAGTCGCCGTACGGTTTCGGCACACGCAGGCCTGAGGCCAAGGTTGCCGCGTTGGGCCACATTTCGGCGGTCGGCCGACGCTCGTCCCATGCCTTCACAATCGGCGCGCAACCTGCGGCTTGTGCCGTCACCATTTTGGGTCGCTCCGCACCGATCCAACCCAGCGCTTCCATTTCTTCGAAAGCCTTCCACATGCCGAGCAGACCCACGCCACCACCGGTTGGATAGATGATGCCTTGCGGCACTCGCCAGCCCAGTTGCTCGGCGACTTCGTAACCCATGGTCTTTTTGCCTTCGACGCGATAGGGCTCTTTGGTGGTGCTCACGTCGAACCAACCATCTTTTTCCCAAGTGCTTTCGTTCTTTAGATCGGCGACTTTGCGGGCACAGTCGCTGATCAGGCCGTCGACGAGAGTCACGTGCGCACCGTAGTAGTCGCACTCGATCCGGTTGGCCATAGGAACGTCTTTGGGCATGAAAATATGGGCTTCAAGACCGGCGGCGGCAGCGTAGGCGGCGAGCGCACCCGCCGCGTTGCCCGCGGAAGGGATCGCCAGCTTCTTCAAACCGAAATGTCGAGCCATGGTTACGCAGGCAGATAGTCCCCGCGCCTTGAACGATCCGGTCGGATTGAGACCTTCATCTTTGATGTAGACATTGGAATATTCGCGGCTGGGAAGCATCGGTGTGAATCCTTCGCCCAGGCTCACGGGGTTGGCGTCCGGTAGAACCGCATCATAGCGCCACATGGTGGGCGCCCGTCCGGCGAGCCGCGCCGACGAAAATCGACGCTTGATGTCCGCGAGATCGTACCGTGCGTAAAGAATCCCACCATCTTTGCTGCAAACAGTTTGCGGCCGGTCGGCAGGATAGTGTTCACGGCAGCGAGTACATTCCAGATGAGTCAACATGACGATGCTGAGTTTAGCATCCGGAAGGACCAGTTCTGAGTCAGCAGTTGAATCGAAACGAAAGTGCCTTTACTGAACAGACGCGGGACCGGTGCGACTGAGCCTTGCGCTGGTCCTCATTCCCTTTAACAAATCGAGCTGCGCGCTCACTGGCTGCCCCGGATCGTTCCTCGCTTCAGCATCTTCGTAATACTCCACGATATTCTGTTTAACATCTTCGGGGATGGTTCGTTCGCGTCTGGACGTTAAGCGGTGAAGCAGCTCCGCGTAGGCTTGATCGGCAAGGGGATAATCCCCCCGTTTGATCGGTTTTCCCGTGTCGAGATCAATGTTCGCTAGCGCCGCCGCACTCGCCTCGGACCCTAGTTTAAGCAGGGTAGCGTGAAATACATCCACGGTTTGATTCACGCTTCGCAAGTACCATTCCTCGGTATCGGCAGTAGGAATCTTGATGGCCAGATCAGCCGCCGGACCAATCTTCGGAATGACGAACACTAGAACCGCCAGCAGATGCGCCTTGACTCCCGGCCCCCGGTAGGTGTGCTTCCAGTGGCGCTCATAGCCGGTGCGGGCAACCCGCTCGGCGAAGATGCGATGCGCCTCGTCGTCAGGATGCGGGAGAAATTGATGGCGGTGCAAAACCACTTCGGCCTCTGCAATTGCGGAAATGAACGTGCGGACAGAACTGCGATAGCTTCGAAGCGCCGGCCGGGCTCGGCCCACAACTTCGTGAATATCAAATCCGTAAGTGTCCGCAAAAGCTTGTTCCAGAAATTTCCTCGGGACTTTGAATCCGATAAAACGAAAATATGCCGGCGGCGCAAACGCCGCATCACTGAGTTCGTCAATATCAAACGCAAATTCAGTCCGAATGTGACCGTGGGGACTCTCGCCATAGGTCACACTGGGTCCATACTTCCTGTTCAGATCTGGAAATGCCACCGCCGTCGCCGGATCAATCGCTTCCGAGTGCCCGATCGAGTCGCCCAGGTAGTGCGACAAAGCCCCAATCGCAAAGGCGTACTCTTCGATGGTGCGCGCATTCCGAAAGAGACACGAAATAAAGTCGCCAGTGCGCACGTAATGCGTCAGGTTGCTGAAAAACTTCTTGCCGAATGGATAGTAACCCATGTCCTGGACCGCTGAACCGCCGTAGGCATAGGCATGCGCGTCACGCATCTGAGCATCCGTCGCCCCAGGGAAACGCGCCAGAAGAAACGGGCGGATGGAATCGTTCCACGCCAGGTCAATCAACTCCTGATGCGTCAGAACGGAATAGGCTCGAGCGTTGGCGGCACACACCGTCATCGCCAACATGGCCGTCACCCCGCAAACGCATAATCGCAGCCGTCTTGCTAACTTGCTCATCGATAAGTTAGTTGCCAGACCGAACCCCTTAAGATGCGAATAAATATCGGCCTCCGAACGGCTGGAACTTTTTCGAGGCAACCCCTGGACGCGTCGTTCTGTACACGCGTCTGACCCAAATGGCGGGTACTTTGGGTTACTATCAGTGTCCAACTGAATTCCAAGGAGACCCTGAATGGGCAAATTTTTGTTTGGTCTGATCGTAGGTTTAATTGTGATTCCGGCATCTGTTTATATGTATTTTTCTTCCGGCAGCGCCCCCGTGGCGACGTCATCGACCCCGATGCCGTTTGAGAAGATGCTCGCGAAGATGGCTCTGCATGCCCACATGCAGAAAGAGATGCCCAAGTCCTCTCCCATCCCCGCCGACGAAGCCGCGTTTGTGGCTGGGGCGCAGATTTACAAAGATGACTGCGCAGTCTGCCACGGCGTTCCGGGACAGGCGCAAACCGCAATCGCCCAGGGAATGTTCCCCAAGCCCCCTAAGCTCATGGAAGGAACTGGCGTGACCGACGATCCTCCGGAGGAGAGTTATTGGAAAGTTGCCGGCGGAATTCGAATGACGGGAATGCCTGGATTCGACAAGCTGCTCTCGTCCACGCAGATCTGGCAGGTCAGCTTGCTGATAGCCAATGCCGACAAGCTGCCGCAGTCCGCGAAAAATACTCTGACCTCGGCGGGCATTCCGACCCCGATGAGCCACCCCATGACAAAGTAGCGTTTAACGGAAGTTGTCGACCAGCATGGCCTGCGCCTGTTCCTGGCCAGGCTGATCAAAAGCGACGGTTTTTCCGTCGGACGTCGCTCCAAGCCAGAAAGGGATTCGATCGAGCACGGCCACGGTGGTCGTGTGCTGCCGGGCAAAGTCATAGAAGCTTAGCACCGCCTGATGCCCGAGTGATGGGCCCACGAAAAGAATTCCTCCTGCGACGACCTGCCAGCTCGCCCATGTTCCCGGTCGCACCAACGGAAGCGGCGTCTCCGGGCCTCCTTCCACAGGCACCTGCCAAATTTCGGGCTCCGCCATCGGATTCTTGGCGTAATAGACGAACTTACCATCTAGCGACTCCAGGGCTGCGTGTCCGCCATGATGCGTCATCTGAACCGGAAGACCGCCCGTTGCTGGCATCTTCCATACCTGCCAGTCTCCCGCGCGTTGCGAAGCGAAATAAATCCACTTTCCGTCGCGAGACCAACTCGGACACACGCTGTGAAACGCGTCTGCCGTCAAAGTCTGCGGCGCGCCACCGTGCAGGTTCATGGTGACGATCTTGCTTCCGTTCGGCGTTGCTACGTCGAATGCTACCGACTGGCTATCGGGCGACCACCGAGGCGTGCCCGCACCGCCCACCGCGCTTAACTGGAATCCATTGCTTCCATCCCGGTTGCTCACCCAGATCTCCATCGTTCCGGAACGATCTGACATATAGGCGAGTTTCTTGCCGTCGGGAGAAAACTGCGGGCCCGGCCCCTGGTCCGTATCGCTGGTAGAAGAAACAGTCAGGTAGCGGTGTTTTTCGCCCGAATCCGCTAAATTCATTTGCCAGATGCTCAGGCTGCGCAGCAGGCGCTCATACGCGAGCCGATACCCACGCCGCGAGACGGCCGGATCCCATGCGGGCGCGCCTGCCTCCGCAATCTGCACGGCAGAGTCGGGAGCGTCCAGACCGACTCTCCACAGCGCTGGATGGCCCGTCCGATTGGACGAAAAGATGACCGAGCGTCCGTCGAACGACCATTGCGGAGCGCTGCTGATCCGGCCGCGTTCAGAGAGCAGGCGAGTCCCCTCACCCCCGCCGATCGGCGCGACCCAGATTTCATCCGGCGTCCCGATCTGCCGGTTGCGCACGAACATAACCTTCTGGCCATCGGGGGAAAACGCCGGACCCCAATCCTCTACCATCGACGGCGGATCCGTCACGCGATGCACGGTGGAGTCTTTGAGTGATAGAAAGTAAATGCCCGAGGCGCCGGCGAACGCGATGAACCTCCCGTCCGGTGACCAGTCAAGTTCTCCGTGGCGAGGCACCACCCCGCCTGTCGTGAGCTCGCGTTCGGCGGTGTCACTGGAAGTCAACTGAAACGCCGCAGACGTTGCCGTCACTCTGTCCTCTGCGTTGCGTTTCTGCTCACGCCCGCCGTCCGCGTCCGATCGTAGGAGCTTTGGATGATGCTCAGCGCCGCCTCGACCAGGAGGCGCGTCTGCACCTCGCGATCCGTTACCATCTTGTGGTGAAGGAACGAAGCGCCGAGCGCCAGCGTGGCAATGAGCGCCGCCGCCGAAACCGACAGCAAAAGGGCGAGCTTCGCCTTGATCTTGAGGCCGTTCAGAAAATTCACGGCAAACTTTGCCCCAAATGGGTCCGAAATCGTTGCGGGAATTCACCATAATGGGGAATTCCGGCTAAGAACCCCTTAAATATGGGCGCATTCCCGCGGATGCCGCGTCGACGGCCAGCGCGATGAAGGCCTGGACAGGAGGCGAGGCTTCGCTCCGCCGATAGGCGAGCGCGATCTCCGCCGACTTGCTCGCCTCCGACAGCGGCCGAAAGACGATGCCGGGCGCGGCGAGGGTGCAGGCCGATTCCGGGACGAAGGA
>Ga0209380_10000771_pt1 | contig 22671 bp, 27 predicted proteins | sample HubBroMetageWFT6_FD_188347 | JGI IMG/M metagenome (GOLD analysis project Ga0209380, IMG submission 188347) | Warmed and freeze-thawed soil microbial communities from the Hubbard Brook experimental Forest, New Hampshire - Hubbard Brook CCASE Soil... | ecosystem: Environmental > Terrestrial >...
GCATCTCACGCATGAGGATATCGGTGGCTCGCTCGACGCCACGCTCACCCCCGGTCATCAATCCATAGAGATACGCCCGGCCCACGAGGACGGTTCGCGCACCGAGCGCAATGGCCGCGACGATGTCGGCGCCGCTCATCACGCCCGTGTCCACCCACACCTCGGTCCGATCTCCTAGGGAGTCGACAACGTCCGGGACCAGGCTCAGCGGAACCGGCGCTCGGTCGAGTTGCCGGCCTCCGTGGTTGGACAGGACGATCGCGTCGACACCGGCGTCGGCCATGCGACGTGCATCCTCGACGGACTGGATGCCCTTGATGATGAGAGGTCCTGGCCAGCACGAACGCACCCACTCGAGATCCGCCATCGTCATGGTCGGGTCGAACAGCTCATCGATGAGCTCGGCGATGGTGCGGTCCCACCCACTGAGTGACGCGAAGGTCAGCGGCTTGGTGGTGAGAAGGTTCGCCCACCAGGCGGGATGCGAGGCAATGTCGGCCACGGTCCCGAATGTGAGTGCGGGAGGGATCGAGAACCCGTTGCGAACGTCACGAAGTCGATTCCCGGCGACGGGGACGTCGACGGTCAGCATCAGCGCCTCGAAGCCGGCTGCGTTGGCTCTGGTCATCAACTCCGCGCCGGCCGCGCGATCCTTCCACACGTACAGCTGAAACCACTTTCGTGCGTCGGGGGCCGCGGCGGCGACGTCCTCGATCGACGTGGTCCCCATGGTGGAAAGCGCATACGGGATGCCATGTCGCTCGGCGACACGAGCGACTGCTCGCTCACCCTCGTGGTGCATGAGACGGGTGAAGCCGGTGGGCGCGAACGCAAACGGGGCCGAGACCGCACGACCCAACACGACGCCGCTGGTATCGACAGCAGAGACGTCGTGCAGCGCCGACGGCGAGAACTCGAGTGTCTGGAACATGCGTCGAGCGCGGCGCAGGCTGATCTCACCCTCAGCCGCTCCATCGGTGTAGTCGAAGACGGCGCGCGGGACGCGGCGGCGTGCCGCGGTTCGGAGGTCGGCGATGGTCAACGCGCGAGAGAGCCGGCGGTCGGTCGCGTCGAGTTGGACAGGTCGCGCTCGAAGCAGCGGCTTGATCTCAGACCACTTGGGCAGCTGACGGTCAGGCATGTTCTGGCCCGACACGGTACGACCCCCGAGGCCGGGAAGGTCCCGGGCCAAGCGCGTCGAATCCTATCGATTGCTGCCGCGCGACCCGGGGTCCTGGAGGCCGTTACCGGCGCTCGATGAACCACGTGGACCGGAACGGCCGAAACCCGAAGCGTTCGTAAAGCCGCCGCGCGGGGTTGCCCTGACTGACCGTCAATCCCAGGCGTTTGTCGCCGGCCCGAGCGCAGGCCCCCAGGGCGTGCTCGAGGAGGAGCCCGCCAACTCCCCGACCCTGGAATTTCGCGACCACGAAGATCTCGGGAATCCACGGGCCACCCGCCCACCACGCAGTCGGCGCCATCTCGGTCACGAGAACGGCCGCTGCGATGGCACCGTCCGTCTCACGCACGAGGCGGGATGGCTCGGGCAGAACGGCGCCGCACGGCCCCTCCCCATCGAGGAGTTGCCGCCAGTACCTGGCGCGATCGACCCCCCACCAGATCTGGAAGTCGACATGGTCGGGAGCGGTGGCGGCCGAGGCGGCGTGGGCGAGGCTGACGGGATCGCGGTCAACGGCTCCAAGATGAAGGCCCGACGGCACCGCGCGACGCAGGGGAGCCTCCAGGTTCTCGAGGTCGACCGCCATGTCGTCGGCAAGCCGGCGAAGCCGGCCACCGGTCGCAAGAAGCCTGGCCGCCTCGGAACTGTCATGGGTTCGCGCCACATCCATGGCGTTGAGGCTAGCGCGGTTGTTTCACCTGGTAGGTCATGAAGGTGGCGAATGGCGACTGGCGCACCCCGAGGGGCTCGAGGTCGATCGACTGCGTGAATCCCTCGAAGAGACGTTTTCCACCGCCCAGGATGACGGGGGCGATGATGATCGTCAGCTCATCGACGATTCCCGCAGTGAGCGCCTGACGTATGACATCGGCACCGCCCATCACGTGAATGTCCTTGCCGGCTGCGGCTTCCCGGGCACGCGAGACCGCGGTCTCCACGCCGGACACAAACGTGAAAGCACCTCCAGGTGGTTGTTCCTCGGGGCGGTGGGTGACGATGAAGAACGGGAGTCCCCACGGATTCTGGTCACCCCAGTGCCCGGCAGCCTCGTACGTCCAGCGCCCACCGACGACCGCTCCGAGTGTCGCCATGGCCTCCGCGAGGAAGGCCGCGTCCTCGCCTGTCGGCTCACCTCGCCCCTGATCCGCATACGTCCACGCTCCGCCGAAGACCCAGCTGTGAAGACGCTCACCACCCTCGCCCAGGCCCTTGCCCGGCCCGTCATTGGGACCGCTGATGTATCCGTCGATTGACGTCGTGATTCCCGCAAGGACTCTCGCCATCAGTTACCACCTTTCGCGTGAACAGAACGTGCAATACCTCTGCAGACCGCATCAGCGCGTGAAACTCATCGCGCACATTCGCGGCCCCTTGGCCCTGCGCGCGCACGCGGACCTACTCCAGCAATTCCGAGGCGTGGTCGCGATACACCTGGGCCTTGGCCTCACCGCTGGGTCCTCCATGCAGCGCCTCGATGAGGGACACCAATCGCTTGGTCAAGATCAACAGGTAGCGCGTGTCTGGCGTGAGGGCCTCAAATGTGTGCGCGGTACCCGCGGGGACGAAGACCGTGGATCCGACGCCGGCATCCACCTCACGGTCCGCGAACCGAAAGCGAACGACTCCCGCGAGGATGCACCACGCCTCGTCATCAGCGTGATGCACGTGGAGTTCCGCGGGTCCGCTCCCCGACCACTCGCGGAGTGCGAAGGACTCCCCGGTGGCCTCGATGCGAGAGGACCGGCCGACACCGTCGCGCAGATTGACCACCGCATCAGCCATGCGCCAGGACCCTAACACGCATCACGCGATGAATTCGGCGACCACCGACTCGAGCTCCCCGCGACTCATCGCCCCGTCGCGCACGTCACGTCTGCTCCGCCGCGGTGGCGACTTCGCCCCACCGCGCAAACGCGGTGGCAAGTCCGGCAACGAGACGGTCAAAACTGCGATTGACGTCCACCGGCAATTCGAAGCCATGGTCGGCCTCCAGCGTAACGAAGCCATGGAGGGCGGCGCGCAGCGCGCGAATCGCGTCGATGGCATCGTCATCGCGCAAGTGGTAGCCGGCCATGACGTCGGCAACCACCCGGACAACGTTGCCGCTGGCGATCTCGTCGTCGACATCCCCCGGCAAAGGCGCTCGCTGCGCCGCCGCGTATCGACCGGGGTGCTCGATCGCCCAAGCACGGTACGCGTGGGCCATGGCGGTAATCGCCCCTCCACGGGCACGACCGACGGCTGCTCGCCGCAGGACATCGGCGAGCTCATTCTTGGCCCGCAGCGCTATGCCGCGTCGGAGCCCATCGGTACCGGCGACGTGCTTGTAGAGCGACGGCTGCCGGACGCCGAGTCGAGCTGCCAGGGCCGCAAGCGTCAGTCTCGACAAGCCAACCTCATCGGCAATCCGCTCGCCCTCCTCAACGACGAGCGTCTCGGTGAGCCCCGCCCTAGGCACGGTCGCCGAGGCCGCGCAGAAACCGGAGCACGGCGTCGGCTGTGATCTCGGGCTGCTGCGACTGCGGGTAATGGCCGGCCTCCGGCACGATGACCGCCTCACCACGCAGGGTCTGCGCGATCCATGCCGCCTCCGCCTTCGGGTCCGCGAAATCCGGATCCTTGTCGCCCATCACCACCAGAGTTGGTGCGGCGACCGCGCCGAGGCGAGCCTCAGCCGGGTCGTGGCTCACGTGCGTCGTGCGCGAGAACGCCCTCGCATGTCCCGGCCGGCGCAAGCCGGCGACCACCCGGTCGCGATAGGCGTCGAAATCGTCGGGACGCCGGCCGGCATAGAGCCTGGGAAGGTAGGACTTCCACGCGACTGCCGCCCACAACGGAGTCATCGCCACCCGAATCAGCAGCCGCTGCATCGCGCTCATCCTCGCGTTGCGAACGAACGGCCCGATCAGGACGAGGCCGCTCACCAACTCGGGTCGCTCGGCAGCCGAGATGACGGCCGCAGCCGCGCCCATGGAATTCCCCACGACGATCGCGGGACCCCCGAGCTTCTCGATGAGGGCCACGACGTCCGCAGCGGTCTCGGTGTCGCTGTAGGTCGCGAAGGCGGCGTCGCTGTCGCCGTGTCCGCGCAGGTCGGTGGCGGCGACGCGATAGCCCGCCTCGCGGAGAATCGGCGCCACGAACCGATAGGTCGCGCGCAGGTCGCCCATACCGGGCACGAGAACGACCAGCGGCCCGCTGCCGTCGATGTCGTACGCGATCCGCCCTTCGGGACGGGACAGATAGCTGGTTTCCTCGAGGCGGGCGGTGGTTTCTGTTTCCATTGTGGCTACTCTACTTAGCTCCATGGCTAATGTCAATAGCCTGGGCTCACCGTCGCTCTGGTCAGGGATGCGATGGAGCCTGAATGGCGCGGCCGACGCTCACCAGTAGATCCCAGGAGTTGCGGAGTGAGGTGAGCAGCAGAAATATGGCGATGCCGGAGAGCCACGCGAATCCGTCCTCGAAGTCGCCTCCGACGAACACGCCACCGATCGCGATGACGCCGATGATGGACAGCGCACTCGACCCGAATCTCAGGATCAGACGCTGGGCGCTGAGCGTTCGGTACTCGCTGCGTATCCCGGTCACGAGGCTGCGAACGATGAGGGCAGCCGCGACGCCACCCAGGCCGACCAGGTCCCAGCCGATCGACGACGCATCGCCGCTACGTGGAACGACCATGAACAGCGACGTGACGAGGGTGACAGCGAAGCCGGTCAGGGTGACCCTTGCCAGGCCCTCGACCTCCGGGCGCGTCACCACGACCCGGAGGTGCAGCGAGAGACCGACGAAGAGCAGCCCGACGAGGCTTGCCGCCGCGGTACCTGTTATCGCATAGAAGTCGTGCCAACCCAGCAGGGTGGTTGCAAAATTCATGCTCGCGATTCTGACGGCCCAGCCGTCCATGTGCGACAACACGTACCGGATGGCGACGCGGCCCAATGAGCATGGGGTCTTCGCCCCCGCGCGACCCACCGTGCATATACGCAGCACGGTTACACGCGTTGCGCCGTGTGCTGTGCCGCAGCCCTGATGCACACGGTGCAAGCGCTCGTCGTTGCTCACCCTGCGTAACCGGCGCGCGTATCGATGTTCGAATCCGGCGGAGCAGCCGGACGGGATGCGGCGGTGACCGCGGAGCAACGGATCAATGAAACAGAAACTTGTCATCCTTGGCGGAACGTTGAGTCTGCTGACGATCGCTGCGTGCGGTTCCGCGACCACGGGTGCGCTTGGTGGGGCACCGTCAACACCAACCACGGCGCCAACGCAAGCGCCGACGCCGACCCCGGCGCCGACGGCGGTTCCCACCGCAGCTCCGACCCCGACCCCGGTCGTTGTGCACGCAACGCCCCCACCTGCGATGGGCACGGCGTTGACCCTGCGCAGCGTGGGCAATCTCGGACCGATCCTCGTCGGTCCCAACGGCAAGACTCTGTACCTGTTCATGAGCGACAGCGCCACGATGTCCACCTGCTATGGGTCGTGTGCGCAGAACTGGCCACCATTGACCACTTCGGGAACACCGCGAGGAATGGGTGGCGTCTCGCAGAGCCTCCTCGGGACGATTACGCGCCAGAACGGCACCAAGCAGGTCACCTACCATGGACACCCGCTGTACTACTTCATCGCCGACTCGGGCCCCGGTATGGCCAATGGTGAGGGGGTGGACGCCTTCGGTGCTCGCTGGGAGGTGATCAACGCTGCGGGGGTAGCGGTCATCAAATGACGTCTCGCGACCAACGTCGATTTCCCAGAGCTTGATCGCGCGCTCCGCAGTGCTCCCCGCTATTCTCGACGCGCGACCACAAGTTCACGGCCCGGAACATCGGTTCCGGGCTTGGGGTTGGAATGCAGCGAGAAAGCGCCCGGAGCACCACGTTCTTCATCTGGGTGATCGCCGTACTCGCGGCGGCAATCACGTTCTATCAGCTCACTCGCCCGGGATTCCTGTTCGGCATCACCCCTGACATAGCCGCCTGGCTCGGCGGCTCCATCCGGCTCGTCCATGGATCGATGCCGTACCGCGACTTCGACCTGGTACAGCCGCCCGGATTTCCGCTGCTCGTGAGCCCGCTCGCGTTCCTCTCGGAGTGGATCGGCACGCGCGATGCGCTAGCGCTCCTGCGCCTCTGCACGCCTGTTCTCGCAGCGGCGAGCGTGCTGCTCATCGGCAGGGTTATCCGACCGCACGGACGCCTTGCGGTGATCGTCGCCTGCGGGGTCATGGCGCTCTACCCCGCTCAGTTGTACGCGCTCAGAAGCGGCCTGCTCGAATCAGTCGTCGCTTTCTTTTGCCTGGCTGGAGCCGCCCTTGTATTCGATGGCGATTCGTTCGCGGTCTCGGGTCGTCGCATCCTTTCCGGGGGGATCCTTTTCGGCATCGCCGGGACGGTCAAGGCGCCGGCCATCGTCCCGGTGCTCGTCCTGTGCGTTCTCTGCCTTCCTGACATCCGCCGCCGATTGCTTCCCTTCGTCACGGGTGTGGTCGCCGGGTTCGGGATCCCGACACTGCCCTTCTTCGTCATGGCGCCCGGATCCTTCATCCGCGACGTCCTCATCACGCCGCTGAGCAGCATTCCGGCGGGCGACCGCGTCTCGATTCCGGTGCGACTTGGTGATATCACAGGCACGTCGGCGTTCGGCGGCTCATCTGTGTCGATCATCGCCACCGTCGTGTTGGTGGCGATCGTGCTCGCAGCCTTCGTCCTGCCGCGCCGCCGGCCGTCGCCCTTGGAGTGGTTCGCAATTGCCGCGACCTTGTTGTCAGCGATCGCTCAGCTCGGCCCCAGCTACTACTTTGCAAACTACACGGCGTTCGTCACCCCCTTCCTGGGGTTGCTTCTGGGCATGTCTATCGCGCGTCTCGTCAACCAACGAGCGCCACGGCTGGTCGTTGGGATCGCCGCGGTCGGAGTCGCGATCCTGTTCACGCATCAGGCGCTGGCGATCGACGGGTCTGCGACATCCGACATCGCCGGCGTTGTCGACGCGGTCATCCCCGCGGGAGCTTGCGTGCTCTCGGATGCGCCGTCAAAGCTCGTGACCACCAATCGATTCGTCGCAACCACGCGCTGCAATGCCCTGATCGATCCCGAGGGGGCGACGCTCTCGTACGGATACGGTTCCCTTGGTGCGGAGCGCCTGTGGACGGGGATGGTCGAACAATGCGACTACATGCTGACGAGCACGCCGTTCGCACACTGGTACATCCCGCCGGATGCTCGACTGCGCGCGTATGTGGCCGCGAACTTCCAATTGATGCACAGCGCCGGGCTGCTCTTGTACGTGCGCAACGGCTTCCCATCCAGCGCCTGATGCAGGTTGACCGATAGGGTCGGTCATTTCACGCTCAGAATTCCTTCCTCATCCGAACCGATGTTTCGCGATAACCAAGGCTCAAATAGAGGTCCCGAGCCACCCGGTTGTGCCCGAACACATTGAGTGCGAGCGCGTGCAGTCCGTTGTGCTTCGCCTCCTGCTCAGCCAGTTGCATCGCCTCCCGACCATAGCCGCGGCCTCTGAACGGCTCGTCAACGACGATGTTGTAGATGAAGCCCACACCCGGGTCCCCGTAGGGGTGCTGGAGGGAGAGCCAGAGCCAGCCGACCGGCTGGCCCGCTGCCTCCAGACGGAAGATCAGCTGTCCAGGACTATCAAGGCCGTTTGGAAGGATCTCGGCGTCTTCGCGGCGAGCCTGCTCTTCAGCCGCAGCGCGCGTAAGGCCCCCGGACGCGACGATCTCGGATATGTATCCCTCTCGCTCCAACCCTGACCAAGCGGCATACTCGTCGGCGGTTGGACGACGGAGTGTGACGGACACTCGCTGAGTCTAGTTCGTCGTCCGCTCTCGCTCGGGCACCTTGTGCCTTCGGGTCTTTCGCTCTGTCACGCCGATGCTCGGACGAGCGCTGCGACCTGGAGTGGCAACGATCCATGCAGTCGACACCCTCCCCCAGCGCGCGAGTCGACCTTCATCTCACCGCCCAGCGCGTCGAGCCGATCCGTCATGTTGACGAGCCCGGATCCCTTCTTCACGGTGACCGGATCGAACCCGCAGCCGTCGTCCTCAACGTCGAAGAGCAGCCGGTCACCGTCCTCGCACACGCGAACCACCGCGTGCGAGGCAGCTGAATACTTCTGCACGTTCTGCAGCGCCTCCAGGACACAGAAGTACACAGCCGCTTCGGTTTCCTGGGGATAGCGCCGGGTCGCACCGGCCGCATCGACGGTTACCGGCAGCGTCGCCTTGCGCGCTTGTGATTCGAGTGCGACGGACAAGCCCTTGTCAGCCAGCAGCGGCGGATAGACTCCGCGCGCAAGATCGCGAAGCGTCTCCAAAGCCTCGTCGGCGTCCGACTTGAGCTGTCGGAGCGTCACCAACGCCCTTTCCGGATCTCTCTGGACAAGCATCTCGGTGAGCCCGAGCTTGACCTTGAGAGCGACCAGGTGCTGTTGCGCTCCATCGTGAAGGTTGCGCTCCAGCCGCCGTCGCTCGGCGTCCTGCGCGGCGACCAGGCGTTGGCGCGACGCCCGGAGCTCGTCGATGCGTTGCAGCAGTTCTGCCGCCAGGCCGACGTTCTTGAGCACGAGCCCCGCTTGATTGGCCAGATCGGCAAACAATTTCTCCTCGATGACTGACAGCGATTCCCCTCGACGCTTGACGACGCTGAGCGCGCCGAGAAGGTCCCCTCGATGCAGCACCGCCACGGCGTGGTCCGACCCGACGATCTCGGGGAGCTCCTGGCCGTTTATTTGGATCGGCTCCGCAGGGTCGGCATCGGGAGGGTATGTGGCCGCCGGTCTCAGCTGATCACCGGCCCGGAGCCACACGGTTGCCGCGACCGCGCCCGTTCCTTCCTGCAGGAGCATGGCCATCCGCGGCAGCACCTCATCTGCGGCGTACGTCTCCGCGACACGTCCCGAGAATTCGCTGAGTACCTCATAGGGTGTCGCCCTTGTTCCATACACCAGGCGGTTGGCGATCCTCTGAAGCCTCGCGCGCGCCGGTTGAAAACCGACGGCAACGATGGCGGTTGCGAGGATCGACAAACCCAGGTTCGGCCTGCCGCCGCTTCCGACCAGCGAGCCGATCCCCACGGCAATTGCGACATACAGCGCGGTGATGAAGGCAGCCAACGCGCCGTACACCAGGGTCCGGCTGATGACGACATCGATGTCGTACAGCCGGTGCTTCAGGATGGCGACGCCGACCGTCACCGGCGCAAGCACGAAGCTGAGCGGGATCAGGAATTGGGGGATCGGAGAAACCGGCCAGAACGGCGCGGCGATCACCACGATCAGTCCGTAGATCGAACCCCCGTAGGCAAACCATTTGATCTGCTGCCGCTGGTCTGGTTCTGCGCCGCGGAATCGCACGACGAGCGACACGACCGAGGCAAGTACCGCGCCCAGCAGCAGCACCAAACCTACGAGGAACAGTGCGGCGATGGCGACGCCGAGGCCATCGTCCGCCCCGACCGGATTCTGAATTGCGCTGAGGAGGCTGTTGGCGTCCGTGAATGCCCCGTGCTTGAACATGAGGCCTGCGACAGCGAGCGCGGTTCCGGCCGCAGCCATCCAAGCGACGGGGCGCCACCGAGGTGACGGCAGCCGGCCGTCTGGAAAGAGGAGCAGCAGGAACGCCGGACCAAGGCCGATCAACAGAAGCCAGTCCCACTCCTGGAACCATGCTGCGGGAAGGCCTCCCGGAAGGGACCCGGGTGCCCGCACCAGCGCCCGCACGGCATAGCCCTGCGCGAAGCTGTCGGTCGCCGCTACCAGACCAAGCCCGACCGATAGCCAGCCGATGGCGTTGGCCGGTTGCCGTGACAGCACAAAGGCTCCCAGAGTGGCGAATGCTGCGGCGACGACCAGCTCGATCAACGCGGACGCGCCCCCGGCCAATCGGGAGATAACAATTCCACCCACCGCGACCGCCAGCGACACGGTCCACAGCGACCAACCGATCCTGGTAGCGAGCTTCTTGTCTATGTCTGGCTCATAGTGAGTTTGCGTGGGACGTCACCAGTGTCACGCACCTTTGAGCGGCCTCCAAGGATGCGAGCACCGCGACTAGGGGGATGCCAGCATCCGGGTGAGGTGAAGGGCGCCCAGGTCACGCCCTGGCCTTCACCTCCTGGACCAACCAGAGGTTCCCGTCCGGGTCGCTGAAAGAGATGAAGGAGTTGTATTCGGCGCGCTGCGGGTCGTGGCCGGGGGTCTGGCCGGCTTCGCCGAAATGGAACACCTCGCTGACGTCGACATCGCGTTCGGCGAGTTGCGCTCGCGCCGCGTCGATGTCGGAAACGCACACCTGTAGCCCCTTGAGCGAGCCCGGGACCATGTCTGTCTTCATCAGGGCGATCGAGCACGCCGAGCCCGGCGGGGTGAGTTGCACAACGCGGAAGTCCTCACCGGCGCGATGGTCGACGTCCAGGTTGAACCCCGCCTTCTCGGTGTAGAAGGCCTTGGCGCGGTCGATGTCTGATATAGGCACGACCACGAGTTCGAGCGTCCAGTTCATAATGCCATCCTCCTTGCCGGTTCGAGCATGCCGGCCTCAGCAGAGCGCATGCGTTGTCAGGCATGCACGGATTCGACGTCAGGTTTACCATCGGGCGGTCCGGCTCTAAGTGACTGGGAGGCAACTATGAACTGGTTCCTGCTCTGGCTGTTTCTGCACATACTCGCCGCGGTGATCGCCTTCGGGCCGATCTTCGTGTTCCCAATCGTCGGCAGCCTCGCGGCGCAGATGCCGCAGCACTTGCGCTTCGCCGTCGAGCTCAACCACCGGATTGAAATGCGCCTGGTGTTGCCCCTCGCTGTAACGATGGCCATCAGTGGCGCGGGTCTGATCTGGACCGCGAACATCAATATCTTTCAGACTCCCTTCCTGCTGGTAGGGGTCATTCTCTATCTCGTGGCTCTGGCGCTCGCTTTCAGGGTCCTCCTGCCGTCCACGAGCCGGCTCGTGCACCTCGTCGAACATGCTCCGCCCCCCGCGGCCGCACCCGGTCCACCGCCGCCAGAGGTGATGACCTTGATCCGCCGTCTACAGATCGTCGGCGGCGTCACCACCGTGCTCTTTCTGGCGATCATCTTCCTCATGGTCATCCAGCCCGGAGGAATCACGCTCCGGTAGGCGGCTCGGTGGAGTGACCTGGGGAGGCCGGATAATCCGGTCGTGACCGACTGCTGCTCGGCGACCGGCTATCGGTGGGCGTTCAGCGAGAAACGGGCGTGGCGAGAGGCTCGGCGTTACCAACGCCGAGGGCTCGATCCAACCTCTCGACGCATCGTCGATCTCTTGAAGCTGCAGGGTGTGGACGGCCTCACTCTGCTCGAGGTTGGCGGCGGTGTTGGCGCGGTCCAGATCGAACTGCTCAAAGCGGGGGTCACCCGAGCGGTGAGCATTGAGCTGACGCCGACCTACGAGAAGGCTGCCGGCCTGCTGCTCCGGACCACTGGCCTAGAGGATCGCGTCGAGCGCAAGGTGATGGACTTCGCTCAGGCGGCCGGCGATGTTGAACCCGCCGACATCGTGATCATGAACCGTGTCTTGTGCTGCTACCCCGACATGCCAACGCTCGCCGCAGCGGCCGCCACCCACGCTCGGCAGGTGCTGGTGTTGAGCTTTCCAAGGCGAACGTGGTGGACGCGTCTTGGTTTGTCGCTCGCCAATCTGGCGCTGCGTATGACGCAACGCGGATTCCAGGTCTTCGTGCACCGGCCTGAGCGGATCCTGGCCACCGCAGAGAGCCGCGGCCTCACAACCACGCTCAACCGTGCGGGCATCTTCTGGCAGATGATCGCCCTCCGACGGGTCAGCCGCTAGTCGCGGTCACCAGGGGACGTGACATCTCCACCAGCTTCAGTATTGCCGCCTACATCCACGGGCGAAGCTCAATGCCGTCAGTACTCGTCGCCCTTCCGGTCAGCCACGCCAGCAGCCGTTGCGTATCCTCCGGTCTGGTGAGCCGGTCAGGAACACGAGCCAGCGCCATGGGCAGCTCCCACCGGACATACTCCCCCGGCCAGTCAGTGATTTCATAGCCCAGACCCAGGTCGATGTGGTGGACTTCGACCTCACGGAGGCGCCGGACGGGGCTTCCGGTGGTTGGAAACTTATCCGCAGCCAATAGTTGCGCGTTCGGCCAGCCAGCTTGCTCCGAGAGTGCCCACACCTGCTCGAGGCGCGTGGCCGACTCTTCAAGGTCGTGGACCAACTCGGTCGCGCTGCGCTGCGCACCCGCTTCGATCTCCCTGTCCCGCTGCTGAGACCCTTCCGTATACCGGGGGACCTCAGCCCCCCGCAGCGCCCCTTCAAGACGGCGCACGTGGCCGTCCGCATTGCGAGCAAGGTGTGTGACCACGTGTCCAACGGTCCATCCTGGTAGCCGGCTCGGTCGTCGGGCGATCGCATCGTCAACACCCTGGGCGGTGGCGATGAGCCGCCTGTGGGCGTCGACGCACAGGGCGATCGCGATCTCAGGTTCCATCTCCATGCCGACATCATCTCCCGCTCAGGGACCTCGCTGCGGCGAGCCTCGAGGGAAGCAGCCAGTGTCGATCGGAGGACCGCGGAGTATCGATATGAAGCTCGACTCCGTATCGGGCGATAAAGTGCGCGGATGACGTCGACGCAAGTGTCGGCAGCGTGCCAATGGCTCACCCGGCGATGACGAGCGCAGGAATCGTCATCGTCGGAACCGGTATGTGTGGCGGCAATGCGGCCGTGACGCTTCGCGAGGAGGGGTACCGGGAGCGCGTGGTGCTCGTCGGTGACGAACCTGCGGCGCCGTTCGGGCGCCCTCCACTCTCGAAGACGTACCTCCGGGGAGAAGAGGACTGGACCGCATGGGCGGTCAAGCCTGCCGATTGGTACGAGCAGAACAACGTCGAGCGTTTGCATGGACGAGTCGAGTCGATTGATGTGCAGGCGCGCGAGATCGTCCTCGAGGACTCACACCAGCGCGTCACGTTCGACCGGCTCCTCTTGACGACAGGCGGGCGCAATCGGAGTCTGCCGGCCGACGGCTCGACCCTCCCTGGCGTGCTCGGTCTGCGCACGGTGGCCGACTGTGACGCCATCAAGGAACGTGCGGCGCCCGGACGCCGTGCCGTCGTGGTCGGGATGGGTTTCATCGGCAGTGAGGTTGCTGCGTCGCTTCGCAAGCTGGGCGTCAGCGTCACCGCGGTGCTGAGCGGCGACGGCCCCCTGGCCGGTGTGCTCGGCGACCAGGTGGGTTCCGTCATGGCCGCAATCCACAGTGAGAAGGGCGTGGAACTGCTCCTCGATGATCGGGTCGTCGCCTTTACGGGAGACGGACAGCTGGAAAACGTCGTGACCAGTCGTGGCTCGACGATACCTTGCGATTTCGCGGTGACGGGGGTCGGTATCGAACCCAACGTGGAAATCGCCCGCCGCAGTGGGATCGCCGTCGATAACGGGATCATCGTCGACGCGCAATGCCGCACCAGCAGTGCGGACGTATTCGCGGCGGGAGACGTCGCGAACCACCTTCATCCGATCTTCGGCCGGTTGCGCGTCGAGCACTTCAACAACGCCGAGCGCCAGGGGCGGGCGGCGGCACGCTCCATGCTTGGAAGCACCGAACCGTATGCGGATCTTCACTCATTCTGGTCGGATCAGTACGAGCACTCGATTGAATACGTCGGGCACGCGCGGAGCTGGGACCAGTTCGTAGTACGCGGGAGCCTCGAGGACCGCAAATTCCTCGGCTTCTTTGTCGGAGACGGGCGGGTACTTGCCGTGATGGGACTGAACCGCGGCGGGGATCCGGAGTTGGACGAGAGCGGGGAGCTCTGGGCGGCCAAGGCCCTGGTCGGCAAGCGCCTCGGTGTCCCGCCGGGATTGCTGGAAGACGAGAAGACGGACCTGCGCGGCCTTGGTGCCTGAAGCAGCCGACGTGCCACGCTTGACGAGCAGATGACCCCCTCGAGCCCCGTCCTGCGCGTCTGCCGGCGTGAGTCCTTCGACGCCGCGCACCAGCTGTGCGACCCCCGGCTTTCCTCGGAGGAGAACCGCGCCCTGTACGGCAAATGCGTCAATCTTCACGGCCATCGCTACCAGCTCGAAGTGGTGGTTGCGGGCGACATGGATGAAGCATCGGGCTACGTCGTCGACCTCAAACAGCTCGCCGATGTCATCAAGGACGAGATCATCCAGCACGTCGATCACCACAACCTCAACTCCGACGTGACATGGCTCGCGGGGCGCATTCCTACTGCGGAAACCCTCGCCATGGTGTTCTTCGAGCGGCTGCTGCCACGCATCACGCGCGGCACGCTGCACGCCGTCAGGGTTTGGGAAACGGAGAAGAACTGGGCTGAATGCACCCGCAGCGAATGACACCGATCGGGGCCGTGAGCCCGGCCACCGAGCTGCTGCGACGCTACAGCGCCGAGCACATCAGGTTCTTCTCGCCGGCGGAGCGAGCTCGATTCCTGCCGTGTGGAGCCTCCAACGCACCCATCGACCGATCGCTTGCCTTCGAGCTGCTCTACCGACTCGAACCCGAACTGTGGGATCGGCTGGTCGCGGCAGAGCGTATTCATCCTTCGGTGATCGAGTGGCTCCCACGCGCCGATCGAGTGGTGGAGGTCGGAGCGGGCACTGGTCGTCTGACAACCAACCTTGTGGCTCGCTGCGGGCACCTCGTGGCCGTTGAGCCTGCGCGCCCGATGCGCGAACGGCTGGCCGCGGCCCTGTCGACCCAGGCAGTGGGAATGGTTGACATCGTCGACGGTTTCTTCGACGCCCTGCCGGTGGCCGCGGCCGCGGCCGACTTGGTGGTGACCTGCGCCGCGCTCGAACGCGACACGGCTCACGGCGGGGACGCCGGCCTCGCCGAGATGGAGAGGGTTTGCGCGCCCGGCGGGATGGTCGTCGTGGTCTGGCCGAATCATCTCAACTGGCTCAGCGCCCATGGCTTCACTCATGTGAGCTTTCCGGGGAGCATGTGGTTGGAGTTCCGGGACGTCGCGGAAGCGATCGAGATGACGCAGATCTTCTATCCGCATGCCGTCGCCGAAGTCCGAGCTCGCGGCGAGGCCCGCGTCGGCTATGACGTCATCGGCGTCAATCCACCCCGCAACCTCGCGTTCAAGGTGATCGAACATTGAGGCTCGCGATGATCGCGTCGCTCGTGTCGCCGGTTCGCGAGCCCCAGTGCGGCGGAGCGCAGGCCTTTCTTGCGGACCTCGCGGCCGGCTTGGCCCGTCGTGGTCATGATGTCGATATCTACGCCGCCTCGGGATCGGAAGTCGAGGGGGCTCGCGTTGTCGATGTCGGTATCGACGCCTCCAGCTTGCGCGACTTCCTCTACCGCGCCGGATCTTCCCCGCCGGTCGACTCGGCGCCGTTTGCGAAGGCGTATACGCGAGTCTTCGGCGCACTCGGTGAGCGGTCCTATGACCTCGTGCACAATCACGCATTCGACGCGCCTGCGATTCGTTGCGCGGGAGGGATCGCGGCACCGGTGCTCCACACCCTCCACCTTCCGCCCGAAGACACCATCGTCGACGCGCTTCGCGACGTGTCACGAGCGCACTGTCCGCCCATCATCGCCACGGTCTCGAGGGCACAGGCCGATGCATGGCGGAGGTACGTGAAGATCGACGCAGTCCTCCGGGTGGGCGTTGCCACCGAGCGGATCCCGTGGTCTGCAGCACACGCTACAGGGGCAGTCTTCGCCGGCCGTTTCAGTCCCGAGAAAGGCGCTGCCGATGCGATCGCGATCGCGCGGCGCGCGGGCATCGCGATTGACCTGTATGGCGACGCCTACGACGGCAGCTACGCGGACCGTGAGGTGCGTGCTGTGGGCGGCCGGCCCGGAGTGCGCGTCCATCCTGCGGTTGCGAGGACAGCACTCTGGAGGGTGATCGCCGGTGCCGCGGCTGTGCTCTGCCCTGCCGGCTGGGACGAGCCGTTCGGCCTGGTTGCCGCTGAGGCCCAGGCGTGCGCCACCCCCGTGGTCGCGTATCGACGCGGCGGGCTCCAGGACGTCATCGTCGATGGAGTCACGGGATTCCTTGTTGCGCCCGGAGACATTGAAGCTGCAGCCTCGGCGCTCGTCCGCGTCGCCGAGCTCGACCGCACCGGCTGCCGCAGACACGCGGAAGCGCACCTCGATATCGAGGCCGTGCTGGACGCCCACGAGCGCACGTATCGCGGTATCCTCGCGCCAGCTCTCGCGCCCACGCATGGCTGAGAGCGGACACTGGCTCGCGGGTCGTGTCGCCGTGGTCACCGGCGCGAGCCGCGGCATCGGTCGAGCCACCGCGATGGCGATCGCCCGTGAGGGAGCGCATGTCGTCGTCGCCGCGCGAGACGCGGCCGCCCTCGACGCCGCCGTTTCGTCGATTCGCGACAGCGGCGGTCGAGCGACCGCCGTGCCCACCGATGTTGGCAACGCCAGTGAGATCGACAGGCTTTTCAGCGTGGCGTCAGGCATCGGGCCGCCCGTTGCATTGGTGTGCGCCGCCGCAACCCTGGAGCGCGAGCCCTTTGACGAAATCACTAACGCATCGTGGGAGCGCACGATCCGCGTGAATCTCACTGGCGTGTTCAACTGCTGCCGCGCCGCGTTCATGATGATGCGCAGCGCCGGCGAGGGACGTATCGTGAATATCGCCTCACTGTCAGGCGTGTACGCGACCGATAAGTTCCCGGGCCTTGCTGCCTACAACGCGTCGAAGAACGCGGTGATCGGGCTGACCGAGGGCATTGCCGTCGAAGGCAAACCCTTCGGCATCAGTGCCATCTCGTTGAGCCCTGGAGCCGTGGACACGGACATGCTGCGCCGGGCGAACCCGTCACTGCGACCGGGCTTGGTCCCCGATCAGGTTGCTGCGATCATCGTCGCGCTGCTGGACAGTCCGCTCAGCATCGCCAGCGGTGCCAATGTCCCCCTCTTCTCGAACGCATGACCGAGTGACCTCGTCTGGTCACTGAGCCGATCGAGCCTCCGGCTTAGCGCTAGGGGTGGATGAGGGTCCCGCTCTTGGCGATTTGACTGTCCAATCGCGGCGGCCCGACGATGACCAGCGCGCGAGCGGGAACATCGCTGGTGACAACAAATCCGTGGGGACGGTCCCGGGGAACGAACACGAAGCTGCCTGCGGTAGCCGTCCAATTGGTGTCATCGCAGAACCCCTGAATCTCGCCCGCGAGGACGTAAAACATCTCGTCCTCACCAGGGTGATGATGCGATGGGACAGAGAGCCCGGGCGGATACGTGCTCTCCATGACAGACAGCTGGCCGAAGGTGTCATCGGCGGAAGCCTTGATGACCACGCGAGCGCCGCGCCAGTCGTATGCGGCACCCTCATCGACACCGCAAACGTACCCAGTTCGTGCGGTCATTGCACGACTGTCTCGGATCCCGTTATGTCGGACCCGTGCGTGATCACTCCAGCGTCGAATCCGGCAACGTACGCGGCAACCTGATCGTGCCGTGCGAAGAACACGCCACTGATCGAGGCGATGTGTTCCAGCAACTGCTCGAGCACGATGATGCGAGATCGGTGACCGATGATGTGCGGGTGCAGGGTGAGCTGAAAGAGACCGCGGTCCCGATGTGCCTGCTCGAATTCGTCGAGCCAGATGCGCAGGAGCTCGCGAGGCGGCGTGTACGGCCTCGTGCCGGTGTGGCGGTCCATGGTGAGATAGGGGGCATCGTCGCGGATCCATTCAACCGGGATCTCGACGACACCGGTGGGTACTCCGTCTGCCAGTAGCTCGTAGGGCTCATCGTCGGCCATGAGCGACGAGTCGTAGGTGAGATGCGCCTCACGTATCAGGTCGAGCGTGTGATGGCTGAAATCCCAGGAGGGCGTCCGGACGCCCACAGGACGCGAACCGCTGAGCTTTTCGATGACGTCGATGCTGCGCATCAGCAGCTCGCGCTCGGTATCTGGATCGAGCGCCGCGTTCCACTCGTGGATCCACCCGTGCAACGCAATCTCGTGTCCGCCGGCAACGCACGCGCCGATCTCGCCTGGATGGAGCAGCGCCGATACGGCCGGAACGAAGAATGATGCCGGCACCCGATGGTGATCGAGCAACCGGAGGATCCGGGGTATGGCGACTCGGGCGCCATACTCACCCTGGGACAACTTGCCGGGGTGCGTCTCGCCGTTGCGCAGCGGGATCGTCTCGTGATCGGAGTCGAACGACAGGGCCACGGCAACTTCGGCACCGCCGGGCCATGCCTGCGGTTTCAGACTTCGCCCGGCGCGAACCCGCTCCACAAATCCGCGCCACCGCGACTCGTCCCAGGCCCAAGGTACGTCCTCGCGCGCCACGTCTCCCTGCCGGCCTGGATGAAGAGGCATCTTCGAGTCTCCATGGTGTCAGCGACGCCCTAGAAGGTAACCCCCCGGCGTATTCCCTCGGGGGGTTAGAGGCTCCACTCCTCTGGCCCCTTCAGTCCGCCCTCGGCCCCACATTCCGAAACGCGCACTCAGGGGTCCGGGATGGTGACGCGTCGCCCCGGCCGCGCCATCATCCCCGGCCGGCACAACCAGGTCATGACCTCCACGGTCAGGCGTCCGGCTTGCACGGCTGGATCTTCGTGGGCCAGGTGCCGGGCTGTCTCCAGTGAGCCTGTCGCGTAGAACGCGAGCCCGCGCAAGGACTCGTCGGGCTGATGGCTAACCGGGCCGTTGGCAACGATGTGGCCGGCGTCGCGGAGCGAACGAAGGTAGTCGAGGTGTTCGCGCTGGATACGCTCGAGCGTTGCCTCATCGTACGAGCGCGCGTTCTCGGGGCGACGCAGGATGACGAGTTCGAAGGCCTCCAAGTCCACGCGAATGGCCTCCTGTTGGTTCAACGTCGCTCAGCGTCCGAGTGTTGCACGGACGCTCACTAGATGGCCGTCGCGATGACCATGGTTCCTCCCAGCTGATTGGCAGGGCGCCGCCACGCCTAGACCGCGCAGAACTCGTTGCCTTCCGGGTCCTGCATGATCCACCAGCGCCCGGCAGGTCCCTTGTCGACCTCGCGGACGCGGGTTGCCCCCAGCCGTTCCAGCCGGGCCACCAGCTCGTCGAGGCCGCCGGGTTCACCGTGGATGTCGATGTGCAGGCGGTTTTTGCAGGACTTGCCCTCGGGCACGTTCTGGAACAGCAGCCGCCGGCCCCGCCCGACGCCGCTTTGCTCATCGAATGAGTCGTCGGGGTGGCGGATCGCGGCATATCCGCGGAAGGTGTTGCGCCCGCGATGCTCGGCGACCGCCTCAGCCCCGATGCGGCCGGCCGCGAGCAGCTGCGTAATGAGCGCGCTGGGGTCTTCCACCTCGTAGCCCAGTGCGTCCGCCCAGAAGTCCGCGAGGGTGGAGGCATTCGCGCAGTCGATGACCAGCTTCCAGGTCAGCGCCATGCAGCCAACTGTATGAGTGTTCGGCGAGGTCTAGGCTCGGACCGGGCGGGATCGTCGCGACGGTCTGACCGATGGGAGCCTCCCCGCGTCAACAAGTGCACGGCGGAGCAGGAACTCGATTTGGGAATTGGTGCTGCGGAAGTCATCCCCCGCCCACCTCGCCAATGCGTTATGCACCTCCGGATCGAGACGGAGGAGCACTGACTTCCGCCGGATGGGCAGAACCACAGCCGTGTTCGCGACGTCGTTCATCAATACAGCGAGCCGGCATTCACCACGGGCTGGAGATCGTGGTCGCTGCACAGCACCACGAGCAGATTGCCCACCATGGTTGCCTTCCGCTCCTCATCGAGCTCGATCACCGCGTCTGCCGACAGCCGATCCAAGGCAAGCTCCACCATGCCGACGGCGCCCTCGACGATTCGGTGGCGGGCGGCCACGACGGCGTTGGCCTGCTGGACCCTGAGCATCGCCTGGGCGATCTCGGGAGCGTAGGCGAGCCGCGTCAGCCGCGACTCAACCACTCTCACGCCGGCGGCGGTCACCCGGATCGCGATCTCCGAAGACAGCTCCTCGTTGATCTCGTCGGCATTTTCGCGCAGTGATGGAATGTCACTCCCGCGCGTGTCGTAGGCATATCCGCTGGCGATGTGTCGCACGCCGGCTTCAGCCTGGACCCGGACGAACTCGACGTAGTTATCGACCGCGAAGAGTGCGCGCGCCGTGTCCTCGACAACCCAGACAACGGCGGCGGCGATCTCGATCGGGTTGCCGTCGCCATCGTTGACCTTGAGCATGCCGGTCTCATGGTTGCGGATCCGTGTCGACACCCGATCACGTCGAGCCCCGGGATGCACCCACCAGAGGCCGGGCCGGCGGACGGTGCCCTGGTAGCTGCCGGCGAGCCGCAGCACCACGGCCTCACCGGGTGTGACCGATGTCAGGCCTCGCGAGCCGACGAGAGCGAGCACGAGGAGCGGCACACCGATGCCGATCAGCGCGCCGGATGAGCCAACCCCATGGAATCGTTCAATCAGGCCGCGGCTGAGGAGGCCGGCGCCCGCTATGAGCAGTATCCCCAAGGCAACGAGCGCCGACCAGCCAGACAACGCACGCGGCGGTTGCTCGGTGACGAGGGCAGGTGTATCGGCGAGCGAGATTCTCCCTTTGGGTTTCTCCGAACTCATGGCTGTCCTCGTGAGGTTGACGCTGAGGCTATTGAGATGATATCACTGAGCTATGGCGGCCGACACGACCACCGCTGCCCGTGGGGAGCAACCATCCGGCAAGCCTCCTGCGTTGGTCGTCGATCACCTCACCAAGCGCTTCGGTGAGCGGACGGCGTTCGAGGACGTCTCGTTCTCTGTCGCACAGGGCGAGGTATTCGGGTTCCTGGGACCTAACGGGGCGGGGAAGACGACCACGGTTCGAACGTTAGGGACACTGATAGCACCAACGTCGGGCTCGGCACGCGTCGCCGGGATCCCCCTGACCTCGGACAGCGGACCGGAGATCCGTCAGCGCATCTCGATCATGCCGGAAAACCCAGGTCTCTATCGACGCCTCACCGTGACCGAGAACCTTGAGCTCTTCGCGGGCCTCTACCAGCAACGCAACGCGGCTGCCCGGATCGGCGAGGCGCTCGAGGCTGTCAACCTCACGGCGCGCGCTCGTGACCTCTGTGGCAGTCTGTCCAAGGGACTCCTGCAACGTGTTGGACTGGCGCGCGCATTGCTCAACGACCCGGCAGTCATGTTCCTCGACGAACCAACCTCCGGGTTGGATCCCGTCGCAACCCGCGAGGTGAATGACCTCATCAACGGGCTGCGCCAGCGCGGGGTCACCGTGTTTCTCACCACCCACCGCCTGGAGGAGGCGGAGCGGCTGTGTGATCGGGTCGCCATCCTCAACACCACGCTGCGCTTGGTGGGCCGCCCTGACGAGCTCCGTGAGCGGCTTTTCAGCCGGTCGCTGGTGGTTGAGACCTCGACACCGCTCGTCGCGCCGGATGATGTCTTCAACAGTTCCCATGGCGTCGAGAGCTGGCGACTCGAGGGGACGAGCAGCTACCTCCTCAACGTCGCCGATCCACGGAATGTCGCTCCGCAGGTGACCCGAGCACTCGTCGCCGCCGGCGCCGACGTTGTCTCGATCAGTGAGTCGCGTCACTCTCTCGAGGATGTCTACCTGCAGTTGATCGACGACGACCCAGAGGCTTCGCAGCGATGAGGTTCAGCTTCGGCCGTCTGGGTGCGGTGCTTCGCAAGGAGCTCCGTGAGTACCGCCGCAGCCCCTTCATCATCGGGACCATGGCGCTGGCCCCGCTTGTCTTCCTCATCGAGCCCCTGCTCACCATCTTTCGCCTCGGTCCGTCGATCGCGGCAAGCACAGTGGATAAGGCCGTCAGCGGCACGTTTCTCGTACTGTTGATCGCGCCCGCTCTGCTGCCGGCTGTCATCGCCGCGTATTCCGTGGTCGGCGAGCGCGAGCAGGGCACCCTCGAACCCCTGCTGACCACCCCGCTGCGCCGGGAGGAGCTGCTGCTCGGCAAGGCGCTCGGTGTCGTTGTTCCCGCGGTCGGCATCGCCTATATCCTCTTCGCCGTCATCCAGGTGTGTGCCCGCCTCTTTGCCAGCAATGCGGCGGTGGTGTCAGCCCTGGGACAAGGCCCGCATATCGTGGCGGAGATTCTGTTCGCACCGCTGCTCGCGAGTTGGTCGATCTGGGTGGGCATCGGCATATCGACCCGAGCGAGCGACGTTCGTGTCGCGCAACAGTTGGGCACGCTCTCGAGCATTCCGCCGCTCGCAGTGGTGGCCTTGGTTTCCTTCAACGTCTTCACACCGACCGTCACGCTCGCGGTGGTGTTCGCGCTGATCCTGCTTGTGGCCGACATCATGCTGTTTCGCTTCGTCGCCGCGTTGTTCGATCGCGAGCGGCTCATCACTGGCGCGTCGGCTCGGCGAGCGCCGAGGGGCGCCGGCGATCACATCCCGCCGCCCGGCGGGGTTCGGCGGATACCACGCCTACCAGGTGGCGATGATGGGCCACGCGACCCTTGACACCCCCTAACGCTTTACCC
>Ga0209380_10000772_pt1 | contig 22657 bp, 19 predicted proteins | sample HubBroMetageWFT6_FD_188347 | JGI IMG/M metagenome (GOLD analysis project Ga0209380, IMG submission 188347) | Warmed and freeze-thawed soil microbial communities from the Hubbard Brook experimental Forest, New Hampshire - Hubbard Brook CCASE Soil... | ecosystem: Environmental > Terrestrial >...
TATCATCTTCGGCAACGGCGCCGATGACCATATGACCGCCGACAACGGTATCAGCAACGATACCATCATCTTCGGTAACGGAGTTGCCGACTCTGTAATTACCGCGGTGCCTCCGGGTGACGGCGGCAGTATTAGTGACAGCACCATCGCTCTCGGCAACGGCGCCGGTGACTTCGTCGGAGCGAACGTGGACCTCAGCGGCGACACCATCACCCTGGGCAAGGGCGCTGGAGACCATGTGGATGCCTTCGCCAGCATAAATAGCAGCACTATCACCTTCGGCGATGTCGCGGGAAACACCGGGGACAATGTACTTGCCCTCGGAAGCATTAGCGGCAGCGAAATCGCCTTCGGCAATGGTGCGGGGGACAACGTGGTTGCCCTGGCCAGCATCAGCGGCGACACCATCACCTTCGGCAACGGCAGTAACGATAGCGTCACCGGCGGCGACGGCGGCAGCGACAAAATTACTCTGGGCAACGGCAGTAGCGATGCAGTCTCATTAACTGGTCCAAGTCCCGGCGGCGATTACGTCGCAACCGGAACCGGCGCCAGCGACATGGTGACCGTCGGCAGTCATACCAATCCCGACACTTTCGTTTTCGGTCTCGGTACCAATGGCACCAATTACACGACCGTAAACGGCGCCGCCGCCGGCGACGCTGTCGAGGTCCTTGGTGGCCAATTGGGCAATACGCTGGTGAAAGAATCGACGACAGACACGACCCTGGCATCCTTTATTAGTTCACTGGGACACCTGACGAAGGGCGATACCTATGTCGGTTCTAACGCGAGCGACACGTTCGTTGTGACGGAGACGGCCAGCGGGCAAACCGGCGCGGTCGAATTGACGGAAGCGTTCCACAACAGCGTGTTGGCGAACCACATACTGCATTTGGCGTGACGAAGGGTCTTCGTCCGCAAGACACGCGGTGCACGCTGTTAGTCTCTGGGCGATGACAGCCGCCAACGGCTGGCGACTCGATCAGCGCCAGCCAAGACCGGGCGCTACGTTTTTGAGGATCGCCTCGATGACGTGGGCGTTGTAATCGACGCCGAGCTGATTGGGGACGGTCAGCAACAGCGTGTCGGCCTCGGCGATGGCTTCGTCCGCGGCGAGTTGTTTGATGAGCGCATCCGGCTCGGCCGCATAGCTGCGGCCAAAGATGGCGCGTTCGTTGCTGCCCAGATAACCGATGGTATCGCTCTCCTCGTCGCCACGACCGAAATAGGCGCGGTCGCGGTCGTCAACCAGCGCGAAGATGCTGCGGCTTACCGAGACGCGAGGCGTGCGAGTGTGGCCTGCGGTTTTCCACGCCTCGCGGAATTTCCGAATCTGCTCCGCCTGTTGCACGTGGAACGGGCGTCCGCTCTCGTCGATTTTGAGCGTCGAACTTTGCAGGTTCATGCCGAGCTTGGCGGCCCACTCGGCGGTGGCATCGGTTGCGGCACCCCACCAGATGCGATCGCGCAAGCCTTCCGAAAATGGTTCGAGCCGCAACAGACCCGGAGGATTGGGAAACATCGGCTGCGGGTTCGGTTTTGCGAAACCGTTGCCGCGCAGCACTTCGAGGAAGACCTCGGTATGATGCCGCGCCATATCGGCGTCGCTCATCCCTTCGGGCGGGACATAACCGAAATAGCGCCAGCCATCGATCACCTGTTCGGGCGACCCACGGCTGATGCCGAGCTGTAGGCGTCCACCGGCGATAACATCGGCAGCGCCGGCGTCCTCCACCATGTAGAGCGGGTTCTCGTAGCGCATGTCGATGACCGCGGTGCCGATCTCGATCCGCTTGGTCTTCGCGCCCACCGCCGCCAGCAGCGGAAACGGCGAACCGAGTTGGCGGGCGAAATGATGGACACGAAAATAGGCTCCGTCCGCGCCGAGCTCTTCGGCGGCGACGGCCAAGTCGATGGATTGCAAAAGGGCGTCGGAGGCCGACCGGGTCTGCGATTGCCGTGAAGGCGTCCAGTGGCCGAATGACAAAAATCCGATCTTTTTCATGGGCATGCGTTTTTGCGAGGTCCGCCGTTTTGCGCCGGTCTGGCGTCTGCGAGAATCGGCATGGCAGTATCACGAGAAGGAAACCGGTGCGAAAGGAAGGTAGTCATGGCGCGAGAAATTGCGAGGCGGCGGGACATGCCGCCGGCCGCTAAACTCCTGGCGCTGGCCATAGGCGCGGCCGCGGTTGGAGCGGTCGCCATCGGCGCGCTTGCGATCGGCCGTATGGCCATCGGAGGGCTGGCAATCCGGCGCGCGCGATTCGGCTCGCTGGAGGTTGACGAACTGACCGTTCGTAAACTTCGAGTCCTTGAGCGCGAGGACCGATGAAGACCGCCGTTACTGCGCGCCTCGCGGCTTGGACAGAAGCATCTGCGTGCATCGAAATAACGCGATGGTCTTGCCGGACGCCTCGCTCTTAACCTCCGCGTCCCAAACTTGGGTCGTCCGTCCGCCATGCAGCAAGCGCGCTTCGCAGCTCACACCGCCGGACAGCGCGGTGCCGAGAAAGTTGGTCTTCAGCTCGATCGTGGTAAAACCAGCGGCCCCCTCCGGCAACGACACCATGCAGCCATACCCGCATGCGGTATCGGCTAGAGCGACGACGGTCGCTGCATGCAAATATCCGTTTGGGGCCAGATGCTGTTTGCCGACGTCAAAGCGGCCACGCGCAAAACCGTGCCGGAGCTCGATCCAATCAAGACCTAGAATGTCGGGCAGAAAGCCCCTCTGCTTGGCGCGAAAAACCGCCGGTGCATCGTCCATGGTGTGCTCCGATATTGCAGTCCGTCATTGCTGCCGGACCAGCAGCATCGGATCCGTGCCTTCCGGAACTCGCTGCCAGGTGTTGGCGTCGTTCTCTTCGAAGCGCCAATTTTGCCCGCGCGACGAAAGCACGATCAGCTCGCCTTGGTCCATGCGCCACGACGTCGGCGCAAAGCGGATCACGCCGGCATCGCAGCCGGGCTTGATCTTGATGGTCATGGAATCGGCGCCGAGCGGCGCTTGCGCCAGAGTGAGCGTGCAGATCGGCTTGCCGGTACCGCGCGCAACCGCCCAATCGCCAATCATGTCTTCCGCAGAGCGAACCGGCGCGGCAGCCGCGCTTTGCAGTATATAGCGGCCTTGTATCGGGTCGAAGCCGTCGTAAATGCCGTCCTCCGCCTTGTTGAGTTCAATCGCCGCCTTGCCCGCGCCATCGAGCAGCCGCAAACCGCCGAAATTGTCGACGGTCCAAGCGACAATATCGTGCGTCGCCGGAAAGACCACCGCGCAGTTTTTATCGATATCGAGTTTGTAGCCGTTGGCAACTTGGTCGGCTCGGAAAACGAAGCGGCAGATTTTGTCGTGATCGGCGTTGGAGAATTCCCAGGTGCCAACCATGGCGGCGGCAGTGTCGCTCTGCGGCGCGGCCTCCTCGGCAAAAGCTCCGTGGGGAACGCCGAAGAGAACACTTATTCCGACCAAGAGGCTAAATATAGCGCCGTGTCTGATGCTCGGTAGGCATCCGCTCATCGCGCGACGCTAGCACGCCGGTATGGCCTCGTCATGATAGCGCGGCGACGACTGGTCGCGGCACGCCCGCTTGTGAAAGCACTCCAAGCTTACATATTTTAGCCACGAGTGTTAGGCACGACGAGGTTTCTGGTGATCGCAGCATGAGCGAAGATATTGATCGGCCACGGCGACCGGCGGTAGAGCCGGAAATCATTCCGCCAGGACGGGCTCGGTCCTTCGACTGGCAGCACGACCGGGTTTATCCGACACACCGCATTTATGTCAGTCCGCTCGGACCGGGTGGCATCGCGCTCATCCTACTTATGCTGGGCGTGCTGGGGGCCATCCTGCTGCTCGTAGTCGTGGGCGCGGTGCTGATCTGGATACCGCTATTGGCCGGGGCAGTTCTGGCCGGTGCGATCGTGCGGATGTTGCGCCGCTGAAGGCTAAGCGGCGTATACCGAGCGTTAACCCTAGCTCTTTATGAATTTTTAACCATGGCGCGCCGTTTGCGACTGGCAGATCGGCTGCTCGTGCGCCCGGGCAGCTTGGGGCTTTGCCGCCTGAAAAAAGACGCTGTTCGAAACCATCAGCACGGCCGGCACCGGGGCTGACAACGATATCGGCAATGTTTGAAGCGCCGCGCCAATTTCAACCCGCGTACGCCGCCAGGCGAAGCCACTCTTTTGTCCCGGCGCCCGCGCCCGGATTCGATCTGCAACAGGCGATGCGCCAAATCTGGCGCGGCAAGACCACCATCCTGATAACGACGGCGGCAGCTCTGCTCCTCGCCGTGCTTTTCATCCTACTGGCGCCGCACAAATACACCGCGGTCACTCAGATCCTCATCGACCCCACCGATTTGCACGGGGTGGGAAGCGACCTCACGCCCGCCAACCCGGCAAATGACGCCGCAGCGCTACAGGTGGAGAGCCAGGTCCGTGTGCTCACATCCGACACCGTGCTGCGCCGTGTGGTCAGTGCCGAAGGCCTCGATCACGATCCGGAATTTATCGGTTCTCCGTCTTGGTTCAGACGCAGCGCTCCTGTCGACAACGCGATCGCTGCCTTGAACACCCTCAAACGGGACGTTCAGGCCAAACGCGCCGAGCGCACCTATGTCGTTGACGTCAGCGTTACCTGCCGCGATGGGGCAAAAGCCGCGCGGCTCGCCAACGCGGTGACGCGCGCCTACCTCGCCGAGCAAACCTATGTGAGGTCGGAAGCGGCACGCCAGGTTTCACAGTCGTTGTCCTCGCATCTCAACGAGCTCAAGGAGCGGGTGCATGAGGCGGAAAATCGTGTCGAGAGCTTCAAGGTCAACAACAATATCTTCAGCGCCGGCGGACAACTGATCAGCGAACAGCAACTCGCCGAACTAAACAATCAGCTGGGAACGGCGCGAGCGCGGACCGCCGCCGCCAAGGCACGCCTCGACCAGGTCGAGCGGCTGCAGGCGTCCGGGATCGAAACCGGCGCCTTTCCCGAGGCCGTACAATCGCAAACCATCGCCATGCTGCGAACCCAATATGCGGAAGTCATGCGACGCCAAGCCGAACAGATGACCACGCTCGGACCGCGGCACCCCGCGGTCATCGAAATCAAGGCCGAGGCCGACCGGCTGCGGCGGAATATAGACGACGAAATCCATCGCATCGCGCTGTCGGCGCGAAGCGACTATGAAGGCGCGCGCGCAAATGAGGAAACGCTCGCCGCCAATCTGGAGCGGCTCAAGCGTAACGCGGTCGCGACCAACGAGGCCATGGTGTCGCTCCGCGAACTCGAGCGCGATGTGCTGGCGAGCCGGGCGGTCTATGAGGCATTTCTCGTCCGCGCCCGGGAGACCGGGGAACAGGAACGGATCGACACCAAGAACATTCGCGTCATTTCGCCCGCTGACGTACCGCTGCGCCGCAGCTTCCCGCCGTCGAATTTCTTGATCGCCATCGGCGCGCTGCTCATCGGCGCAGCTACGGGCGTCGGCATCGTATTGAGGGGACCGGAATCGCAGCCCGCGGAAACGAAGCCGCGCCGGAGCGGCGTATTAAGTTCGTGGTTCGGCACGCTCGCCTCCGCGACCAGCAAACTGCGCCCCGCCGCCCGCGATACAAGCGCATTGCCGATTCTCGCGGTGCTGCCGAATGTGGATGTCAGTTACGGGTTGAGCGCGGCGGAAGATCCGAAATCGCGCTTTGCCTCCGAAATCCAAAAGGTCCACGACGCCGTGCGCGAGGGTCATAAGGGTCGCGGCAATCCAACCGTGCTGGTGATCACTTCCACCGACGAAGACGACACCGTCGCGGTCGCGCTTATGCTCGCCGCCGCGGCGACCGTAAAGCACAACGTTTTGCTGATCGACGCGGACGTGGAGAGGCGGACGCTCTCGGCGCTTGATGCCGACCACACCAATGCCGGCCTGATCGACGTGGCAACCGGACGCCGCAAGCTCGCTGACGTCGTCGTGCGCGATGCCGACACTAACATTAATCTCTTGCCGTTTGTCGCCCCGGGAAGCCGTCGCAATGGTTCGCTCCGCGAGGCGGACGTCAAAAAGGCGTTCGAGCAGACCAAAAGCTTCGACATGGTGATTGTCGCCGCCATTCGGCTGAACGGCGAGCCGTGCACGCGCATGTTTGCGAGCCTGGTCGACCATATCGTCTTGGTCGCCAGAGCTGACGAACAAAACACCGAGGCGATCGAACGCCTGATGGCTGACCTCGGCCGTGATGCGCGCAAAGTGCGCGGCGCGGTGCTGACCGGAGTGGGCACGGCGTGAGTTTGCGCCGCGGCCGCAGCCCGGCGCGCTGGCCGCAGGAGCGAGTACAAGAGAGAGTAACAGTGACCCGGCTCGGGTATTTCCGCACCGAAAATTCGCAGGCTACCGCCGCCGGCGACAATGACACGTTGCTGCGCGGCATTTTGCTCGCCGCCGTTTTCCTGGTGCTGTGGATTTCACTTCATCCCTTCGTCAGTCTCGGTGATCCCGATGAACTCACCGAGACCGGAAGCTTCGCCAATCAAATCGCCTATTCGCTGCTGCTGGTTTTGCTTGCGGCATGGTGCTTTACGCATGATCCGAGCCGTTTGCTCGTTCTGCTACGGCCGGTTTTTGTCGCCATGCTGCTCTGGTTCGTTCTCAGCGTCGCGACTTCGTGGGAACCCGCCCTCTCCGCGCGCCGTCTGATATTCACGCTCATCAGCATGAGCATCGCGGCCATGGTGTTATTGCTGCCGACGAACCAGCGGCACTTTGCCGGCGTCATGGCTGCGGTGGTGCTGATTGTCCTTGCTGCCTGTTACCTCGGCGTCCTGTTGGCTCCGGCGCTTACCGTTCATCAAACCAGCGATCTCGCCGAGCCGGAACTCGCGGGCGATTGGCGCGGCGTCTTCTCGCACAAGAACGAAGCCAGCGTGGCAATGGTGCTCTTCATCTTTTTCGGAATGTTTGTTGCTCGCGTGCGCAGTTTAGTTCTCGGCGGTCTGATCGTCGTGTCGGCCCTGGTGTTTCTCCTGTTCACCCAGTCGAAAACCGCGATCGCCATGTTGCCGATAACACTGATCGTGACCGCCCTGATCAACCGCATCCGCAGTCCCGCCATCGGCGTTGCGTTCGGTCTGCTTGTGGTCGGCGCCTTCATCGTCCTGTCGATCGGTTCGCTTTTTTCCGAACAGGTGCGCGACCTGCTCGATTTGATTCTGCCGGACGCGTCTTTCACGGGGCGAACCGACATTTGGCAATTCGCGCTCGATCACATCGCGCAGCGTCCGATCACGGGTTACGGCTTTGGGGCATTCTGGGGAACGCACGAAGTCGTCTATGGGATGAGCGGCAATTCGGTCTGGGCCAATGCCGTTGCTCACGCGCACAACGCCTATCTCAATTTGGCACTCACCATCGGGATTCCCGGATCGCTGCTGGTCACCGCTTGGCTTGTTGTGCTTCCCTTGGTCGATTTTTACCGCGGACCGGCCGATCCGGCGGCGTTGCCACTCAAGCTCTTGTTCTTGCGCACCTGCATGTATGCGGCGTGCGCCTCCTGCTTTGAAAGTTTGTTGCTGCAGGAAGGCGGCCTGTTTCTTTTCACCGCCGCCTTCGGCTTGCGTTTTCTTTCGCTGGCGCGGATCAAGCCGTAAGTCGCGCGAACCAAAGCATCGCCAAATTTATGGTTTACGCACGGCGCCGGAACGCGTCGTCCGGAATCGAAACGCGTTGCGCCAATCGGCGGCGCTCTTAAGACTAACGCCCGAATTAACTTTGTTTGTTTGCTCCTTCCGCCTAGAGCTTGGCGAAAGGAGCCGGATGATGACCGGGCAGATCGGCTGTCTTCACTTCGACGGAACGGCCGAACGCCAGTGGTCCGTTCCGGCGCTGCAAATCGGCGGTCTGCCGATCGCGTTAATCAATCGCGCCAACTCCGCGCAGCTTATGCTCGATGCCGCGTTGCGCCGCCGCGACAGCATATTGCCTCCACTGATCTTCAGCTCCGCGAACGGCCAAGTCCTTTCCATGTGCGCGCGGCACTCTTCCATCCGCGAATTGTTTCTCGCCGCCGATCTCATTCATGCCGACGGCATGCCGCTGGTTTTTGTGTCGCGGATGCTTCACAAGCCGCCGCTGCCGGAGCGCGTCTGCACGACCGATCTGTTCCACGACGTGGCGCGGATCGCGCCATCGCGCCGGGCGCGGATGTTTCTCCTCGGCGCCACGCAAAAGGTCATTGACGAAGCCGCGCGCCGCATTCGCCGGCTCTATCCCGAACTCGATGTTGTGGGCCACGCGAGCGGTTACTTGCGGCGCGAGGAGGATGAAGAACGCGCTATTGAGCTCATCAACGCCGCCCGTCCAGACATTCTATGGCTTGGGCTCGGCGTACCGGCCGAGCAGGCCTTCGCGGTACGCAATCGCAGCCGGCTGCGCGTGGGATTGATCAAAACCTCGGGCGGCTTATTCGACTACATCTCCGGCAAAAACGCCCGGGCGCCGGCGTGGATGCGAAGTGCCGGCCTCGAATGGGCCTTCCGCACGTATCTCGAACCGCGCCGTCTCGCCGGACGCTATCTCGCGACCAATCCGCACGCGCTATTCCTCTTGCTCACCCGCACTACGGTCGGCGCGCGAAGCAATATCTCCAGCGAATTGAAATCGGTCCGATGATCAGGAGTGCTGTCTTGCCATGACCGAACGCTTGGTACCTCACGTGTTCGTCTGCGTGCCGACATTTCGTCGTCCCGAGGGCTTGCGCAAATTGCTGACGCATCTCGAGCAATCGATCTATGTCGGAATGATCGAGGTCGTCGTCGTCGACAATGACACCGTGACTCGCAGCGGCGCCGTGGTCGTTGACCAAATGGCTCCCACCTACCGGTTTCCACTGCGCTGCCTCGTTGAGCCGCGCCGCGGGCATACTTACGCGTACAACCGCGCGTTCGTCACTGCCTGCCGCGCGACGCCGGCGCCGGATTACGTCGCGGTGCTCGACGACGACGAATATCCACACCCGAACTGGCTTGGCGAAATGATCAGCGTCGCTAAAAGTACCGAGGCCGATATCGTCGGCGGCCCGGTGTTCCCGGTGTTCGATGCGCCCGAGCATTGGCTGGCACGCAGCGGCCTTTACACACCCACCCGCTACAAAACCGGACCGGTGGCGATGATCTATGGCGCCGGAAACATGCTGATCCGGCGCGACATGCTCGAAAACTATCTCGACGAGCCGTTCGACCACGCCTTCGCCTTCACCGGCGGCAGCGATTACGATTTCTTCTGGCGATGCCGCAAGGACGGCCATTCTTTTGCTTGGGCCGACGACGCGCATGTGTTCGAAACCACGCCGCGCTCGCGCACCACGGTTGCCTATTTGCTGCGGCGGCGATTCCGCACCGGCACCGAGGCGACGCGCATCGACCGCAAGCTGGCGGGGAGTGTGGACGGCCCGCTGCGCCGCTGGTGTAAGGCACTCGGCCTGATCGGCACCGGGACTCTATCGCTGCCCTTTACCGCGCTCGGCGGCCGGCCCGGGATGATGCGTAGCCTGATGTGGACTGCCCGCGGCGCCGGACGCATCGCGGCCGAGTTCGGAATTTCATACGAGGAATATCGGTAGCATGCTCGCCGAACCGCTCGAGGACCCAAACACCGCATCGCTGTCGATGCGTGTCAGCGGCATGGCGGCGCGGTTTGTCGCGCGCCAGAGCCGCAGCAAGCTGCTGGATCTGCGCGGGGCGGCGCCGACGGTCACTTTCACCTTCGACGATGTGCCGGTTTCGGCGTGCGAGTTGGGGGCCGGCATCCTCGAGAGCTATGGCGTGCGCGGCACCTTTTACGTCGCCGGCAGAGGCTGCGGCAGGACCAGTCCGGACGGTCCGGCATGCGCTTCAATCGACCAGTTGCGGCCGATCTGGGCGAATGGCCACGAGATTGGATGCCACACTTACTCGCATCCTGCGGTCCGCCACATGCCGCTCGACGAATTGAAGTCCGAGCTCGACCGAAACCAGGCGGCACTCGCCGAAATCAACGGCAACATTGTCTTGCGCAGTTTCGCTTATCCCTACGGCGACCTTTCGGTTCGCACCAAACGTTATCTCGAAGGTCGTTTCGATTCGTGCCGTTCGAGCCACGCCGGCATCAACACCGGCCTTGCGGATCTCGGCGCGCTCGATGCCTGGCCGCTGCAGAACGCCGCGCTTGATCGTGACAAGATTGTGCGGCTGATCGCCGAAACAGTGCACCGGCGCGGGTGGCTGATTTTCTACAGCCACGAGGTCGCCGAGCAACCCGGCAGATTCGGCGTCTCGCCTGACCTACTCGAATGGGCGGTGAGCACGGCGAAACGCGCCGGATGCGTTCTCACCAACGTCGCCGAAACGCTGAAGTTCGTCAGAGCCGCGCCGGATGGACGTCGCGCGCATGCGGTGTGGTGACATGGAAACATCGGCTATCTCGCCCGCAAGCAACCTCTCCGCCAGCGACGCGTCCACGCCCAAAGTAACCGTGGTGATCGCGGCCTATAACGCCGAGCGATTCATTCGACAAACGCTCGATAGCGTCTTTGCGCAGACCTTGCGCGAAGTCGAGTTGATCGTTGTCGATGACGGCTCGACGGACGGCACCCCCGCCATCTTGCGCACGATCGACGATCGGCGTCTTAGCGTGTTGCGCCAAGCTAATGGCGGAGTGAGCGCGGCGCGAAACGCCGGGCTGGCGCTTGCGCGCGCGCCTTACATTTTCTTCCTCGATGCCGATGACGTTCTCCTACCGGACGCGCTGCAGCGCATGGTCGCCGCCCTGGACAACAACCCGGATCGCGTCGCGTGTTTCGCGCATCACGTCAGGATAACGGAAGACGGCGCCGAGCTGACGCGGCGGACCGATTTGTCGCTGAAAATGTTTCCGGCCGACGACACGTTACCCAACCTGGTCACCAAAAACTTCATTGTTTGCGGTGCGATTTGCATCAGGACCGAGGCCGCCCGGCAGGTCCGCGGCTTCAACCCCGAGCTGAAGTGGGGTGAAGATTGGGAATTCTGGTGTCGCCTCGCGGTACTGGCCGACTTCGTCGCCATGCCGAACGACATCGTGCTGATGTATCGGCAACACGGTGGCAGCGCGAATTTTCGCTGGCGTAATTCGCCGACCCGGCCCGATTACAAGGCCATCGAGGCCGTGTACTCGCACACCGCCATTGCGCAACGGTTTCCAGCGGTCGAACTTAAGCACCGGAAGCGGCTCGCCCACATCGACGCCTTCTGGACTGCCGCGCGCAACGCTTACGTCCAGGGGCGAACCATCGAGTTCTTGACCTATTTGTTTGTCGGCGCACTGCGCTATCCCGACAGCATTTTGCGACCCGGCCTGGTTTATCTGTTTCTGCGCGGTCTGCGCCGCGCCAAAGCGCTGCCGGCGACTCCGCTCCGGTCCGGCGGCGCGGTCGGATGACGGCGCGACCGATCACAGTTTTGGGTTCCGGACAATGATCAACCCGTACGCGGTCATCTATCTCGCGGCCTACATGGTGCCGGCGGCGGTCGGCTTCCTTGCGCTGATCCTGTACACGCATCTTCTATCGCCGGCTCAATACGGCATCTATGTCGTCGGCATGAGCATCGCCGGAATCGTCTCGGCGCTGTTCTTTACCTGGATACGGTTGTCGGTCTCGCGGTATCAAGCACGCTCGCCTGATCTCGATCTGCGCGGCGCGGCGGCGGCCGGCTACGGCGGTACCGTCTTGATCATCGCCTGCGTCACGCCGCTGGTCATGGTGATCGTGCGGCCGGATGTCGGCCTTGGGTTTGTGGCGGCAAGCCTGTTTCTGTCGCTCTCGTCCGCGGCCTTCGAGATCAGTCAGGAATTCAAGCGCGCCCGCTTTAATCCGGTGCGCTTCATGACTATCGCGATGATCCGCGCTGTAACTGGATTGACGTTGGGTTACGTCGCTATCAGGCTCGGAACCGGCGGCCTCGGTCTTATTGTCGCGGTGGGCTTGAGCTATCTCACGGTCAATGTCCTTAACCTCCGAAACGGCGCGGCAAAAACGTTGCCGGTCTTTAAGACCGAAAATCTGGTGCAGTTTCTGCGCTATGGCTTGCCGTTCACGCTCGGCGCGTTTGCGTTCTCGCTGCACGCCGCGCTCGACCGTCTAGGTGTTGCTTATTTGCTCGGCGAAAGCGGCGCCGGCCATTATGGTCTAGCCGCCGATTTGACTCGGCAGTTGGTCGCCGTTCTTGCCGCCAGCGTGGCGTCAGCCATGTTTCCGATTGCATTTCGCAGCTTCGCCGAAAAAGGCGCCGGCGCGACGCGCGAACGCTTGAGTGAAGGGTTCGAAATCCTGCTGGCGCTACTCGCGCCGGTCGTCGTCTGGCTCGCGCTCTCCGCGGACGTTGTCGCCGGCGGTCTGCTCGGTCGCGAATTCCGCGATAGCGTAGTTGCCCTTCTGCCGCTGCTGGCCTTCGGCCGCATGTGCGGCGCGATCAATCAATACTATCTGCAAGCCAGTTTTCAGCTCGCGGAGAAGCCGTTGCTGCAAGTCACCCATGACACCCTCATTCTGCTCTTGAATATGGCGCTCCTGTTTCCTCTCACGCTGACGTTCGGATTGCGCGGCACCGCGGCGGCGGTGCTATTGGCCGAGGGGCTCGGTATTGTCATCGGCATTGCGCTGTCGCACCGCGCCTTCCGATTGCCGCTCAATATTCGGGGCATCATCCGCGTATCCGCGGCAACAGGCGTGATGGCGGCGACCACGCTAGCGCTGAAAATGACGCCGGCCGATCACGGATTATTGCAGCTTATCGGCTCTGTGCTGATCAGCGGAATAGCTTATGCCGCCGCGGCGCTGGCATTCGATGTCGCGGGATTTCGCTCCATGCTGGTCGCATTTGTCCGCTCGCAGCCACATGACACCCGGCTTTTGCCGCTGACCCATAACCTCGCGCAACCGCGCGAACAGCCTTAAGCACCGACTTCTGAAGGGCGTAGCGGGCAGGTCTGAGCGGCGGACCGCCTATTCCTTCTGGCAAAAATAATCGACGACCGTCCACAGCGGCTTTCGCTGATAATCCCGGTCGAGCGGTAACGGCCGATTAGGCAGGCCATCCGAGCGTTTGAACCACATCGGCATCCACGTGTAGCGGTCGGTGATCCCCCAAGTGGCGATGACTTCGGGACGCGCACCTGCGAATACCGCCGCAAGGAAGTCGTGAGCGCGCGCCGCGACCATGGCATCGCGCGACGAAACCTCTGGCGGCAAGTCCGCGTCAATCACGTCAAGCTCGGTGACATGGACCGATAGCCCGAGCGATTTCATTTCGGCAACGAAGCCAGTCACACCATCGCTGTCGATTTGATATTTGCCCCGGAGGTGGCCTTGCAGCCCGACCCCGTGCAACGGCACGCCGCGCCCGAGCAGATCGCGCACTAGCGTCGCGAGCGCCTGGCGCCGCGCCGCAAAGTTTTCGCCGACACACTCGATGTCGTAATCGTTGAGGATCAATTCGGCGGACGGATCGGCCTGGTGCGCCAGCCGAAAGGCGGTGTCGATGTAACGATCGCCGAGATAGCGCAGCCAGATCGAGGGCCGCAGGCCCGGAGCCTTTCCCTTTGTTTCCTCGATTGGCTCATTGACTACATGCCACGTCTTGACCTTGCCGCGGTACCTGGAGACGACGCGCTCGATGTGAATCGCGAGCTCCCGCTCGGCCTCGGCGGCGCTGCTGATTTGCTTGGTCCATTCCGGCATCGCCGCATACCAAACCAACGTATGGCCGCGCATCAGCATCTCGTTCGCCTCGGCAAACGCGAGTACTTTGTCGCCGTAATCGAAATTGAATTGGTCGCGGGTCGGACGCAGATAATCCCAGTACAGGCCGTATTCCGGAGTGAGCTGCTGACAATAGCTTTCCAGCGCGGCGCGGTACTCGGCCTCGTCCTGCAGCGGCGCAATGTTGACGCAGGCACCGTACGGCACGCGCCCCTCCACGCGCGAAGCCGAGGCCCTGTTGCCGGAGGCGGTTGCCAGTGCCGCGAGAAAGCCGGCGCTACCCGCCAGCGTCTGTCTGCGTGATAACATCGTGATCCGTTTGCGAATGCCCGCGGACTTTTAATGCCGCGTCGGTTCGCATTATGAGCGGGCCTCCGCTAAGGCGCAGGCCCGTCGCAAAATTCAATCGAATTAACCTTTACGCGCTCAATCGCTTCTTACTGGGTGCTGCATGTGGGACTCTCATGTCGCGGTATCCCCATCCCGCGCAAGAGGTCATTTTTGTGAACGTCCTGGAGCTGGCGCGGCTCGGCGCCCACCACGCACGCAACGCCGTGGCCGAAGAAATTTATCTGCGCACCGGCCGCGACATGACCGTGCCGGTGTCGATCTATGGCGAAGTGATCGAACGGTGCAATTACAAGTGCCGTTATTGCGAGTATTGGCGGTTTGCGCATTACCGCGATGAAATGTCGATCGACGAGTGGAAAAATGCCCTGCGCGATCTCAAACAATTCATCGGGCATTACCACATCGAATTTTCCGGCGGCGAGCCGTACATCAAAAAAGGCTTCCTCGATCTTATTGAGTTTTGCGGCGAGGCCGGAATTAAATGGGGCGTCACCACCAACGGCGGCGCTTTCGGCAACGAAAAGGTGGTCGAGAGGACGGTAGCGGCCGAACCGTTCAACATCAACATTTCCATCGATTCACACGACGCGAAAATCCACAACTACTCGCGCGGTATCGACGACTCGCTCAGTGATATCGTCACCGGCATCGGCAATGTCATTCGTGCGCGAAGCCGGCACGGCGCCAACTTTCCCATCATCGTCAAGCCCGTCGTACACAAGCTGAACTTTCGCCTCCTGCCCGAGATGATCGCGTGGGCGAGCGACATCGGCGCGACCGCGATCAACTTCCAGCCGCTCGAACAACACACCGCCGAAGCCAAGGACGAATTCTGGATCGGTCCAGAGGAACTCGACGACCTTATTGTCGTGAAAGACCGCCTGCTGGCAATGAAACGCGCCGGAGCCCCAATCCTGAATTCGGAGCTATTGCTCAATCTTTGGCCGAACCATTTTCGGCGGGAAAAAGCGCCGCGCGAAGCGATGCCGTGCCGCATCGGCTTGCGAAACTTCTTCATCCGCTCCGACGGTCGCGTCGAGGTCTGCTGGAATTTTCCCGCGATCGGCAATGTGCGCACCCAGACGGCGCGAGAAATCTGGCGGGGCAAGGAGGGCGTGGAGCGTCGCAAGGAAACTGTTGCCTGCGAGACGCTGTGCCTCTTTACGTGCCTCTCGCAGAAAAATCTGAGCGACAAGATTGGCATGGGCATGAAGCTGCTCGCCAAACCGAAAGCCGGCGCCCCGAAGAATATTGCCTCAAGACGTATCGGCTGATCGCGCGCTTCGGGTTGGAAATTCAACCCCAGCGCGTTCAAAATACTCCCACGCCTTTTTCATCGAAGTGTCACACAGGGCGCGCAAGGTGCGCCCTGACTTCGAATGCGAGGGATCTCCATGAGTGACATCGCCCTACCCGGTTCGATCGAACCGGCAGCCCGCAAGGGCCCCGACCTCACCGGCGCCGTCAATCCGCTGACCGGCATAATCTTCGGCGGCATCATCGCGGCTGTTATTTTGTTCGTCGCCTACAGCATCTATTCCGATATCGATGCGGCCGGCGGTAAAGTTACCAGCTATGCGCCCTTCCTTCTGCTGTTTGTCGCGCTTCTGATCGCCCTCGGCTTTGAGTTCGTCAACGGCTTTCACGACACCGCCAACGCGGTCGCGACCGTCATCTATACGCGTTCGCTGCCGGCAAACTTTGCAGTGATCTGGTCGGGCTGTTTCAATCTGCTCGGGGTTCTTGCATCCAGCGGCGCCGTCGCCTTCGGCATCATTTCGCTCCTTCCGGTCGAACTCATATTGCAAGTCGGCAGCAGCGCCGGATTTGCCATGGTCTTCGCGTTGTTGATCGCCGCCATAATCTGGAATCTCGGTACCTGGGCGTTCGGCCTGCCGGCGTCGAGCTCGCATACCCTGGTCGGCTCGATCATCGGCGTTGGCATTACCAATGCTCTGTTGCATGGCCGCAGCGGCACCTCGGGCGTCGATTGGAGTAAGGCCAAGGAAGTTGGCGAAGCCCTATTGCTGTCGCCGCTATTCGGATTTGCCCTCGCCGCCGTCTTGCTGCTGCTGTTGAAATCGGTCGTTCGCATCCCCGCGCTCTACGCCGAACCGAAAGGCGATCAACCGCCGCCGTGGTGGATTCGCGGCATTCTTATTCTGACCTGCACATTGGTCAGCTTTTTCCACGGCTCGAATGACGGCCAAAAGGGCATGGGCCTGATCATGCTCATTCTGATCGGCACGGTGCCGACCGCTTACGCTCTCAATCGCGCGCTGCCGCCTGATCAATTGCAGGTGTTTGACTCGCGATCGCAGGCGGCAAGCGCCGTTATTACGCAGAAAGCCGCGGGCCATGCCGTGCTCGGCAATCCGCGCCCGGCGGTCACGGCATTTGTTGCCAGCCACGAGCTCAACGAAGGGACCTATCCTTCGCTGGCCGTGCTGGTGAGCGACATCGCCAGCCAAGTGACGAAGTATGGTTCGCTAGCCAGGATGCCGTCGGAGACGATCGGCAATACCCGCAACGACATGTATCTGGCATCTGAGGCGATCCGCTTCCTGATGAAGGATAAGGCCGCCGACCTTTCCGCCAACGATATCAGCACGCTCACCGCCTATAAGTCTTCGCTCGACGGCGCGACCAAATTCATTCCAACTTGGGTCAAGGTTGCGGTCGCCATCGCACTTGGTCTCGGAACCATGATCGGTTGGAAACGGATCGTCATCACCGTCGGCGAGAAGATCGGCAAGACGCATTTGACCTATGCCCAAGGCGCCTGCGCCGAGATCACTGCCGCCTGCACCATCGCCGCCGCCGACATCTACGGATTGCCGGTATCGACGACCCACGTCTTGTCGTCAGGCATCGCCGGCACGATGGCGGCAAACGGCTCGGGGCTACAGCTTTCGACCGTGCGCAATATTGCGCTCGCCTGGATACTTACCCTGCCCGCAGCGATGGCGATTTCGGGGATTCTGTACTGGTTCTTCTCGACGCTATTTGGCTAAGCAACACTGCCTACGTCCAGCGAGAAGGGCGCCGACGTGATCGGCGCCCTTTTTATTTACGTTCGATCAGATTTCGGTGCGCAGGACGCGGTTGAACAGCGCGCTATCGCGAGCCGGCGTCGAAAAGGACCCGTTCGCAAAGCCGCTCCGGATCGCGCTCCCCACGTCGCGCAAGCTCGACAATCCTGACCGCCACAGTTTCGCGTTCGCGGTCCGCGGTGTCCGGAAGCTTGAGTGCATGACACGCTTGATCAAGCGCGGCCGACATCGCGCGCAACGCCTCCGGATCGAATACGGACTGGCCTCTCACAAATGGAAGGATAGTGCCCATTCGGTCCCCGTCACGCGGTGATCAAAGCTGCTGCGTTCAAAACATACGCTGGTTCGGCGCTAAATGTCAATTTCTCTTTCGATATAACACTTTGACTTAATTGATGTTTTTTGCAGTTTCCGCACTAAGTATGTTAAGACGGTCAATGGCGGTATTGACTTATAGAACATCGGTAGCTAATTATACTCACATAACTCAAACGAGGGAGACTGGCGTCATGGTCGACCGTTTGCGGGGCGAGCGCCTACAGATCATGCTCTCACCGGAAGAGCTGGCGCTGATCGACGATTTCCGTTTCGCCAAACGCATGCCGTCGCGAGCAGCGACGGTGCGAGAATTGTTTCGCCGCGGATTGGCGGCGGAAGGATTTGTGATCGCGCCTTTGGGGCAACGCTCGAAAGACTTTGGGGTCGATGCCAAAGCGGCGCGGCTGCGGCGTTAGGCAGCGGTGTGGTGCCCGCGCTTAGGCTACCGGCTTGCCGGCGGGTACTTCACGGTTATCGGACTTCAAATCGCTTGATGATCTCGGCGGCGATCGGCACCGCCTTGATGATCGAGGGATCCGCCGGGTCGCGAATAGCCCAAACGCGCTTCTCTTGCCCCGTTACGGCAAGTTCGCTGCGCACGCTGATGCGGTGCTCGACGTCAAAGCTCGAGCGGCGAAATTCGACGACTTGCGACGTCATTTCCATGACCTCGCCAAAGCGCACCGCCGAAAGAAATTGAGCATTGACCTCCACCAAGGGAAATAACGGGTTGGAGGCGAGGCCATAGGCGCTGGCCATTTCGGCGGGCTTCACTCCCAGTGCCGTTTCGAACAGCGCCCAAGTCCCCCAATCAAAAAATTCAAAAAACCGGCCGTTGAAGGCTATCCCGGCGGGGTCGCAGTGTCCCCATTCGAGGGAAAATTGCCGCCGGTTGATGAGACTGCCCATTTCTAGTGATTGCCTGAATTAAACGGCCGAAGCGCCGCGCGGCCAACGGATGCCCGCGTGTCTCCGCGTGTTTCTCTCGTTCATTTCGACTCCTGCACGCCTGCTTAAAAAATAGGCAATGAACAAAACCTGGGCGGAATCAAATTGGGCGTTACTCTTGCGCGTCTGACTCGGGCTTCGCGGATTCCACGAGGAGAGACAGTGACTTAACCTTCCCCCTCGATTGGCACGCTCCTTGCGATTTCCTCTGTGCGCGACGGCGACGTGCCGATTGCGCGCGTCTAACAGAGGAAAACGCGATGCTCAACCCGATAGACGCGGTCGCTAAGCGATCGCGAGGTCGCCGCTGGCTTGCCGCCGCGGCCGGCCTGACCCTTGGCCTCATGGCGGCGCTGCCCGCTCGGGCCGAAGATACAATCAAGGTCGGCATACTTCATTCTCTATCCGGCACCATGGCCATCAGCGAGACGACGCTGAAGGACGTGGTCCTCATGCTCATCGACGAGCAGAACAAGAAAGGCGGCCTGCTCGGCAAAAAGCTCGAAGCGGTCGTGGTCGACCCGGCGTCGAACTGGCCGCTATTCGCGGAAAAAGCTCGCGAGCTGATCAGCAAGGACAAGGTGTCCGTGGTATTCGGCTGCTGGACCTCGGTGTCGCGCAAATCGGTCCTGCCGGTCTTCAAAGAGCTGAACAACCTTCTGTTCTATCCAGTCCAGTACGAGGGTGAGGAAAGCGAGCGCAACGTGATCTACACCGGCGCCGCTCCGAACCAGCAGGCTATTCCGGCCGTCGACTACCTTGCAGGATCTGAAGGCGGCAACGTGAAGCGCTGGGTGCTGGAAGGCACCGACTACGTCTATCCGCGCACCACCAACAAAATTCTCGAGGCCTACCTGAAGGACGTGCTGAAGGTCGCGCCCGAAGACATCATGATCAACTACACGCCGTTCGGCTTCTCCGACTGGCAGACCGAAGTGTCCAAGATCAAGGCCTTCGGTTCGGCCGGTAAGAAGACGGCGGTGGTGTCGACGATCAACGGCGACGCCAACGTCCCGTTCTATAAGGAGCTCGGCAACCAGGGCATCAAGGCGACCGACATTCCGGTGGTCGCATTCTCGGTCGGCGAAGAGGAACTTGCCGGTCTCGACACCAAGCCGCTGGTCGGCCACCTCGCCGCCTGGAATTACTTCGAGTCAATCAAGACTCCGGCGAACGAGGCCTTCATCAAAGAGTGGCACGACTTCATCAAAAACCCGAAGCGCACCACCAATGACCCGATGGAAGCCCACTACATCGGCTTCAACATGTGGGTGAAGGCGGTGGAGAAAATAAAGTCGGCAGACCCTGATAAGGTCATCGAAGCTCTGCCCGGAACGAAGCAGGCGAATCTCACCGGCGGCATCTCCGAACTTCTGCCAAACCATCACATCACCAAGCCGGTCTTCATCGGCGAGATCAGGCCGGATGGCCAGTTCGACGTCGTATGGAAGACCAAGGATCTCGTGCCGGGTGCGGCATGGTCGCCTTACATCGCGACATCCAAGGACCTGATCGGCGACTGGGTGAAGATGAAGTGCGGCAATTACAACACCGTGACCAAGAAGTGCGGCGGCGCCTAGTAACGACGACGCCGTGAAAGTGAGCATGCGGGAAGGCGGCGTATCGCCTTCCCGCAACATCAAGGCCGGGAACCTTGCCATGCGTATCAGCCGAGCTTGCCTCGTTGCTTTGCTATTGGCCTTGAGTTCCTTAATGCTCGGCCAAGCGGCTGCTTACGCCGCGAGCCTTGACGACGCGCTCAGCCATTTCACCACCGACGATTTCAGCGAGACCAGCACCGGGATCAGCGACGTCGCGACCAGCGGCAGTCCGCGCGCCGAGATCATTATTCGCGCGCTGCAGGACGGCAGGCTGTTGTTCAGCGCCGAGCGAAAAACGGTTTACGTCAAGGACGAGACCGGCAAGCTGACCGACGCCGCGACCGGCGTGCCTATCGCCGGCGATGCACCGGCCGACATCGATACCGTGCGCGTCAACAATCGGGTGCGTGGCGCCGTTGACGCTGCACTAGGCGGACTGACGCTCTTCGCCAAGAATCCCGGGGCACGCTACGAGGCAGCGCAAGCAGTCTACAAGTCGCGCAAAGCGAGCGTGTTGGCCACGCTCGACAGCGCTCTCGCCAAGGAACAAGACGCCTCCGTGCGCCGCGCCATGACTGAAGCGCGCGCCGCCATCATCCTCTCAGGCGACAAAGGCAGCGATGAGGAAAAGCTTGCTGCCGTCGATACTATTCGCGAGCGAGCCGACCAGGACGCGCTCGGGCTTCTTCAAAGCCTTCCCGCAACCACTTCGGCCCCCGTGATGAAAAGCGCCACGGCGGCAATCGGCGCCATCAAGAATCGCCTGGCATTGTGGGAGGCGGTGCAGAACGCCTGGTACGGTCTTTCGCTCGGCTCGGTGCTGTTGCTCGCCGCCATCGGCCTCGCCATCACTTTCGGCGTCATGGGCGTCATCAACATGGCGCACGGCGAGATGGTGATGATCGGCGCCTACGTTACTTTTGTCGTGCAAGAAATTATCCGCAACAACAATCCGGCATTGTTCGACTACTCCCTGGTGATCGCCGTGCCGCTGTCATTTGTGGTGGCGGGCGGCATCGGCATCGTCATCGAACGCACCATCATCCGCTTCCTTTACGGCCGGCCGCTCGAGACCTTGCTGGCCACCTGGGGACTCTCATTGATCCTCCAGCAGGCGGTCCGGACCGCCTTCGGCCCGAACAATCGCGAAGTCGGCAATCCTTCCTGGATGAGCGGCGCCTTCGATGTCGGCGGGATCACCATCACCTATAACCGCCTATGGATTATCTGCTTCGCGCTTGCAGTGTTTATCGCGCTCCTGGCGCTGCTGCGGTTCACGCGATTCGGCTTGGAAATGCGCGCAGTGACGCAAAACCGTCCGATGGCGGCATCGATGGGCATTCGCACCAGCCGCGTTGACGCGCTCACCTTCGGGCTTGGCTCCGGCATCGCCGGGATGGCAGGCGTCGCGCTTTCCCAGATCGACAACGTTAGCCCGAACCTCGGACAGGGCTACATCATCGACAGCTTCATGGTCGTGGTGTTCGGCGGGGTCGGCAATCTGTGGGGCACACTCGTCGGGTCGTTCGTGCTCGGCATTGCCAATAAGTTTCTCGAGCCCTACGCCGGCGCCGTGCTCGGTAAGATTGCGATTCTCGTTCTGATCATTCTGTTTATCCAGAAGCGCCCGCGCGGCTTGTTCGCGCTCAAGGGCCGCGCGGTCGAAGCATGACCGGACACATCCTCATCCGCTCGATCGATCGCGGCGCGACCATCTTTTTGATCGCCGTCGTCCTGATCGCGATCTTCGTGCCGGTGCTCAATCTGGCGGTTCCGGCTTCGTCCAATTTTTATGTCCCGACTTATCTGGTGGCGCTATTCGGCAAATATGCCTGCTACGCGCTGCTGGCGCTGTCGATCGACTTGATCTGGGGATTTGCCGGCATTCTCTCGCTCGGCCACGGCGCGTTCTTCGCCCTCGGCGGCTACGCCATGGGCATGTATTTGATGCGCCAGATCGGCACGCGCGGCGTCTACGCCAATCCCGACCTGCCGGATTTCATGGTGTTCCTGAACTGGAAGGAACTGCCTATCTACTGGTACGGCTTCCAGTTCTTTCCCTACGCGCTGCTGATGGTGGTGCTGGTGCCCGGCGCGCTCGCCTTCGTCTTCGGCTGGTTCGCCTTTCGCAGCCGCGTCACCGGCGTGTATCTCTCGATCATTACCCAGGCGCTCACCTTCGCGCTGATGCTCGGCTTCTTCCGCAACAATTTCGGCTTCGGCGGCAATAACGGTCTGACCGATTTCAAGGACATTCTCGGCTTCAACGTGCAGGCGGAAACGACGCGCAACGCGCTGTTCTCGATCACATGCGTTGCGCTGATTGTGGCGTTTCTCCTATGCCGAGCGATCGTCACCTCGAAATTCGGCAAGGTGCTGATCGCCATTCGCGATGCGGAGGCGCGCACGCGTTTCCTCGGTTACCGCGTGGAATCCTACAAGCTGTTCGTATTCACGCTCTCGGCATGCATCGCCGGCGTGGCCGGGGCGCTCTACGTCCCGCAGGTCGGCATCATCAATCCGAGCGAATTCGCGCCGGCCAATTCGATCGAGGCGGTGATCTGGGTCGCGGTCGGCGGCCGCGGCACACTGACGGGCGCGGTCGTAGGCGCCGTGCTGGTCAAC
>Ga0209380_10000774_pt1 | contig 22642 bp, 22 predicted proteins | sample HubBroMetageWFT6_FD_188347 | JGI IMG/M metagenome (GOLD analysis project Ga0209380, IMG submission 188347) | Warmed and freeze-thawed soil microbial communities from the Hubbard Brook experimental Forest, New Hampshire - Hubbard Brook CCASE Soil... | ecosystem: Environmental > Terrestrial >...
ATGGGGGGCCTTCTTCTTCCAGGAAGCTATTACAGCGAGAGCGATGATGCTGAGGAGGAGTAAGCTGTAGAGGGGAGGCTCGGGGACGCCGGCGATCGGGCCGGCGGCGGGTCCTTGGATTACCAGCCCCGGGCTGGCCTGCAGCCAAACCTCTCCCTCCCCATCCAGAGCCATGCTAGAGCCGAATGCTCCGGCAGAGCCGGCGAGGTTGAGGGGAGAGTCGGAGGTGAAGGATAAATCCGAGCCTGGGGCTGGGTAGAGGAGATAGGATTGCCCCCCGACCCAGAGCTGGAGGGAGAACCAACTGGCGGTATTGCTCATATCGAGGGAGAAGGGAGCAGGCGGGTCGGCTCCGACGGCATACCCGCTTGTGGTGAAGTCGTAGTTCATTTGCCTCTCCTGATTCCGTAGGTCAGTGACTGTTTCGCCCGAGTGATCGCCACATATCGGAGGTTGTATTCCTGCTGCAACGCATCCTTATCCATAACCCACCACCCCGGGACGAGATCGGGCCGGAGGAAGTAGACATGCTCTGCCTCCAGACCCTTCGCTTTGTGGATAGTCGAGAAGATCGGCCCCGATCTCCCCTCCGAAAGGGAGCGAATGAGCCCGAGGATCTCCTCGACGGTTCGGAAGCCCTCGGAGAGGGCTCGGACGGTTTCGGCCTTGTCCTCAAGGCTGGCTACCTTCCAAGCCATGCCCTTCGACTCGGCGGCCATCGTTTCCTTCTGCAGCCATCGGTCCAGCCGGCGGAGCATCTCGGATGGGTCCTCGGTGCGGAACTTCTTGATGAAGCCGGCGAGACCCTCGAGGGCGTTGCTGAGCACTCGGCATGGCTTTCGTGCGCGGACATGCCGCATGATTGCTGCGAACAGCGGCGCGTTGTTTCGGCAGACAACCAGCCAGCCCTCTTCGAACAGTTCAGGATCTTCGGAAGAATCCGGGCGCGGGTGGGAGACGAGACCGGCGGGCGCTCCCGGCCGAGCCTGGATGTAGGGCACCAGCTCCTGCGCTTCCGCAACCACCGCTAGAGGACAGCGGTAGCTGATACTCAGAGGTAGCTCGGCCATTCGGAAATGCTCTTTAAGTAGATCGAGCGAATTCGCGAGGGCTCCTCTGAACGCGTATATGGCTTGGTTCCTATCACCGACAGCAATAAGTCTCGTTCTCTCCTGACATAGAGCTTCGAGGAAGAGATGCTGTATTCTGTTGAGGTCTTGAGCCTCATCCACCAGGACCGTCCCGAATGCAGGGAAAGGCCAATGGCGATATACCGGCCCATAGAGCTGGTCGTCGAAGTCGAAGGTCGTGAGATCGTCGCGTGATAGACTGAACACCTTGGCCGCATAGTGTGCAGCCGAGACAATATCTGCATCATCGATGTCCCACTCCCCATTTGTGATGAAGTGCTCGAAGTCCGAGCTGTTGACCTCGGAGTCGATGCCGACGGCGGAGGCCTTGGCGGTGCTGACGATCCGCTGGACGATGTATCCGAACTTCCGCCGAGCCTCGGGAGGCATGATGGCCTCGACGAGCCTCTCAGTCTTCCGAGCCTCGAGCCTCGCCCCGGAGGCATTCTGCATCCAGAGACGGTGGCCGAGCGCATTCAGAGTCTTTGCCTCACCGCTCGGGAGCTTGCCCCGGATGTCCTCGGCGATTGCCTTGTTGAAGGCCAGGAAGAGATTGGGCCCAGTTGCAAACCTCGTGGCCTCGATGATCGTTGTGGTCTTCCCCGAGCCCGCCACGGCTTGGATCAAGAGTGGGTCGTCACAGTCTCGGACTGCGGAGAAGATAGCGTCTTGGAAAGGAGACCAAGAGACAGCCCCGCCCCCGGCCTGGGAGGCCGGCTGGTCGGGGACGGTTAGGGAGAGGAAGTTAGGCATTGCCGTTCTCCTCGGCGGCAAGCCGTGCGATTGTCTCTTGAATCCACTCCTCGGAGTGAGGCTTGCGATGCAAGGCTCGCTTGCACTGGCATTTGCACCGCGGCTTTAGGGCCTTCTCACAAGACAGCGCGTTGCGACGGATAAGAGCCTCGAGTGCGGGCTTGTTGTTCATGGCACTTTCCACAGCGTCGGTATCTCCAACCCGTCGAGATCCTTACTCGGAAGCAGATCGCCGAGATCGCTCGGCAATTGGGCTGCCTCGACAATCGGCCCCGTCCCATCCAGCCACCCCTTGCAGTAGAATGCAAAAGCGAGGCTACGGTCGGCGTCGGAGAAGAGCCCCGGCTTGCACCTCGCCAGGAAGGCCTGCCAGTGCTTATGAAAGGTCTGGTTTGCGGTTTTCATTCGAGTGTCTCCTCGGCGCGCTTGATTGGTGCTGAGCCATACCCCGACCCTTGCATTATGAGTGTAACACGCGAGCCCCAATAAGCGTCGAAGTGCAGTCCTTCTTCTGAGCCCTTGAGTCTGCCTCGGCAGGTCTCAAGAGCCTTCATTACTGCCTTCTGGCAGGCCAGTATCGCCTTTGCTTGCTTGCGAGTCATCGGTGCGAGTCTCCTCTGTCTGTGGTTCACATTTATCCTGACGATGGATTGTCCCCTCGTCAAGAACGAAATCTCTGCCGGGTGGCAAGCGATGCAGCTTGCACTGGCACTTGCGGAGCAGGGCACGCAAGTCGGCGGCGTGCTGCTCGGCGTTGTATTTGGGAGCCTGAGAGCTAGAGGGCTGTGAGGTTGGTTGGGCTGGAGTCGGCGGCAATGCCGTTGGGAGAGCGGCTTGCGCTTCTGCCATCTGTTCCTGTACCTTGCGGAGCCGTTCAGCCTCTGCCTCAGCCGTAGCTTTCTCAGCCGCCTCTCTCGCCTCTCGAATTGGGCGCAGCCGCTCGGCTTGCTCTTGTATCCATCGGAGGCGGGCTTCCGGATCGTCTGGCATAGTAGTATCCTCTGGCTCAAGTCTCTCGAAGGCTTGCGTTACTTGTGGGTCAATAGCCTCGGCTGGTCTCGCCAGCGAGGCTTTGAGCCTATCGTTCATGAGCTGCTGGCGGTAGTTAGCATCCGCTGCACTCTCTACCGTTGCTACGCCTCGGTGGCTTAGCTCATTAACGGCATTGCTTATCGTATTCGGGCTTACTCCATATTCGTAAGCCATTTGCCTCATTGTAACTGGCACGACAAAGCGATTGGCCCATCGCTGGCGTATCTCATACACTTGGTCTGGGCTGAGCTTACTGGCTTTGTTATTGCCAAGGTAGAATTTAGACATGCTGGCTCCGAATCGTCGGCATGCGCGTATTGTGGCACAGTCGGCGGGTCGGCGGCAACCCAGACATCCGATGTCTGCCCAACATGACCAACAGCACGCTGCCCAACATGACCAACACAACGAACCAAAACCACGTACGGATGTTTCCCGCTTAGGGGGTTATTAAGAAAAAAAAAAATTAATAATAAAAACCCTGAGAGACGGGAATCATCCGTGCTGCGTTTTGGTTGTTGGTCGTGGTTGTGGGGTCGGTTGTCAGTCCCGACCCCGCCACCATCCGCTCAGGCCCGTTTCGCCGCCCTTAGCCCCTCGATCAGCGCCTTGGCGCTGGATGCCCCGCCCACCCGAGCGCGCTCCGCGTACACAGCGTCGAGTGTAGGTTTAATCTCGGGATCCACCCGCAGCGCGTCTCGATCCGCACCCGTCATCTCCCGCACCCGAGCCTCCGCATCCGCTCCGTCCAGTTCAAACACCCGGCAGAGCGCCTCAATGAGCGCGCGTGTGTCAGCCGACAGCCCGCCACCCCCTCCGCCCGCCATCGCCCACGCCTCAGTCCCGGATGCATAGTGAGTCGCAAGGCGATTGATCGCATCATGCTTCTCCTGCGCACTCGCGCTTCGCCCAGATTTCGTGTCGCGCTCCAGCGCCGCCGCGCGGGTGAGGCGGACCTCCATCCCATACCCCATTGCCTCTGCGCGCACGGCCTCGGAGAGCTGGGCGAACCGCAGCACGATTGGCTGCGTGATGCCCCTTACGTGAACTGTGATCGCCTCGGGTGTGCGCTGCACACTCGTGGTAGCGTTCTCGCGGAATTTCACCGCGCCAGTTGTCTCATTGTTCATGCGAGTCTCTCCTCTATTGTTCCCACCACGAACCGATAGCCAAATGGCAGTTTATCGGCAAACCCTTGGGCTTGCGCCCTCGTCTGAAACTTCATCGTTCGCCAGCTTTTCGCTGCTGGTGGCAACAGCGCCACCATCCACAACCCGACGATGGGTAGGTTGTGTAAATCGCCTGCGCGTCTCATTTTGGCGAGTCTCCATTGCCGAGCACCATGCCCGGATTTCATGGCCATGTATACGCTCTCAGCCTCATGCCGTCAAGCGCCGAGGTTGACCGTTCGTCGGCTGATGGACGGTCGCCGGCATCGCCGTCGGTGGCACGCCGCTTGCATGCCGCCCCTGCCTCGCACAACCCTCCGACCAGCGGCGCTGTTCCACGTGGAACACCAGCAGGCTTGCTGCAGCGCAATGCCGTCGGCTCGCTTGCTGCGCTGCACCAACCCTCGCTTGCAATCCCCGTGCCAATCGCAGCCCATCCTCGGGGAGGGGGGAAAATTTCCCTGACCGTCGCGCGCGTCCGAATGCAGTCCCTGCTGATCGCAGGTGCTCATTTCATACACACATTATACCGCATATAATATGAGCACAGTATGAGACCGCCTTGCACTAGTCAACCCAGACAAGGCATGCCTTGGTTGAAAAATTGTTTTTTTGCTGTTAACCTCGGTTCCGACCCTGGGCGCAAGTGCGGCCGAGTTTCGGGAGGATGAAATGCGGAGGCGGGGGCGATGAATGCTTTGTTACAGTCTCTGGTTGATGGCACGCCGTCGCCCGGGGTTCAGCCCGGTTCCTTCCTTGCTCCCCGCCCTCCCCGCGATCAGATCCAGAAGATGCGCTACACGCACGAGGCGATGATTGATATCCTGATAGCCGAGCCTTGGGTGAGCCAGAACGAATTGGCGGATCGCTTCGGGATGTCGGCGAGCTGGATCAGCACCATTATCTGCTCGGATGTCTTCCAGAGCAGGCTGGCCGAACGGCGGGACCAGCTCGTCGATCCAGAACTTCGCCTCTCGATCAAGACCCAGATGGAAGGGCTCCATGCTCGCTCCATGGAGATACTTCGGCACAAGCTCAACAAGCTCCCGGACGACGTGCCAGATCAGCTCGCCCTCCAGGTGGCGAAGGTCATGGGCCAGGGCCTCGGCATGGGCACGCCCAAGATATCCGTCAGTGAGACCCACGTCCATCTCGAAGAACTCGGACAGAACCTCGTCGGGCTGCTCCGACGACGGAAAGCGGAGACCTATGATGAAGAAACTCAGCACGAGGGGCATCCACAACTCGGGTCCAACCCACCCGCCGGCGAGTCTGGCCCATAGATCGAAGGCCCACTGCCTGCCCGTGACGAGCGGCTACCAGGCCAAGGGTTCGCCGCCGAAGCGCATGAAGGGCTCCATCCCCCTCCGCCAGCACCAGCGGATGGCAAGGAGTGGTGGGTTGTGAAAACTGTCCAGCAGAGCCTATCGGCGGTCGGCTACGCCCCCTGGATTCTCCACGACTACTATCCAACCCCCTTCAACGTCGGCCTCGCCGGCTACGTGAGCTCGGGAGCGAGCCTCACCTGGGAAGTCCAGTACACTTGCGACCCCGTTACGGGTCAGGAGTACGCCCGGAGTGTGGGGGTTAGTCAGACCACAACCGTCATCACTGTGACGGACACCGGCGGCGGCGGAACGGGAGGCGGCCACGGGCTGAGCGTCGGCGACGCTGTGCAATTGTTCGGCACCGGCAAGGCCGGAGTGGATGGCCAGTACAACGCCGCCACCGTCGTCGACTCCACCCATTACACCCTCACCTCTGGGACCAGCCAAACCTACGTCTCGACCAGCGGCTCAGTCATTACTGCCCGGGTGTTCGTCCACCCTGTCCTGACCGGCCAGACCGGTCGCGCCGTCTCGAACTATGCCTATCCGATTATGGCCTCCCGCCTAGCCATCCCCACCACCTACGTCTCGGGAGTGGCGAGCCTCAGGGTCATCCAGGGAGCGTGGTCGTCATGAAGCATCTGCGCTGGTTGATACTGCTCCTCCCGAGCCTGGCCTTCGGCCAAGCGGGTGGCCTCGGGCCTGTGGGCGGGCCCGCCATCTCGGGGACGCCGACGACCGGCCACTGTGTAGAGTGGCTCAACGCCGTCACCCTGGAGGACGCCGGCGCTGCCTGCGGGACCGGCGGCGGAGGCTCCGGTACAGTAACGTCGGCGGCCCTCTCGGACGGCTCGACCGTCCCCATCTACACAATCAGCGGCTCCCCCATCACCACCTCCGGCACGCTGACCTTTAGCTTCAACACCGAAGCGGCCAATTTCGTCCTAGCCGGCCCTGCCTCCGGTTCGACCGCCGTCGAACCCACGTTCCGTGCCCTCAATGCCGCAGACGTCACTGCTGCCCTGGTGAGTCCGCCTCCCATTGGAGCGACGACAGCTAGCACGGGAGCATTCACCACCCTCGGCGCTACCGGCAATCTCACCACCAACGTAACCGGCTCCACTCAGTGTCTGCACGCCAGCACCGCCGGCGTGGTCTCTGGGACTGGCAGCGACTGCGGAAGTGGCGGTTCCCCTGCCTTCAGCTCCATCACAACCGGCTCGAATACGACCGCCACGATGACCGTCGGAACAGGAGGGACGATTACCTCTTCCGGTACCGGCGTCATCAACGCGACCCAACTGGGAGGAGCAACCTTCGCTGCTCCCGGGGCAATCGGCGGCACAACGGCGGCGGCCGGGGCATTCACCACGCTGACCTCCAATGGCGCTGCGAACATCAATGCCAGCAACAACGCTGCGACCAACATTGGCACGGGCACCACGACCAGCAACGTCACGATAGGTGGCGTAAGTAACATCGTAGACGTGGGGGGGCCGATTTCGCTTACGAATGCAGGAGGCATTTCAGCCTCGTCATGGACAACCGCAGGGCTTGCTCTCTCTGGCACGGCGGCGACCTTAACCGACTCGACGGCCAGCGGGACGGTTGCTATCGAGGCAGCAGCAGCGCTACCCGTCTATACCATTGCGGCGACCACCAGCGGTGTCACGATCACAAGCCTTGTCGGCCTATATCTGCCTACCCCTGTGGCCGGGACCCACGTCACCGGAACCAACGTCTATTCCCTGTATACAACGGGTCAGGCGCTCATTGGCGGCAAGATCACCGGAAGTGCGGGGGCGACGCTAACAGGGGCTTTGACGCTCAATAACAGCGGCAGTTCTGCCACGAATATCGGCACGGCGAGCTACACAGGCACGATAACGATCGGAAACTCTAGTACGACCGGGGCGACTGTTCTTGCTGGTCTTGCCTCCAGCAGCGCAGCGCAGACGGGGACTGTCTGTATCGGCACGGGGAATGTGTTGAGCTATGATACGACCACGACGTGCTTACTCTCAGATGGTCGGCTGAAGGACAACATTGCGCCGCTCGACATCGGGCTGGCTGAGGTGCTGAAGCTCAAGCCAGTCTCTTACGATCTGAAGCCGGAAGTAAACCCCACCCACCTCGGCAAGCAAGTCGGCCTCATCGCTCAGGATGTCATCAAGGTCGACCCCCGGCTCGCTGCCCTCTATCAGTCCGGCCCTCAGAAGGGCACCCCCAGCGGCGTCCGCTATGAGCAGCTCACCGCCGTCCTGGTGAAGGCCATTCAAGAACAGCAGATTCAGATCACAACGCTCGAAGCCCGTCTGAAGAAACTCGAGAGGAAGCACCCATGACCGACTATGTTCTGAAATGCGAGCCCGGCCACTTCGGCCTTAAGGGTGGGGTGCTTGGCACCTCCCCGCCGCCCGAGGTCAAGCCCGCTGAAGCCCCGCCGCCTCCCCCACCAAAGGATAAGCCCTAATGGCCGCCTTTAATAAATTCAACGCCGTCGCCGCCCTCCCGTGGAACGGCGGCATCGCGCTCGGAGCCGACACCATCAAGGTGATGCTCACCAACACCGCGCCGGTCGCCACGAACGCTCTCTATTCAGACGTGTCGGCGGGCGACCTCGCCACGGCGAACGGCTATACGAACGGCGGGGCGAGCCTCACCCTTACCTCCAGCAGCCAGACCTCTGGCCTCTGGAAGGGGATCTGGTCCGCCGCCTCTCCTACTTGGTCGGCCACCGGCGCAGTCGGCCCCTTCCGGTATGTGATCGCCTACGACTTCACCGCCACCAGTCCCCTCAAGCCCCTCCTGGGCTGGTGGGATTATGGCTCCTCCATCAGCCTCGCCAACGGCGATACCTTTACCCTCCAGCTCGATGCAGTGAACGGCATGCTGCAGATGAGCTGAGGTGGCTGCCCGTACCTTCACGATAGGCTTCGGCGGGAAGCCCTACACGCTGGATGCGGCGGCGGGCAGGTATATCTACAACAGTCCCATCTCCGGATTCAACCGAGTGGGCTCGGGCACCACCGTCTACAGCCCCCAGGCGATGTGGCCGGGCTATGTTGATACTGAGAGCTACGCCTTCATGTGGTGGGGGCCGACGACTCAGACGAGCTGGACCGGGGCTAATTTCACAGGGAGTATATCTGGCACCACCCTAACCGTGACGGCGATGTCGGCTACCCAGCCAGGGACGATCGCAGCGGGGCAACTACTCTCGAATCGGGTGGCTACCATCCCCGGCGGCGTCCACATCCTTTCGTTCGGGAGTGGTACCGGAGGAACAGGTACCTACACCCTCGACACGAACGTTGGGACGATTGCTAGCGGCCCGCTATTCACGAACGGCTCGGGCACCCCCGACTATTACAAGCTCTACAAAGACGGCACCCTAGTAACGATCTCGGGCCTGCTGAACCCAGGCGTCACCGCCGACCCTCAGCCGACCTTCGGCGCTGGCCAGGACAACCGCCCTGTTGGATGGTATGTAGCGAGGACGGGAGATACCGCCAGCCACAGCTGGACCGTCACTGCTGTGACAGGCGGCGTGGAGAGCGCGCCGGGGCCTGCCCTGGTGATGCAGGTCCTCTCCGGCACCTCCTCCCAATTCCCCGCTGCGCCGGTCGATCCGGCGACCTGGATTCAGGATGGTAGCGGAGCGGTCAACAACAAGACTTTCGTTTATCCGCCTGGCGCCACCTATTGGACCGCCACCAACACCTCCAGCAGCTCCGTGACCGGCACCGGAACTGGCGGGGCGACTGGTTGCAGTTTCTCCTGGGCGCTGGCGGGAGCGATGGCCGCCGGCGGCAACCACGTTATCGTGCTGACTGCCGGCTCAACCTATCCAGCACCGTCAGGTAATTCAGCCGGGATTGTAATGCCCGCCTTCAACGGCTCGGGATGGATCTATATCATCTCCAGCCAGGAGCCTGTTTATCAATCGGGCGGCACTCTGCCACCCTATCAGCCCTATCAGCCCTTCACCATCCAGGTTCTAAACCTCACCGCTGCCCCTGCGCTAGGAGCGGTGAGCGCAACGCTCAGCACAGCCTGGACCCAGAAGACTGGCTGGTACTACGTGCTCTTCAGGGAAGGTACTGGCTCCGCGACTGTTGCGGAGGAGCGGCTGGTTGTCTTCACCCAAGGCTCAACCGCTATCACCTGGTCGGCTAACAACGGCAACTACCCAGTGGTCGGCGGCAATGTGGGCGGCTTGGCCGCTGCGGCCAGCGCTACTATCCAGGTCTTGTATAATCCTGGTGTCACCCCTGCTGACATCCCCTCCATGCCGACGATCCAGTTCGGCGCGCTTGCCAACCAGGCCTGTTTCACCTGGACGGCGGGTTGCCAGAAGGTCCGGCTGGTCGGCATCAACCGGCAGCCGGTTCCGGGCTCCCCCCAGACCCAGCTGACCTACGACACATTCAGCAACGTAACAGCGGCGAACGTCGGGCCCTCCCAGCCAGCCCCCTGTGACCACATCTACTTCGATCGCTGCATCCGAGGCAACGACACCGGAGCGTCGAACTTTGTCGGCTGCCAGCACGGGCTCGCCGGCACCAACGCCACTCATCTCTTCCACGGGCAGACCTACGACTGGGGCATCTGCGAAGATTTCTCCGTCTTCACCGGCGACACCAACCACGACCTCCTCGACGGCGGCCTGCATTGCTGGCAGAATGCCTACCTCCAATGCGGAGCGGAGAGCCTCGAGTTCGGTGGGGCCTATGTCGCACCACCTCCCAACCTCCCTCACGATATCGTAGTGCAAGGTTGCTTCTCCCACAAGCCGATGGGGTGGCTGGGTGGCTCACAGACTCTCTTCACCGCCACGCCCTCTGGAACGAGCGGGACGCTCACCCAGCCCTGGCAGTGGGCTACGGGGAGCGGGAAGATCGAGCTGAGCACGGGGCAGTCGGGAGTCATCGGATCCTTCACGAATGGGTCGACCGCCGTCACTTGGTCGCCAGCCATAACCGGCTCGCCCTCCAACAATGTGAACATCGGCGGCGTCATTACTCCCTTCGGCCGCTTCGGCGCTCAGGTCAAGAACCACATAGATATGAAGGCGATCTCGAAGTTCGCCTTCCACGATAATCTGTTCCTGAATTGCTGGGTCGGCAACATCGAAGGCTATCATTCGTGCGCCTTCGCTTTCGGTGCCCGTGATCAACAGCTAGTGGGTGCGGTTAATACTAATCTGACTCAATGCTGCCCGTGGAACTTCAGCGCTGACGGCAACTGCTACAACAATCTCTTCTGGGGCGTCGGCGGTCCCTTCTACGCGTTTACTGGCGACGCCAGCCCCGCCGCCTACACCGCCCGCGTCTGGATCCATAACAACCAGAGTTGCATCAACCCTGGCCTGCCGCTCGCTGAACGTGTTCTGGGGATGCATATCCAGGGCCCTGTCCCTGATCTGATTATCGACCACAATACGCAGATCGTCAATACCAGCGCGAACATTACAGGGGTTGGTGCGCAGCTGGGAATGGAATTCATCACGGGAGGTTCGACTCCGGGCAGCTTTGTAACTCCCACCCCGTTCAGTCCGAACCCCTTCACCCTCTTCCAGGATCGCCTGACCCTCACCAACAACATTGTGGACTCGGGAGCAGGAGCAAATGTTGCGTTCTATTTCCTGAGCCCCGCGCCGACGTTCGACCTCTACACCAACCGCAATATCAACAAGAACCTAACGATCAACGACACAGCAACCTACAGCGCCTCGTCAGGTTCCAACTACGCCCCCGGTACCATCACCAACGTCCCCTACGAGTCGATAGGCTTCCAGAACTTCCTCGGCAACACCGTTCCGCCGTTGGAGCCCTCCGACCTGAATGTAGTGGCGGGCATCCAGCCGTTGGGGACAGATGGCAACCCGCTGGGTGCGACGTTTGGGCAGGTCTTCCCGCTGGTAGGTGGGGTGTTCATTGCGGGCTCTGTTCAGACCACCTTCGGAACGTCGGCGTTCCAGCAACAGCTCGCTCAGAACGTCGATGTGGCGGTGATTGGGCTCTATCCGGGGTGGACGAGCGGGGGCTTTACGACAAGCACCGCCGCCGCCGCGGTGAAGGCCTATAACCCCCACATCAAGCTCGTCCCCTACCACAACATAATGGAGCTGGAGCCCGGCGTCGGCTCGAGCGGGTCGCCGTATTCGCCAATCTACAACGCGGCGAATGCCTCCGGCGCGAACTGGTTCCTGCGCAACCCCTGGCCCTCTGGGCCAATCGTGGACGCCGGCGGCAGCTCGCAGCAGGGGCTCAACCAGACCCTCTTCACAAACGTTGTGAGTGGGCAGAATTATCTGGCCTGGCGCGCCGCCTGGACGGCGGCGAACGAATACTGGACGAACTGGGACGGCACCTATACTGATAATGTCTTCCAAGCCCCTTTGCAGACGGCCGACTACACCCAGTCTGGCACCTCCCAGACAGGCTCCGCTGCTGCCCAGAACTGGAGGAATGGCTACGCGAGTTACTTCCCGCAGCTTCGGGCGCTGCTGCCCGCCGGCTCGATCGTCCTCGGCAACACCGGCACCTGGTTCAACTCCCCCTTGACCGGCCTCACCGGTCTCCTAAACGGCGGCCTCATGGAGTCGATCCTCGGAGGCTCTACCTCCCTGGAGAACTTCGACGGCTGGTCGGGGATGATGAATCTCTACTCGACGACGATGAAGGCCTGCGTAGGAGGAAGCTACACCATCTTCTCCCAGGATGGATCAACGACCAACTACGCAGGGATGCGTTATGGGCTATGCTCCTGCGCGCTCGATAACGGCTATTATTTCCACTCCGACAACGGCGCCTATGACACAATCCAGGTCTATGATGAGCTGAACGTGGTCTGGGGCCAGCCGGTCGCGGGGCCGAACAATCTGACGAACGGCACCTATTCGAGCGGCGGCATCACCGCCTATCAGAATGGAGTGTGGCGAAGGGACTTCTCGAATGTCATCACCCTAGTGAATCCGAGGGGGAACGGCGCTCAGAATGTCACCCTCGAAGTAGATGTTTGGAGGCTGCGCGGCACCCAGGACTCGATCACGAACAACGCTGCCCACATCCCTGCCGGCACTACTATCGCTATGTCCGACCCCAACACCGGCGGCACAGGTGGGAGTGGGCTCGTCCTCTCTAGGAGCCCCACCTAGTGGCCCTCCCCCAGAACGATAATCTGATCAACGCGACCTCTGAGTCGATCACGACTTACAGCGCGAATTGGTCTCTGGGATTAGGTGCCTATAACGTAACTCCCGCCGGCGGTACGGGAGAATCGGTCGGAACGTCCATTGCCTTCGACAACTCAAACAGCTATCCAAACAACCAGTACGCCCAGGCGACGATCGCCAACAATGGCAGCAATTATAATGGACCTGCTGTTCGCTGCAATGCCTCTAGCGGCGGGAATTGCTACGCGTTTCGGGTCAGTATCTCCAGTGAAGAATACGCCGTAATTAAGCTCGTTAACGGTACCTTCACAAATATCAGTGGCACGATAAGTAACACCTTCCTGATTGGGGATTCGCTTCTGCTGACCGTCTCCGGTACGACTCTTTCGGCCTACCAGAATGGTAACCTGCTCTATACGACCACGGATTCGTCCCTGACGGCAGGCTCCGCCGGCGTTAGTGGGAACGGCGTCGCCGGTCCTGCCCTCACTAGCTGGCAGGGTGGGGCAATGCCGAGGGTTCTCACCCTATCAGGAGCGGTCGGCACGTATGCCTATACGGGAGGCGTCGCTGGCCTCCTCCTCCCCAACAACTATACCCTCCTGCTGCAGCCTGGCCTCTACACCTATATTGGAGGGAATTCGCAGAGCGGCTATGCGCTCACAGCGAACGCCGGGGTGTATGCCTATGTTGGAGGAGCAGCAACCCTCACCAATAGTGGGCAGAACGCCTATGTCCTGCCCGCCGCTGCTGGGATTTATGCCTATGCCGGCGGCATCGCCAGCCTCACTTACTCTCCCGCCGTCTACCCCGGCTCCGGCGGCATACCCAGCCCTTGCCGAGTTATCATCCCCGGCAAGCGGCTCGCTGAGGTCATCGCCCCGCCGTTCGACTTCACCTCCCGCTTCCAGCCCGGCGAGACCATCACGAGTACGCAGGTGGTAGTCTCGGTCTGGTCGGGGAATGATCCGAATCCGAGCCTGGTGTACGGAGGAGTCGCCACCGTCAACGGGCTGGTGGTGAGCCCGAAGCTCCAGAGGGGAGTCGTCGGCGTCATCTACGTCGTCCAAGTTATCGCCACGGGCTCCATCTCCGGGCCGGCAGAGCTAGATGCTCTCCTCGCCATCCTCCCGACAGGTATCTAGCATGGACGCCACAACCCTCACTCCTGAAATGATCGAGGCATTCTCCGGTGTCTACCTCTCCCCCCGATACGACCAGCCCCAGCCCACCCCCGACTTCCACCGGGAAGCCTGGGATTATTATTGCTCAAGCCGTCCGGCTTGTTCTCTGGCAGCACCAAGAAATCATGCGAAGACGACAGCTCTCACAGATGATTACATCCTCGCGAATGTCTGCTTTCGCGTTGAAGAGTACGTCATCTGCATGGGATCCAGCGAGGAGATGGCGGTAGAGAGGCTGGGGGATATTGCGATGGAGCTCAGAGAGAACGAGTTCCTCCGGAGGGACTTCAAGATCAAGGACTTCATCCAGGAGCAAAAGACCGACATCATCGTGGAGTGTACGGATGGGCATCAATTTCGCATTCTGGCGAGGGGCGCAGAGCAGAAGATCCGTGGCCGGAAGTGGAGGGGGAAACGGCCGGGGCTCATTGTCTGTGATGATCTTGAAGATGATGAGCAGGTGGAATCGAAGGAACGCCGGCGGAAGTTCTCCCACTGGTTCTTCCGGGCGGCAAAGCAGGCTCTGCGTGATGGTGGCAGGATTCGAGTTCATGGAACGATTCTGCATGAGGATTCGCTCCTAGCGAATCTGATCAAGCAATGGAACGGGAAGTTGTACAAGGCCCATCGGAGCTTTGATGAGTTCGTGGATATCCTCTGGCCAGAGAAGTTCCCCGAGGCTCGGCTTCGGGGCATTCGGCAGGAGTTCATTGAGAGGCAGGACTCTGGCGGGTACAGCCAGGAGTACCTCAATGATCCCTTCGACTCGGATGAGGTTTATATTCGGAAGGAAGATCTCCTGCCCATGAATGATGCGGATCGGGCGAGGCCGAAGAAGATCTGCGCCGCCGCCGACTTCGCTGTCTCGACGGCGGACCGAGCGAATCGCTCCGCGATCAGCGTCGGCGGCAAGGATGTGGAGAATATGCTCCACAAGATCGACAGCCGAGTGGGGCGGTGGGATGCGCTTGAGCTGATTGATGAGCTCTTCAGCGTCCAGACCCGTTGGTCTCCCGAGATCTTCTGGGTTGAAGATGGGGTTATCTGGAAGACCCTCTACCAGATGATTAAGCCCGAGATGCACAAGCGGGATATCTGGATCAATTTCCGCCCTGTCCCTTCGACCAAGGACAAGGCGACTCGAGGGCGATCGTTCCAGAAGCGAACCCGCGCCGGCGGATTCAAGATCGACAAGGAAACCACCTGGTATGCGGGGTGGGAGGTGGAGATCCTCCGATTCACCGGCGTCACCGAGGCGACCCTCGATGATCAGTTCGACGCGGATTCGCTGCTCTGCTACGGATTCGAGAAGCTTTTCGATCTCACCCTCGAGGACCTCCTCTCGGATGAAGTTCTGGAATGGCGGAGGATGGCCGACGAGGCCCGGCAGGTCTCGGGGCGGAATCAGTACACGGGATATTAAGTGAAAGAGCTAGAAGCAAGGCTGAAGTTCGACCAGGATCTGATCGATTCCCCCAACCTCACTCCGAGATTGGCCGAGGAGGATCTCAGGACGGTAGGAGAGTGGTGCTGGGAGGGGTTCACCAAGGACAAGGCGTCCCGGCGGACCTGGGAGGTACGGAACAGTTCGGCGATGGATCTGGCCATGCAGATGCAGGCAGAGAAGAACTTCCCCTGGCCGAACTGCGCCAACATCGTCTTCCCTCTGGTGAGCATTGCCGCCCTCCAGTTCAGCACCCGCAGCTATGCCAATCTGATTAGGGGTATGGAGATCTATAAGTATCGCGTGGTGGGCAACCGCTCGCCGGCGATCCTCCAGCAGGCGAAGCTGATTGGCCAGCATATGAGCTGGCAATGTCTGGAGGAGGACCAAGCGTGGGAGGAGCAGCACGATCGGCTCTTCATCAACGTGGGGATCGTCGGGACTGCCTTCATCAAGACCCGCTTCTCGCCGGCGGAGCAGCACAACACCAGCACCCTCGTGCCCGCCCGCGACCTCGTTATGGATTACTTCGCGCGCAGCGTTGAATCCTGCCAGCGCAAGACGGAGGTCATCAAGATCTACCGGAATGAGATCTACGAGCGGTGCGAGCGGGGGATCTACCGGGATGTGCGCGAGGAAGCCTGGTTCAAGGAGGACGCTCGAATCGGCATCGTAGAAGCCCTGGATGATACCGAGCACGATAAGCGGATCGGCCTAGAAGCCCCCCAAGGCGACCAAGATACCCCCTTCACCTGCCTCGAGCAGCACCGTTACCTCGACCTCGACGGCGATGGCTACGCCGAGCCCTATATCGTTCTGCAGGAGTCTGCCTCGAAGACGATCCTTCGTATCGTCGCGAGGGTGGATCGGATGGAGGATGTGGAGACTGATGAGAAGTCGGGCAGGATCATTTGCATCCGCCCCTTCGAGTCTTACACTAAATATGGCTTCATCCCAGCGCCAGATGGAGGCATCTACGATATGGGGTTCGGCGTCCTGCTCGGGCCGCTGAACGAGACGGTGAATACGGCGATCAACCAGATCTTCGACGCCAGCACGAGCAACATGCTGGGAGGTGGGTTCGTAGCGACTGGGGCGAAGATGAAGTCGGGGGTCTACACCAGGACGCCGGGCGAATTCAAGCTTATCAAAGGAATGCCTGAGGATATCCGAAAGGCCATGATTACGTGGCCGGAGATACCTGTTTCGGATGTTCTCTTTAAGGTGCTGAGCCTGGTGATCCAGTATGCGGATAGGCTCGCCGGCGCCACCGAGACTGTGGTCGGGGAGAACCCCGGTCAGAACACCCCCGCTTCCACCTACCAGGGGATGGTGGACAACGGGCTACAGATCTACAAATCCATCTTCAAGCGGATCTGGCGGAGCATGAAGGAGGAGGGGAAGAAGCTCCACCTCCTCAACTCTCGCTACCTGCCGGATAGCCAGAGGTTCGGGGAGGGAGAGGATCGCATCACGCGGGAGGCCTATAAGGTCAACCCGAACATGCTGATCCCGACGGCGGACCCGAATATGATCTCGGATCAGCAGCGCATCCAGCGGGCGATGGTGGTCCGGCAGGGCGCGCACGCTGTGCCGGGGTACAACCTGGATGAAGTCGAGCAGATGTTCCTCGAGGCCTACGGAATCGAGAACATCCCGAAGATCTACCCTGGAGCCTACTCCCAGTGGTACCAGCAACATCCCCTGCCGAATCCGAAGATGCAGGCTGAGCAGATGAAGATGCAGGGCATCCAGGCGAAGTTCCAGTTCGAGAAATGGAAGACGATTGTGGAGCTGCAGGCTGGCCAGCAAGAGATGCAGGCGAATATCGACCTGCTGCGCGCCCAAGCGGTGGAGATCATTGCGAAGATCGGCGCGGATAAGGCAGCGCATCAGTTGGAAGCCTTCGACGTGATGATGACTCACCTAAAGGGCATGGCTGATGCTATGAATCAGAGGATCGAAGCGATGATGGGAGATCAGAAAGATGGCAATCAAGCAGGAAGAGCTGGAGGAGATGAAGGCTCATCCAGCGGGGAAGGCGCTCCAGCGGTACCTCCGAAGACGAATGGAGCTGCTGAAGGAGCAGTGGGCGGAGGGGAGGTTCAACAGTGAGAATCAGGCTGTGTGTACTGCCGCCAACATCTCTGCCGTTACTCAATACCGGCTGCTCGAAGAGCTGGTCCAGATAGATGCAGATGATCTGAACGAAGAGGAGGAAGAGCGTGCTAGAGGTGAAGAACAACTCGGGATGGCGCCCAGTAGGGCATTGCGTTCTCTTGAGAGCGTTTGAGCTTGCGGACAAGCAATCCAGGCTTCATCTGCCCGATGCAGTCACTATGAACTCGGCGGCATGCGAGCGGCAGGGGATCGTGGTGGCGATTGGGGCGGATTGCTGGAATGGGGAGAGGGAGCATCCGAGGGCGAAGGTAGGCGATAAGGTGATGGTTACTCAATACGCCGGCGGGGTGATAAAGGGGGCGGATGGATTCATCTATAAGATGATCCCCGACCACTCGATCTACGCTGTGCTGGAGACAGAAAATGGCTGACGAACAGGAACAGGCAGTCGAGCAGGCAGAAGCGCCGGAGGTGCAGGAGCGGCAGGCCCGGCAGATGGGCTGGCAGCCGAAGGAGCAGTGGAAGGGGAACCCAGAGACCTGGGTGGATGCGGCGACGTTCATCAAGCGAGGAGAGGAGTTCGGTCCTCACCTGCAGCACGACCGCCGGCGGCTCCAGGAGTCCCTGGCGCAGCGCGATGCGAGGCTGGCCCAGATGGAGGCCGATCTGAAGGCCACCAAGGACAGCCTCGCCGCCATCACCACCTTCAACGAAGAGATGGAGCAGGACAGGAAGGAACGAAGGAAGGTAGAGCTGGGCGTGGCTCTGCGCGCCGCCCGCGAAGCGGGCGATGACGTGAAGGTGGCGGAGCTGCAGAATGAGCTGGGGGAGGTTATCAAGCCTCCGGAGAAGCCAGCCGCTGCAGCGCCGCCGGCCAAGCCCAACGGGGCTGCCCAGCCGGTTATCCAGCCTTGGGTGAAGAGCTTCATTGATGGGAGGAAGGACTTCTTCGAGGATCCTGATAAGATCGCCCTCTTCAATTCGAGGATGATGAAGCGGCGACAAGCCGGCGACACTCGGGTTGGGGAAGTGGAGGGAGTGGACCTCCTGAACGAAGTGGTGGATGAAGTGGAGAAGACTTTGGGTGGGAATCGGCAACGAAGAGCGGAGTCGAAGACTGAGGAGAGCCGCCCCACCGGCGGTGGCCGAGGTAACAGCGGCGGCAAGTCCTACCAGGACCTCCCTCCGGATGCGCAAAAGAAGTGCGATGCACAGGAAGGTAAGTTCGTTGGAAAGGCAGGCTTTAAGGACCAGGCGGCGTGGAGGAAGCACTACGTCAAGGAATACTTCGGCACCTCAGCCCGCAGCTTCGAATAGGAGAGAAAGATGACCGACCCTAACGCAGGACTTCCCCCGATGCCGCCGGCTCCGGCTGGCGCAGTCTCAGCCTTGGATGTGGGTGCTGCCCAGGGCTTCGGCGGTACGCCGCCCGCTCCCAAGCCAGCCGCCAAGCCCCTCCCCACGATCACCCCCGATAACAACCCCTCCGAGGGATTGGAGGAGGTCCGGGAGCGCCTGGCGAAGGAGCGCGGTGCCCGCGTCTCCCTGAGCGCCCCCAACCGCAAGCTCGAGACCCAACCCATCTCCGGCTACCACCAGCACTGGTTCCTCGAGCGGAACGTGCCGAAGGCCCTCCGAGGCTGGTACGAATTCGTCCGGCCAGAGGACGTGCCGACGATGGATCGCTCGATCGGCGGTCGAACGGAAGGCACAACCTCGGAGGACCTGGGTGGAGCGCGGATCACCCAGATTGCTGGCGTGAATGAGTCGGGCCAGCCTGAGCAGCTGGTGCTCATGAAGATCCGCCAAGAATTCTTCAACGACGAGCAGCAGAAGCTCGCCGAGCGTAACCTTTCGATCATCAGGCAGATTTTCCAGAAGAAAGCTCCGATCAAGGCTCCTGAAGAGTCACAGGCAGACTACGATAAGCGGTATAGCCGAGAGGCCGTTATTGATATGACGGCAGGACGATTCCGCAAGGTAGAATCCAAATCTTAAACACTAACCGTGGAGTATTCAGATTATGGCTAATGCCAACAAACTGAACGGCTTCACCGCTGTCGGTTATCTCAACGGAGCCGATTGGGACGGGCGAGGCCGGGTTTATACGATTCCTAGCGCGAACACAAATGCGCTAGCGGTGGGAGATCCAGTCACCCTGATAGCAGGGGCGGATTCGACCTACTACATGCCCTGTATTGATAGGGGAGCGGCGGGCGCGATCTGCGTGGGGGTGATACTGGCGATCTCGAAGAACGCCCGAGGATTGGGGCCGTGGGTGGACCCGACGAACCTGAACAACATCCTCTATCGCCCAGCAACAGCAACGGTGGCGTACTACGCGCTGGTGGCTGATGACCCGAACATCATCTTCGAGGCGCAAGAGCAGGCCTCGGGTGGAGCGGGGACGAACTTCAGCTACACGGCGGCGAACAAGAACGCCAACTTCAGTGTCGCCCTCGACCCGCCGGGCTATCCGCCCTATGTGAGCCAGGCGTTCATTGATAATGGGACGGCCGCTGCCACTACTTCGACCTACAATCTGAAGCTGTTGGGGCTGAAGCAGAGCATCGACAACGCCTCGGGGGCATACCAGCGGTGGTGGTGCCTGCTGAACAACCACTACTATCGGACCGGAGTGGTGGGCATCTAGCCACCCCTGAACCCCGAACCAACTAAGGAGCAGCAAATATGGCTGGCGGCGTAATAACTACTGGGAGTCATCCAAAACTCCTATGGCCCGGGATCAAAGCGACCTGGGGCCAGATGTACGCGGAGCATCCGTGGGAATACCCGGCGCTCTACGATGTCGAGAACTCAGAACAGGCCTGGGAAGAGGACGTGCAGATCACGCCGTTCGGACTTGCCCAGTACAAGGCAGAAGGCGCAACGGGATACTTCGATACTGAGACCCAGGGTCCAGTCACCCGCTACACCCATCTGGCGTACTTCCTCGGCTATAAGGTCACCTACGAAGAGCTGGAGGACAACCTCTACGAGATTGTCTCAACCCGCCGGGCGAAGGCAAATGCCTTCTCGATGATCCAGACGGTCGAGAATGTAGCGGTGGTTCCCTATAACGACGCGTTCGCGGGGAACTACTATACTGGAGGAGATGGTCTGTCGCTGTGCAACACAGCCCACACCAACACCACCGGCGGCACCTACTCGAACGAGCTGAGCCCGGGGGCTGACCTGTCCGAGGCGGCCTTGGAGGATATGGTGATCCAGATCATGGGGACGCAGAACGATCGCGGCCTGCTGATCAACATCATGCCGGAGGGGTTGCATATCCCTCGTCAGGAGTGGTTCAATGCCCACCGGATTCTGAAGTCTGTCCTTCAGTCCGGCACGGCGAACAATGATCCCAACGTGCTGCGCATGACGAATGCGTTCCCGAAGGGGATCTCGATGAACCACTACTTTACGGCGGCGCACGCTTGGTTTGTACGGACCAACTGCCCAGAGGGGATGAAGTACTACTGGAGAGAGCATCCCTCGTTCGCACAAGACAACGACTTTGATACTATGAATTTGAAGGCCCGATCATATATGCGCCTCTCAGTGGGTAATACGGACCCACGAGCGATCTTCGGATCGAACGGACCGTAAGGAGAGATGGTTTCGTGGGCATGTTATACCGCGTATAATGTGCCCACGAATTCCCCTCGCGCTTAACAAAGCGGCCTTCGGGCCGCGAGGAGACTCTCGATGACAACCCCTTCTGCAAATCCGGTTCGGTATCCGAGCGGCGTCTCGACTCACTACAAGTGGGGGCCACTGGCGAATTTCGGCCTGCCGGATCCCAATTTCTATCAGGTAGTGGAGGATGACTTCTACGGCCTGACCACAGCAGATGGCCTCTGGACGAGCTACGTTACGGGCACAGGGGCGGCCCTGGCGAATGTCGCCGGCGACGGCGGGCAGTGGCTCTTCACCACCAGCTCATCCGGAGCGGGCACCTCAGCGATCGAGAACAAGGTGGCGGGTTTCACCCTTCCGCCGGCGACCTATGTCGGCACTGGCCTAACCGCCACGAATTGGCCTTCGAAGAAGGTCTTCTTCGCCTGCCGAATCAACATCACAACTGTGGCGAGCACGACGTTCGTTGCGGGGCTGATTAATCAGTCGGCCACCCCAAGCACGAGCCCGACCGATGGGATATTCCTCACCGCCTCCAGTGCCACGAACATGACCCTCCAGGCCTACTCGGCGAGCACTCAGCTCTTCAGTGTGGCGATCCCGGCGGCGACCCTTGCCTCCTACTATGTGAACGCCGGCTGGATCGACCTCGCGTTCGAGTACAGTCGGAGCCAGGACGTAACGGCCTACGTCGGCTTCCCCCTGTTTGGGTGGCAGCCCGCTTCGGCCTGGACGAGCACCACTGCTCCGCCGGCCAATCTGGGGCCAGTCGCAGCCTATCGGACCGCATCGGCGACTCCAGCCTGGACCCCGACGACCGCCGCCCTTACCCCCGCTCTCGTGTTCGCCGGCACCGCGATGACCGCCTACGCCGACTTCATCCTGGCCGCGAAGGAGCGATAGGATGATCGTCCAGATCAAAGATGGGCCGAAGAACCTCACTGTGCTGGTAAAGGGAATCTCCAGAGAGAGCTTCGGACCCGAGCTAGTCTTTGATCTGGCCAAGCTCCAGAAGCCGAGAGAGGGATGGAAGGGATTACGCCTCGACTCGGCTATCTGGATTATACAGGAGAAGGGTGGAATTGGCCTTTGGTGGGGGCAGGACTGGTCGGAGGAGAATTTCTTTTTGCTGATGGAGAGTCGTAATAGCTTCCGTCCTGACACCGGCATCTCCTCTCCGAGAATGGATGATGGCTGGGGAGGAAAACTGTTTGCGACAGGTGCCAATCGCATTGCCGGTGCTGGCATGGCCTATTTCTTCTCCCTCGACTTCGAGAAGCAGTAATGACTACGCCGACGACTGACAACACTGGCTACTCGATCCTCTGCGGCGCAATGTGGAAGGCCTGCCTCCTCCCATCGGGGGAGGATCCCGATTCGGAGCTGATTGCCAAGTACACTCGCACGCTGAACCAGCTCATCAACTTCATCATGACTCAGGGCATTCGGCTCTGGGTCCTCCAGGACACTGCCCTTCCCCTGGTCGCCGGCCAAGGCCTCTACACCCTCGGCCCCGCCGGCACCAACCCGATGGTGAAGCCCACCCAAGTGGAGGACCAGTACTACCTCTATTCCACCCAGAACGGTGCCACCAAGCGCCCTGTCTTCAAGATCTCCCGCCAAGAATGGGACATGCTCTCGGTGACGAGTCAGCAGGGG
>Ga0209380_10000777_pt1 | contig 22582 bp, 18 predicted proteins | sample HubBroMetageWFT6_FD_188347 | JGI IMG/M metagenome (GOLD analysis project Ga0209380, IMG submission 188347) | Warmed and freeze-thawed soil microbial communities from the Hubbard Brook experimental Forest, New Hampshire - Hubbard Brook CCASE Soil... | ecosystem: Environmental > Terrestrial >...
CCCCAGCCGACGTCCGGCGTCTTCACCAGCGTGAAGATCAGCAGCAGCATGCCGGCGGTGATCAGCACTGCGCCGACCGCGTCGAAGCCGCCCGGCACGGATCGGCCGTGATCGGCCCTCAGGATCCGGCACGTCCCGAACAGCACCAGCGCGGCCAGCGGGAGGCTGATGAAGAACACCCACCGCCAGCCGAATTCCTGGGTCAGCAGCCCGCCGAAGAACAGCCCGACCATCGAGGCCAGCCCGCTGACCCCGGCCCACACGCCCAGCGCCTTGTGCCGGTCGGAGTCCTGGAACGTGGTGGTCAAGATGGACAGCGCGGCGGGCGTCATCATCGCCGCCCCGAAGCCCTGGGCGAGCCGGGCGCCGACCAGCAGCCCCTGACTGTCGGCCAGCCCGCAGGCCAGCGACGCGACCGCGAACAGCGCGGTCCCCGCCACCAGCAGCCGCCGCCGTCCCAGCAGGTCCGCGGCGCGGCCGCCCAGCAGCAGGAACCCGCCATAGGTGATCAGATAGCCGCTGACCACCCACTGCAGGTTCTGCACCGAGAAGCCCAGATGCGAGCGGATGGTCGGCATCGCGACGTTCACGATCGAGCCGTCCATGACGTCCAGGGACGTCACCAGGCACAGCAGCGCCAGCGTGACCTTGCCGTGCCCGGTCGCCAGGAACGACCCCGCCGGCGGCGCCGTCGATGCGGTCACGGCGGCGCTCATGACCCGGCGACTTCCATCACCGGGCCGACCTCGACCCCGCCGCCGGCCCGCATTACCGGGCAGTCCCTGGCCAGAGCCAGCGCGGAGTCCATGTCCTCGGCGGACACCACCGAGTAGGCGACCATCCGGGAGTCGCTGCCGCCGACCTCGCCGAGCGAGGCGTACTCGGTCACCGCGTTGCCGACGTCCACCAGGGCCGGGCCCAGGGAGCCGAACCAGGCCCGCCACTCGGCCGGCGTCCCGGCGTGGGGCGCGTAGTCGGAGGGCACACGGAAGGAGAAAACGTACTTAGCCATGGATGTGGGTCCTGTTCTGTATCCGGGGCGCGCCCCGGACTGGGACCGCCTCTAACCGGGTCGACGCCACCGCCCGCCCGAATTGGTCGGCGCAGCGCCGCCCAATTCGCGGGCCCGGCGGCGTCTTATCGTTGAGCGAGCCGAACGCGCCCTGCGGAAAGAAGAGAGCGAGGATGCATGCCGATGGAGATGGACACGGCGGACCTGATCGCTCGGGCTCGGGCCGGCGACCACAACGCGTTCCGCGACCTGGTCCAGGGCCACTCCCACGAGTTGCAGGTGCACTGCTACCGCATCCTGGGATCCCTGCAGGACGCCGAGGACGCACTCCAGGAGACCCTCGTGTCCGCCTGGCGTAACCTCGGCGAGTTCGGCCAGCGGTCCTCGCTGCGGACCTGGCTATATCAGATCGCGACCAACCGGTGCCTGAGCATGCTGCGCGCCGGCAGCCGACGCCGCCGCGTCGGCCCCCCGCTGCCCGAGGCCACCCTGCCCGAACCCACCGGCGCCGGCGACGCCCCGCCCTGGCTGGAGCCCTACCCCGACGTCCTGCTCGACCACCTCGTCGACCAGCGCCCTGGGCCGGAGGCCCGCTACGAGACCACCGAGGCAATCTCGCTCGCGTTCATCACCGCCCTGCAGCTGCTCCCCCCACGTCAGCGCGCCGTACTCGTGCTGCGCGACGTCCTGGGCTACCACGCCGCCGAAGTCGCCCAGATGCTCGATGCCACCCAGGAATCGGTTCAAAGCGCCCTCAAACGCGCCCGCGCCACCGTCGACAACCACCTCGCCGACTCCAGCAGCACCGGCAGCCGCAGGCCTGCACGCCAGCCCGACACCGCCGCCGAACACCGGATCGTCGCCCGGCTCACCGACGCCCTGGAACGCGCCGACCTGGACGCCCTGATCGAACTGCTGGTCACCGACGTGCGAGTCTCCATGCCCCCGGCCATGCTGGAATACCGCGGCATCGAATCAGCCCAGCGCTTCTTCGCCGCCGCCACCTTCCGCCCCGGCCGCATCTACCGCGTGGTACTCACTCGCGCCAACGGCCAGCCCGCCGTCGGCGTGTACCTGGCCGACCCCCACGCCAGTGTCTACCGCGCCTACTTCCTCCTGGTCATCACCACCGCCGGCGACCACATCACCGCCATCACCGGCTTCACCGCCAACGTCATGACGCGCTTCGGACTACCCCGAACCCTCCCCGAAGCCGATTGACAGACTTCTGGCGCCACCCCGTTGTCCCGGTGCAGGGGCTATATAAGGGCCATGTCAGCGAACCGGCTGTAGTGACCCTGGAACGCGACCGTTACCGTCGTGGTCGGGCCGTTCCTGTGCTTGGCCACGATCAGGTCGGCCTCCCCCGCCCGCGGCGACTCCGGCTCGTACGCATCCTCGCGGTGGAGCAGGATCACAACGTCCGAGTCCTGCTCGATGCTGCCGGACTCGCGCAGGTCTGCAAGCAGCGGGCGCTTATCCGATCGAAGCTCCGGTCCGCGGTTGAGCTGGGCGAGCGCGACCACCGGCACATTGAGCTCCTTGGCCAGCAGCTTGAGCGATCTCGACAGCTCCGAGACCTCCTGCTGCCGGTTCTCGACCCGCTTCGGCGAGCTCATCAGCTGCAGGTAGTCGACAACAACCAGCCGCAGGTCGTGGCGCTGCTTCAGGCGACGGCATTTGGACCGGATCTCCATCATCGACATGTTCGGCGAGTCGTCGATGAACAGCGGGGCGTCCACGACCTCGCTCATCCGCCGCGCCAGCTTGGTCCAGTCGTCCTCGCCGAGCTGCCCGGTCCGCATCGCCTGGAGCGGCACCCGCGCCTCGGCCGACAGCAGCCGCATGGTGATCTCGTTCCGGCTCATCTCAAGGCTGAACAGAACCGAGGTGAGACCTGCCTTGATCGAGGCGGCCCGGACGATGTCCAGCGCAAGCGTCGAGTTATGGGTCGGGATCATCGACCGGCTTGCGAGGTAGAGGCAATCGGGTGCGTCAACCTGCACACAGCGGACGGGCACGCTGGGCACTTCACGTACGGCGACGATCATCCGCTGGCGCACTCGAGCCGTGGTCGACTCCGGCCTGCGCTGGCGATGGGTATCCCTCTTGCGCCCGAGCCGGAAAACGTCATCGGTTGTGGTGAACGTGATCGTATAGGCGATAGAGGAGGCTTCGGTCCGTCCCGCCACTCGCTTAGTCCACATGCCGCACCGGTAACCGAGGCTGAGGACAAGCTCACGAACGTCGGCGGCAAGCCGCCGCGACGTGCCCGTGAACTGCACCGATCCGGTGCGGTTAACCGTCCCGTCGGTGTCGAGCAGTCCCGCGAGCAGAGCCATGCGCTGCTGCCTGCTCGCCCGCAGATACTGGGCGGGGATGTGCTTATTGCTCAGGACCCCGAGCCCTAGAAGGGAAGGACTCGTCGAGCTTGATCCGTCGCCAAGCCAGGTGCCGAGCACGTACGGCGCGATGGGCAGCTCAGCCGACGGGAGATCAAGAGGCTGAGCTACCGGCACCGCATGGTTGAACCCGTGGCCATCGCCGCGCATCAGCGTCCGCGCGATCTCGCGCGTGGTGCGAACACTCGCAGCGATCCGACGGTCGCTCAGCACGGCCGACCCGTCAGCGCCGGGCCGCAGTGCATCAGCGAGACGACGATCCGCCCTGGTCGTGGTGGCCCACTGATGATCCGCATCCGCGATGATGCGGGTCTGATCATCGAAGACGACCTCATAGCAGGGCCGACCGGTCATGATCTCCGTCGCCGCCGTCACCGTGATCGGCCTGCCGTCCGCGCCGAGCAGCTTGTCGCCGACCTGGACGTCGCCCATCGTCGTCCAGCCCGTCGGCGTCGGCAGCGGCGTGTCCAGCGCCAGGGCCTTGCCCATTGCCGGCCTGGCCGCGATCACGACCATCTGACCGGCGTGCAGGCCGTTGGTAAGGGAGTCCAGGTCGGCGAACCCGGTCGGCACGCCCGACAGTGTCCCGCCGCGGCTGCCGATCGCCTCGATCTCCTCAAGCGCGCCGGGCATGATCTCCGACAGGGACAGGTAGTCCTCGCTGACCCGCCGGTCGGTGACCCCGTAGACCTCGGCCTCGGCTCGGTCGACCAGCTCGTTCGCGTCGCCGTCGCCCGTGTAGCCGAGCTGCACGATGCGCGTGCCCACCTCGACCAGACGGCGTAGGACCGCACGCTCCATGACGATCCGCGCGTAGTAACCGGCGTTCGCGGCGGTCGGCACCGACGCGATCAGCGTGTGCAGGTACGGGGCGCCGCCCATGCGGCCGATCTCGCCGCGTTTGGTCAGCTCGGCCGCGACGGTAACGGCGTCCGCTGGCTCGCCGCGGCCGTAGAGGTCGAGGATGACCTCGTGCAGCAGCTGATGCGCGGGCCGGTAGTAGTCGCGCGCCTTGATGACGTCGAGCACGTCCGAGATCGCGTCCTTCGACAGCATCATCCCGCCGAGAACGCACTGCTCGGCGGCGAGATCGTGCGGCGGTGTCCGCTCGAACTCGTCGCCGCCGCGCGGCATGATCTCCGCAACGCTCACCCGGCGCTCCTCCCCGTCCCGACGCCGCCATTGCCCGCGCCATTCGCGCGACCCTCAGGCTTGTTCTATCGAACGCCTCCGACAGTCTCCAGCGACTCAGGCGTCACGTCGACCCGTGCTGTGCACAGGCCTGTGGACAGTCTGTGCAGACACGCCGCGAGCACTGTGCGCAGCCTGGGGATGGCTCTGTGGATGTGCCTGTGCCTGACGCACTTCGATGCCCTCTGCCTGCGGGAACGTTCCTCGCAGGGTGTGCATAGAAGATTTTCCGGACGCGGGACAATGCACACGGTGGCCATAAGTTATCCACACTAGGAATTTGACGTCCAACGTCACCGAGAAGCTTTGGCGCGCCGTCGCGGCCGGCTGCTCGGATCTAGCCGTTTGCCCGGCCGGCCCGTCGCCGCCCGTCTATAGTTCGAGTATGTGTTCGAACGCCCAGGAGCAGGACGTCGCGGCGCGGCTGGGCACGGCGATCGACGAGGTCGCTGCCGCTGCCGGCGCCACCGATCGCGGGCCCGATGACGACCTGGCCGCGAGGCTCGCGGCCGCCTGGGCGCTGATCGCCGCCGCCGATCCAGCCCTGGCGGAGCGGACGTCTCGCTACTGAGCGCCGCGCATGGCCGCGGCCCGGATCGCGACCAGCGGATCAGACTGCCCGGTTACGCCGGAGCCACCGGGCCGTGCGGCGATCGGCTAGCACCTGGCGCACGACGTTCCGGCCAGGGATGCCGGTCACCCCGCCGCCGCCGTGCGTCGCCGAGCCCGCCTGGTAGAGACCCTGGATCGGAGTGCGCAGGTCGGCGAAGCCGGCCGCCGGCCGGGCGTGGAACATCTGCCCGAGCGTCAGCTCGCCGTGGAAGATGTTGCCGCCGACCAGGCCGTATTCCTGCTGCATTTGGCGGGGAGTAATGACCTGCCGGTGCAGGATCGAGTTCGCGAAGCCCGGCGCGACCGCATCGACCCGGCCGATCACGCGGTCCGCGTAGGCGTCGATCGCCGCGTCGTCCGGCTCATCGGCGTAGGTGTGCGGGACCCACTGGGTGAACATCGAGACCACGTGCTGGCCCGCCGGCGCCAGGCTGTCGTCGAAGACGCTCGGGATGCAGATGTCGGCGAACGGCGTCGCCGACGGCCGGCCTGATGCCGCGTCCTGGTAGGCCGACTCGATGTCCTCGAGACTCTCGGCGAGCACGATCGTCCCGCCGTGGATCTGGGGGTCGAACTCCGGATGACTGGTGAACACCGGCAGCCGGTCCACCGCCAGGTTGATCTTCACGGTGCCGCTGCGGGAGTGCCAGCCCTGGATGTCGGCCACGAACTCGGGCGGGAGTGCCTGCGGGTCAAGCAGCCTCAGGAACGAGATCTGCGGATGGGCCGTCGTGATGACCGTGCCGGCATCGATCTCCTCGCCGCTGGCAAGCGTCACGCCGACGGCGTGCTCGCCGCGTGTGCGGATGCGCGCGACCTCAGCGCCGGTCCGAAGTTCCGCGCCGAGGGAACGGGCTGCCGCCGCCAGCGCGGTCGTCACGCCGCCCATGCCGCCCCGGGGGAAACCCCACGCCCCCGCCTGGCCGTCGACGTCGCCGATGTGATGGTGCAGGGTCACGTAGGCGCTGCCGGCCGAGCGCGGTCCTGACCAGGTGCCGATCACCCCCGAGACCGAGAGCAGCCCCCGGAGCGCGTCGGACTCGAAGTAACCGTCAAGCAGGTCGGCGATGCTGCCGGTCAGCAGACGGGTGAGGTCGACCGCCGCCCTGGTATCGACGCCCTTGAGATGCCGCAGCAGCATGCCCTGCCGGAGCAGGTCCTGCGGGCGCCGCGAGCCGAGTCGCGGCGGAATCTGCGCCAGCATGGGACCGAGGATCGCGGCCAGGCCGGCCATGTGCTGCTCGTAGCGCTCGTAATTCGCCGCATCGTGCGCCGAGAACTTGGCGATCTGCTCAGACCGCGCCGCGGGATCACTGGGCAGGGCCAGGTACCGTCCATCCGCCCGCGGTGCAAAATAGGGCCCCTGCGGGAACACGTGATACCCGTGCTTCACCAGTTGCAGATCCCGGACGAGCTCGGCCGGCAGCAGCGACACCACATACGACAGCGACGTAATCGTGTAGTCCGGCCCGAACGGCTTCTCGCTGACCGCCGCCCCGCCGACCACATCCCGCCGCTCGCACACCAGCACCGACAAACCCGCCCGCGCCAGATAAGCGGCCGCCACGAGCCCGTTGTGCCCGCCCCCCACAATCACAACATCGCGGCTAGCGGACATAGTGCCGAGTCCCTTCGTGCTGGTTTGAGAGTGTCGGCCGAAGCTACCTCACGAGCGCGCATGCTCGGACGGTGGCGTGCGAGGGCCGGGGCAGCCGTTCTCTTCAGGCAGCCCCGGCCCTCGTACGTCGCCGGCCCCTTAGGGGTCCTCTGACTTAGCTCCCGGTTACCTCGATGTCCAGTCGCGCGCTCACCTCGGGGTGGAGGCGGACTGAGACCTGGTGCGAGCCGACTGTCTTGATCGGGTTCTGTACCTCGATCTTGCGCTTGTCGAGCTCGGGACCGCCCGCGTTACGCACGGCGGCGGCGATGTCGGCGGTCGAGATCGAGCCGAACAGCCGACCGCCACTGCCCGCCTTCGTCTGCAGGCGGACGCGGAGGCTACCCAGCCGCCCGGCAGCTTCCTTCGCGTCGTCCAGGCTGCGGATCTCGCGGGCGGACCGGGCGCGCCTGATCATGTCGATCTGCTTCTCCGAGCCGCGGGTCCACGGCATCGCCAGGCTCCTCGGGACGAGGTAGTTGCGGCCGTAGCCGGCCTTGACCTCGACCACGTCGCCGGGGGCGCCGAGACCAGAGACCTCCTGGGTCAGGATCAGCTTCATGGGCTTACCGCTCATGGCGTCAGATACCTCCCCGGTCTCAGCGAGCCGTGCTCGTATAGGGCAGCAGCGCCATCTCACGCGCGTTCTTGATCGCCGTGGCGACGTCGCGCTGGTGCTGCGTGCAGTTACCGGACACCCGCCGGGCGCGGATCTTGCCGCGGTCGGAAATGAACTTCCGCAGCAGCCCGGTGTCCTTGTAGTCCACCCTGGTGACCTTCTCCTGGCAGAAGAGGCACACCTTCTTCTTGGGCTTGCGGATCGGTGGCTTGGCCATCGTGGTGCTCCTTCGCGTCCCGGCAGTTCACCGGGATGGTAGGCAGAGCCCCGCCTGCGGCGGGGATGGTCGGTTTCTTGTTGTTAACTCTTACTCTGGCTAGAACGGCGGCTCGTCGGAGAAGCCGTTGTCACCGGCGGGGTCGGAGGCCCAGGGGTCGTCGGTACGGCCGCCGGAGCCCCCACCATACCCGGACTGGCCGCCCTGGCCGCTCTGGCCGCCGCCGCCGAAACCGCCGCCGGCGCCGGACCTGGTGGACCGCGTGACCTTGGCCGACGCATTGCGCAGCGACGGGCCGACCTCGTCGACCTCGACCTCGTACACCGTGCGCTTCTCGCCTTCCTTGGTCTCATAGGACCGCTGCCTGAGCCGTCCGGAGACGATCACGCGCATGCCGCGCTGGAGGCTCTCCGCCACGTTCTCCGCGGCCTGCCGCCAGACGTTGCAGGACAGGAACAGCGAGTCCCCGTCCTTCCACTCGTTGGTGTTCTTGTCGAGGAACCGGGGCGTGGAGGCCACCCGGAACGTGGCCACTGCCTGCCCGGTCGGGGTGTACCTGAGCTCGGGATCACCGACGAGGTTGCCGATGATCGTGATCGTGGTATCGCCTGCTGCCATCGGGTATCTCCCGCTTGCTCGGGGTGGGTTAGGCGGCCGGGCTCACGTATCAGTGGATATCGGGCCGCATGATCTTGGTCCGCAGGACCGCCTCGTTGAGGTTGAGCTGGCGGTCAAGCTCCTTGACCGTGGCCGGCTCAGCCTTCATCTCGACGACGGTGTAGATGCCCTCGGACTTGTGGTCAATTTCGTAGGCCAGCCGCCGGCGGCCCCAGACGTCGACCTTGTCGACGCTGCCCCCGGCCGTGGTGACGACCGTGAGGAACTGGTCAAGGGATGGCTGTACGGTGCGCTCTTCCAGCGACGGATCTAGGATGATCATCATCTCGTACTGGCGCATACGGGAAACCTGCCTCCTCTGGACTCTGGCGGTCACGGTATCTCCGTGACAGGAGGAACCACGCGCCGCCAGTCATGGCGGCCTTTGCGCAGCCGAGCCAGCCTACCAGTCTGGCCGGACAGTTACGGACGCCCGTGCGACATAGCGCCCTAGCTCAGACGGCTGATGGTTCCCTTCTCGGGCCGACGGGAACACACTAGAGGCAGCACGTGGCCAAGCTGTCCTGATCCGTCGATGGGGGTAGCCCGGAATGCCCGAGACCATCAGCGCCAACGTTCAAAGTCCGCCGGCGCAACGGCGCCCGCTGCGACTGACCCTCAATAGCGACGGCCAGCGACACCCGCTGCTCAATGCCGTCGCCGGATTCACAGTGCTCGCCGGCGTCGCGTCGTTCGCACTGGGCCTTATCGTCCGCCTGCACCTGCCCGCAACAATCCTCGGCATGGCCGCCTTCGGCATCGGCCTGATCGGCCAGCTCTTCTCGGCCACGAGAGAGCAGCGCGTCGTCCTCGTCACTGGGATCGTTGCCGGCTTCGTCGGGATGGGACTGGCCATCGCCCACGGCGGGTTCGGCTGACCCGATAGGGGAACGCCGGCCCGGCCGCCGCCGGTCCGGGCCCGCCCGCTGCGCTGGCGCTAGGCTCGGTGGATGATCCGGATCGGTGCTCATCTGCATGAGGGCGACCCGCTCGCGGAGGCGCAGGCCATCGGCGCTGACGCCGTGCAGTTCTTCCTGGGAGACCCGCAGGACTGGCGGCCTCCGACGTTCCCCGCTGATCCCGCGCAGATGCGGACTGGGTTCGAGGCGGCCGGTGTGGACGCTTACGTGCACGCGCCCTATCTGATCAACGTCGCGTCCCAGAACAACCGCATCCGCATCCCCAGCCGGAAGATACTCGACCAGCAACTCAAGGCCGCTGCCTCAATCGGGGCCAAGGGGCTGATCGTCCACGGCGGGTACGTCAACGCCGGCACGGACCCGCAGGACGGCTACGACAGCTGGCGCAAGGCCGTCGAGCGCGTTGACCGCCCGCTGCCGATGCTGATCGAGAACACGGCGGGCGGCGACGGCGCGATGGCTCGCGGCCTCGACGGGATCGCGCGGCTCTGGGACGCGATCGCCGATGCCGCCGGCAGCGACGGCGATATCGGCTTCTGCCTGGACACGTGCCATGCGTACTCCTCGGGTGAGGAGCTCAGCGGGATCGTGGACCGCATCAAGGCGATTACCGGCCGCATCGATCTCGTGCACTGCAACAACTCGCGCGACGAGTTCGGCTCCGGCCGGGACCGCCATGCGCCGCTCGAGTCCGGCCACATCGATCCGGCGGTCCTCGTCGAGGTCGTCCGGGCCGCCGGGGCGACGGTCATCTGCGAGACGCCCGATCCCGCCGTCGACGTGCGCTGGCTGCGCGGCCAGCTTGGCCCGGCCGCCACCTAGGCATCGAGCGTCTAGACCGCTGCGGAGATGATCACTCCCAGGGCCCCGGAGATGACCGCCGCCGTATCCTCGGCCGCGGTCGTGAAGGGCGATGCCGACGCATCCGGGGTTAGCCCCTGACCGGCTCCCGCTGTCGGTGACGAGGAGCACAAGGCCGGGTTGGGCGAGCAGTCCGGGCTCGGCGAGCCCGAGCTGGGATCTGGACTCGGGCTGGGGCCCGTAGACGACTGGCACGGGTTCCCGAACCCGCCGCACGATGGACTCGGGTTCGGCGTCTGCGACGGTCCGGGGGTGTTGCACCCTCGTCCGTTGCCGAATGGCCCGCAGCTCTTCGACGGGTTGGGGTTCGGGTTGCCGCTGCAGAACGCGGCCCGTCCAGGCGGGCAGGTGCAGTTCTTGAACTGGCCCGGCCTGCAGATCTTTGGCTTCTTGGGCTGCGCCTTGGCCTGAATCCACTGCTGGAAGCCCGCCTGGCCGATGGGCATCTGCGACGCGACGGGCGAGTACGACGCCGACTGGTCGTTGGTGGTGAAGTAGTTGTTCCAGATGCTCGCCGGCCAGGCGCCACCGAGGGATCCCTGCATGCCGGATGGCGTGTTCGGGAGGTTGTCCAGGTTCTGCTTTCCGGGCAGGTTCGTGTAGAGGGCGACTGCCATCGACTCCTGCTCCGGGACCGCACCAACGAACCAGGCCTGGGAGGAGTCCGCGCCGCTGCCGATGGTGCCGGTCTTGGCGATGATGCCGCCGGGCCGGTAAGTGACATCGCCGAACGCCGTGCCGGCGCTCAGGTTGTCGAACGAGAGCGCCCAGGACACGTCGGCCGCGCCCGCCGTGCTCATCACGCGCTTGATGGTGACCGGAACAGTGACCGGCGTGCCGCTCTGCGATATCTGCGCGATCACGTGCGGCTGGTGGTACACCCCGTCGTCGGCCAGCGTCGCGAACGTCGATGCCTGCTCGATCGCGGTCAGCGGCGCCTCGCCCAGTGCGATCTGCGGCGAGCCCGGCAGGCCTTGCTGCCTGAAGTACTTGCTGGCCAGACTGGGGTCGGGACTGAACTGGCTCTGGATGCCGTTCTGCCCGTTGAAGTCGTTGCAGGCCGCCAGCGTCTGCGCGTAGGTCTCGGTCTTGGCCGTGCACCCGGACGGGTACAGGAACGCGTTCGTCCCGACACCCATGGTCTGGGCCATGTCGATCACGTTCGTGATCCCGTCCCGGTGCGCCAGGTCCTCGAACGCCGGGTCGGACGAGGTCGCGGCCGCCACGCTCACCGGGAGCGGCTTGTCGACCGCAGCATCGTCGGCGCCCTCAGGGAAGTGGTAGTAGAACGTCGGGTCGGTCGGCTGGAAGAAGCCGGTCGAGCCGATGGTCGCCCCGGCCGGCGGACTCAGCACCGAGAGCGCGAGCTCGGTCGTCTTGCTGTCGGCCGGCGAGGTCGGAATGTAGATGTGACCGTAACCGTCGAGGATGCTGTTGAAGACGTTCATGCCCTCGTTGACCGCGGTCGCCAGCACGTACGGCTTGAAGGATGACCCGACCTCCTCGGGCACCTCGGCATTGTTGATGTCGCAGTTAACCTTCAGGCACTGAGCCTGGTTCGACAGATAGCCAGGGCCGCCGTAGATCGCGGTGATCGCGCCGGTCTTCGGGTCGATGAGAGCGGCACCGATGTGGTCGTAGTCCGGCAGCGAGGCCCCGCCCTGCTCCTTGATGATCGCCTTTTCCTCGTTCACCGACGCGGCGAGCGCCTTGATCTGGCGCATGCTGAACGTGGTGACGATGTGGTAGCCGCCGGTGGCGATCTGCTGAGTGGTCAGCCCGAGGCCGCCGTCGGACTTCGGCGCCATCAGCTGCTGCTCGACCATCTGCATGAGGTAGCCGTTGACGCCGGTGGCGCCGGCGGTCTTGGGCGGGTTGTAGGCGGGGAATTTCGCCGCGCTGAACTGCTGCTGGGTGATGTTGCCGTCGCGCAGCATGTTCGTGAGCACGTACTTCCAGCGGCCCTGGAGCAGCTGGTAGCCGAGCTTGTCGGACGGGTTCGGGCTGAGCACGCTGGGGTTGTTCGGCATCGCGGCCAGCTCGGCAGCCTGCTCATAGGTCAGCGTGCCGCCCTGCGCGAGGTTGACGTCGAAGTAGTTCAGCGCCGCCGCACCGACGCCGTCGATCGTGGGCCCGAACGGCACCGTGTTGAGATACTGCGTCATGATCCACTGCTTGGACTCCTGGTGGGCCAGCTTCATGGCGATGAAGACTTCCTTGATCTTCGTGCTCATGTTCTGGCCGGTGTCCACGCCGGTGTAGTAGTTCTTGGCGTACTGCATCGTGATCGTCGAGCCGCCCTGAAGGCCGCCGTGGCCGAAGGCGTCCTCGTAAGCCGAGCGGACCAGGCCGGTGAGCGAGATCCCGCCCTCGGTCATGAAGTTGCGGTCCTCGGCCGCCATCATGGCGTTGCTCATGACCTGCGGGATCTGGTTTTCCTGCAGCAGGGTCCGGTCGACTTCCACGCCGTTCACGGTGTCGAACGTGCCGAGCAGCGTGCCGTTGCTCAGGTAGACGTTCGAGGACTGCCACTTCGCCGTGAGCTCGATGGCGGTCGGGACCGGCGTCATGTCGTAGAGGATGTACATCCCGATGACCAGGAGCAGCACGAAGCCGGCGAAGCCGACGCCGAGGACTCCGAGTGCCTTCTTCCAGGTCCAGTGCCGCCACCAGCGGCCGTATAGCAGCCACCGCTTGAAGCGCTGCCCGCGGCTGAGCGGCTCGCCGTTGTAATCAGTACGCCCGCCACGGCCATCCCCGCCGCCGCGACCGCCGCCGCCCCGGCCCGTTCCGCGGCCGCCGGCGCCGATCGTTCTGGTCCGCAGGGAGCCGGTGCGCTGCCCGTCCTCGGATCCCCAGCCGTCGCCGCGGCCGGTGCCATCGCCGATCGCGGTGCGGCTGCGAAGTCCGGTCCCGCCGAGCATCGCGGCCCGGTCGCGCAGGGAGGTGCGGCCGGTCTCGTCAGCGCCGGGCCCGCCGGAGCGGCGGGAGCCGCGGTAGGTGCTGCGGGCAGAGTCGAGCCAGCCCTGGGTCCGCCCGGCGGCGCGCTCGCGAAGGCTCGAGTTGCCTTCGCCCCGGCGCTGGTCAGAACCGCCCCAGAAGTCCTCGTCGACCTCGGCCTCGTTGCGCGCTGACCGGCCGCGCCCCTGGGCACCGGACCCTAGCCGGCTGCGCAGGCCGTCAGCGGTCTGGCTGAATCGCCCGTTCCGCGGGTCACCTGGTGCCTCATAACCGTCCCGGCGGCGCTCGCCTGCGCCGCCATATCCCGCCGGTCCGCGAGACCCGTTGCCGACGCGCGAGCCATTGCTGCCATTCGCGCCGTTGCTGCCATTCGCGCCGCGCGTGCCGTTGTAGCCACGGGTGCCGTTAGCCGGACGAGACCCGTTCGCATCGCGCGAGCCATTGCGAGAACTCCCGTCGGCCCGGCCCGACCAGCCATCGCTCGCGGAGCGGTCGTTCCTGGCGACGTCTCGGTCCGCGGCCGCGTGCCTGCTTGCCCGCGGTGAGCCAGATCCGGAGCCGTTCCGATGGCTGCCCTGGCGCTCTGCACCCTGCCAGGACCCGGCGCGGTCATCCCACGGAGCCTGGTCCTGCGGCAGACCGTCCTGCCTGCTGCGCCACCCGGAGCCGGCATCGTCTTGCTGCTCATGCCAGTACGGCCCGGGCCAGTCTGGGTTACTCACGCGTTACGCGTCCTCGCTGGTCGGGGAAACGGCTATGGCCGGCTGTCGCCCGCCGGCAACCCACGTTACCTGGCGGGACCTACTATCCCGGCATTTAGTGCTTCATAAACGTCTTGCCCGCAACTGCAAGCAGACGCCAGCAACCGCAGTCGGCCTGCTGGCCGGTGTACTACTCGCCGACCTGGCTCCTTACTCGCTGGCCCTGGCCCGCCGACTACGTCGGGGAGCCGGCTCGCCATGGCCGAGTACGTACGACGATGCGAGGTGATTCCAGGCACAACTCTGACAGACCTCGACCACGTAGACCTGGAACTCTGCATATTCAGCAGCCATTTCGTCCAGTTCCGGCCCGCGCTTGACGCGGCCCTCATACCGGCCGAGCTCGTCTCCGTAGACGTACGTGACGTGAGTGAGCTTGGTCTTCCGGCAGATCGGACACGTTACGTCCGTGCCCTCGCCGTGGAACTTCGCCGCCCGGAGGAGGTATGGATGGGCATCGCAGACGTCGGTCACGGTGGTGCGGCCGGACAGCACTGAGGCGAGCGTCGCCCTGCGGGCTAGCCCGTAGTCGACCACCGATCGCCTCATGCCCGACAGGTTACGACGGAACTGGCCGGGACAGGAGACCTGACTGGCCATCGGCTCGCCCTCGGCCACTGTGACCGGGATCTCGCGCAGCGGCACCTACGAGAGATTTGCTTCGCAAGAACCCAGCACGTATCGTTCGGATGTATCAACTCGATACATCAGGACGACATGCCTCAGTGATACATAGCTATTAGTCCAGGATAGTAACTCAGTGCGGAATGGGAGGTGCGGGCGGGTATGAGCAGCCAGCGGTCCGGCGTGCTTGAACTCGCCGTACTGGGCATTCTCCACGAGACGCCGATGCATGGATACGAGCTGCGCAAGCGGCTCAACTCACTGCTCGGCGCGTTCCGCGCCTTCGGTTACGGCTCCCTCTACCCAGCGCTGAAAGACATGCTGGCCAAGGGCCTCATCGTCGAGGAAGCCGACAGCCCGGCCAGGCCGACCAGGCCGACGGACCGGCCGCGGCGTTCGAAGATCGTCTACCGGCTGACCGCGGACGGCAAGGAGCGCCTGCAGGACCTGCTCGCCCAGTCGGGTCCCGCCTCCTGGGAGGACGACGGCTTCGGCGTTCATTTCGCCTTCTTCGGTCTGACTCAGGCCGATATCAGGCTGCGAATCCTCGAGGGCCGCCGCAGTCGGCTCGAGGAGCGACTTGAAGGCTTTCGGGCGGCAGCGACGCGGACCCGGGAGCGGGTTGACAGCTACACCCTGGAACTCCAGCGGCACGGGCTCGAATCGGTCGAGCGAGAAGTCCGCTGGCTCAACGAGCTGATCGCCTCCGAGCGGCAGTCGGGCCACGAGCCCGGCGGTCCCGCCGGAGAAAACTAACAAGGCCGCTGGGCTGGCCAGCCGGGCTGAAACCGGCTGCCCAGCCGCGGCACAAGATAAGGAGCAATCCTCATGGGTTCGGTACGGGTAGCCATCGTGGGCGTCGGGAACTGCGCCAGTTCCCTCGTCCAGGGGGTTGAGTACTACAAGGACGCTGACCCGGAAATCCGAGTGCCGGGCCTCATGCATGTCCAGTTCGGCCCGTATCACGTCCGCGACATCGAGTTCGTCGCCGCGTTCGACGTCGATGCGAAGAAGGTTGGCCGGGACATCGCCGAGGCCATCGTGGCCAGCGAGAACAACACGATCAAGATCTGCGACGTGCCGCCAAGCAGCGTGACCGTGCAGCGCGGCCCGACCATGGACGGGCTCGGTGAGTACTACCAGGAGATCATCACCGAGTCGGACGATGAGCCCGTCGACGTCGTGCAGACCCTGCGGGACGCGCGGGCCGACGTGCTCGTCTCCTACCTGCCGGTGGGCTCGGAGCAGGCGGATCGCTTCTACGCTCAGTGCGCGATCGACGCGGGCGTCGCATTCGTCAACGCCCTGCCGGTCTTCATTGCCTCCGACCCGGAGTGGGCGGCCAAGTTCACCGCGGCGGGCGTTCCGATCGTCGGCGACGACATCAAGTCCCAGGTCGGCGCCACGATTACGCACCGCGTGATGGCGAAGCTGTTCGAGGACCGCGGCGTCGAGCTGCTCCGCACCTACCAGCTCAACTTCGGCGGGAACATGGACTTCATGAACATGCTGGAGCGCAAGCGCCTGCAGTCCAAGAAGATCTCCAAGACCCAGTCGGTGACCTCCCAGATCCCGCACGAGATGGCGAAGGCCGACGTGCACATCGGCCCGTCTGACCACGTGCCGTGGCTCGACGACCGCAAGTGGGCCTACGTCCGGCTGGAAGGCCGCTCGTTCGGTGACACACCGCTGAACCTGGAGTACAAGCTCGAGGTCTGGGACTCGCCCAACTCGGCCGGCGTCATCATCGACGCGGTCCGTGCCGCCAAGATCGCGAAGGACCGTGGCATCGGCGGCCCGATCCTGTCGGCATCCTCGTACTTCATGAAGTCGCCGCCGGAGCAGTACAGCGACGACGTCGCCCGCGAGGCGGTCGACAAGTTCATCCGCGGCGAGGTTGACCGCTAGCCCGCTCGCCTGCAGATCGTCACGGGCAGCCAGGGATTCCCTGGCTGCCCGTCTGCTTTTCTCGGACCGCCCGCTCGCTGCAGGGCTACTACCTGTATCCGCATGGACATACCGCCCTTTAGGTCGAAAGTTTGCGGGCCTTCACCCAAGGCGGGCTGACCGGCCGGGGCGCGCGAGGCCAGTGAGCACGGCGGCTAGCGGGCTGAGCCTGATATAGCCCGCCGCGGGCGGCGCGCCATAGGCTTGGCCCCGTGTCCCGGCAGGAGCAGCAACCGGTCGCGGCGAGCAGCGCTGAGCAGCCCGCCCCCGCGCCCCGGCGCGCGTCGTTCTGGGCCGACCTGCGGGTGGTCTGGGCCGAGCACGACTTCCGGCGCCTGCTGTCCACCAGGCTCGTCTCCCAGACCGGCGACGGGATCTTCACCGCCGGCCTCGGCACGTATGTCTTCTTCAACGCGTCGACGTTCCCGAACCCGGCCAAGGGCGCAGCCGCGTTCGCGGTGCTGTACGGGCCGTACTCACTGATCGGCCCGTTCGCGGGCGTCTTCATCGACCGCTGGTCGCGGCGGCAGATCCTGACCTACTCGGCGCTGCTTCGGTCCGCGTTCGTCGTGATCACGGCGGCGCTCATGGCGTCGGGGAATCTGGGGCTGCCGCTGTACATCGCGGTGCTGCTAGTCCTTGGCGTCAACCGGTTCTTCCTCTCCGCGCTGTCGGCCGCCCTTCCGCACGTGGTGGCCGGGGACAAGCTCGTGATGGGCAACTCCGTGTCCCCGACCGCCGGCGGAACGCTCGCCGCTGTCGGCGGACTCGTGGGACTCGGCGTGAATGCCGCGACCGGCGACACCGAGGCCGGCGCGGCCATCACGCTGCTGGTCGCGGGCGCGTGCTATGTGGCCGCCAGCCTGGTGGCGAGAACCATGCCGAAGGACCTCCTCGGCCCGGCGCGTAAGCCCGGCCAGGCCGCCACGGCGAGCCTGCTGACCGAGCTCCGGGTGGTCGCGATCGGGCTGGCGAACGGCATCCGCTACGTCTTCGGCCGCCGCGGCCCGGCCGCCGCGCTCGGAGCGATCGGCGGCAACCGGTTCTTCTACGGAATCTTGTTCCTCATGTCGATCTTGCTGTACCGGAACTTCTTCTACCACGGGGCAAAGGCGAGCACCGCGGAGGCGCACTTCGGCTACCTCGTCGGAGCCACGGCCATCGGCTACTTCTGCGCCGCCCTGCTCACACCGGGCGTCACCAGGCGGCTAAGCAAGCCTGCCGTCATCGCCATCGCGCTGCTGGTCAGCGGGGTGCTGATCGGATTCGTCGGGGAGACCTTCAGTCAGGTCCCCTATATCGTGATGGGCTTCTTCCTCGGCCTGGCCGGGCAGGCGACCGCGATCTGCGCGACCACGATCCTGCAGGAGGAGCTGCCCGACGAATTCCGGGGCCGGGCTTTCTCGTATTACGACATGATGTTCAACATCACGTTCGCGGCGGGGGCGCTGATCTGCCTTCCGTTCATGCCGGCAAACGGGAAGTCGGCGGGGCTCATGGCCTTCGTCGGGATCGGGTATGTCGTCGTGGCCGCGGGATACTGGGCGGCCAGCCGTCACTCCGCCGGGCCGGGCGCTCCTGGCGGCTCGATGCCTGCCGACGCGGCCCAGGCCAGCAGCTCCTGAACCGCGCGCTCGCGGCTTAGCGGCCCGTGCTCCATCCGCAGTGCGAGCAGGTGCCGCGAGGCCTGCCCGACCAGCGGGCCCGGCTTGAGCCCGAGGATTTCCATGATCTCGACGCCGTTGAGGTCGGCCCGGATCCGCTCCAGCTCCTCGCGGGCGGCCAGATCGGCGATCCGGTCCTCGAGGTCGTCGTAGGCCCGCTCCAGCCGCAGGGCCTTGGCCTTGTTTCTGGTCGTGCAGTCAGCTCTCGTCAGCGCGTGCAGTCGTGTGAGCAGCGGCCCGGCGTCCGTCACGTACCGGCGGACCGCCGAGTCGGTCCACTCGCCCTCGCCGTAGCCGTGGAACCTCAGGTGCAGCTCGATCAGCCGGGATACGTCGGCGATGATCTCCTTGCTGTAGCGCAGCTCCGCCAGGCGCTTCCTGGCCATCTTGGCGCCCACGAGCTCGTGGTGATGGAAGGCGACGCGCCCGCCAGGCAGCTTGGTCCGGGTGCGCGGCTTGCCGATGTCGTGCAGCAGCGCCGCCAGCCTGAGCACGAGATCCTGCTCCAGCCCGTAGCGTGGCTCGAGCCCGATTGCCTGATCCAGCACTGTCAGCGAGTGCTGATAGACGTCCTTGTGCCGGTGGTGCTCGTCTGACTCGAGCCGTAGCTGCGGCACCTCCGGCAGGATCTGATCGGCCACGCCGGTGTCCACCAGCAGCTCTATGCCTGCCGCCGGGCCGCGGGCGAGCGGCGACAGCATCAGCTTGCTGAGCTCTCCGGCGATGCGCTCGGCCGACACCTTAGGGGGGGCGAGCAGCCCGGCCATGCTGGCCATCGCCTCGCGAACGTCAGGATCGACCGTGAAGCCGAGCTGCGCGGTAAACCTGGCCGCCCGCAGGATGCGCAGCGGGTCGTCGGTGAACGAGGCCTGCGGGGTGCTCGGCGTCCGCAGCGCCTTGCGCCGCAGGTCGGCCAGCCCGCCGAACGGATCAATCAGCTGGTGGCCGGGCAGCCGGGAAGCCATCGCATTGACCGTGAAGTCGCGCCGGGCCAGGTCATCTTCCAGCGACTTGCCGTACTGGACGATCGGCTTGCGCGAGGAGCGATCGTAACGGTCGCTGCGGTAGGTGGTGATCTCGAAGATCGTGCTGCCCTTGCGCAGTCCGATGGTGCCGAACTCGATGCCCAGCGTCCACGTCTGATCGGCCCAGTCGGCCACGAGTTCCAGCACCCGCTCGGGGGGCGCGTCGGTGGTGAGGTCCAGGTCGCCCGGCGGCCGGCCGAGGAAGACGTCCCGCACCGGCCCGCCCACCAGCGCCAGCTCCTGCCCCGCCGCCGTGAAGATAGTGCCGAGCTCGTTGGCAAGAGGGGACACGGCAGCCAGCAGCGCCGCCGCCGCCTGCAGCTGGCGCTGACTTAGTGATTCGGGTTCTGACACGGGCATCGAGGCTAGGTCCTGCACGTAACCTGAAGGAAGCCGGGGGATCTCCCGCAGGATACTGTGCCTGCTCCCAGGCCCGGCCCGCCGCGGTGCCCCGGCACTCAGCTGGCGGCAATAACATTTTCGGCATGCAGTGCCCGCCTGGTCCTCGTCCGCAGGCAGGCTGGCGACCTGCCCGGAGGCGTTCGGCCGGGCAGGACGGGCGGCGGCCGAACGGACACCGGGCCAGACCACAGGGATCGGCAGGTGAGTCGGGGTTGAGACGGGCGGCGCGCGCCCTCGCGACCGGGCTGCTAGTGGCCGCGGCGGCGATCCCGGCACTGCTACTTGCCGGCCCGCCTCCCGCCAGCGCCAGCACGGCCCAGCCCGCCAGCACGGCCCAGCCCGCCAGCACCGACGCGGCCAGCCAGTCACAGGCCAGCATCGCCATTGACGGCATGAATCCGCGCTGGGCGACGCCCGGCAGCACGGTGACCGTGACCGGCAAGGTGCACAACGCCTCTCAGGCGACCATGCACGGGGTGGCGGTGCGGCTTGAGGCCTCGGGCCAGGCGGTGAGCACGCTGTCGGCGACCTGCTCCGCTACTGGTGCCTGCGCCAGCATCACCCCGGTGGCCCGCGCGTCCTCCGGGGCGGCGAGCACCCTCAAGCCGGGCCAGTCCAGCAACTTCTCCATCTCGTTCAAGGTCAAGCAGGTCGGCATGACCGCCTTCGGCGACTACCCGCTGACCGCGGTGCTGCAGCTTGATGGCGTGCCAATCGGCGCCGCCAGCACCTTCCTCCCCTACATCCCGGCGGCCCACGGCTCGAAGGGCCGGCTCAGGCCCGTCGATGTCTCCTGGATCTGGCCGCTCATCGACGTGCCCTTCACGGCCACGCCGGGCACCGCGGTCTGCTCGACCGCCCAGGCCAGGACCCTGGCCGCCAGCCTGAGCCCCGGCGGCCGGCTGAATGGCCTGCTCGCGGCCGGCCAGAGTCTGTCGCGGCAGGTCCAGCTCACCTGGGCCATCGACCCGGCGCTGCTGCGCAACGTCGAAACTCTCACCACGTGCCCGGAAGGCCCTAAGGTCGCCAGGCCCGCGCTGACCTGGCTCGCCCAGCTGAAGGCCGCGACTATGCACGAGCCCGTCGTCGTCACGCCCTACGCCGATGTGGAGCTTGGCCTCATCGGACGCGGCCACGACCAGGACGTAGCCGAGGCCTTCAGCCTCGGCCGGCAGCTCGCGGGGAGGGTACTAGGGCGCGACCTGAACCCGGTCGCCTCCTCTCCGATCAGCGGCCTGGCCTGGCCGTCGGATGGCGCGGTGACCTACGGCGTGCTTGGGAGCCTGGCCGCCGACGACGACATCCGGTCAGTGCTGCTGGACAGCGCCAAGGTGCCGCGCGTCCCGCATACGGCCTCGATGATGCCCGACGGCGTCGGCGGCTCGGCGCTCGTGCTGCGGTACTCCGGCGAGCTCTCCCAGATCCTGAGTTCGGCCACGAGCGGGGCCGGATCGCCGTTCGCGACCGCGCAGCAGTTCACGGCCCAGACCGTTCTGCTGGAGCAGCGCTATCCGAGCGACGCGATCATCGTCGCCCCGCCGCAGCGCTGGCGCCCGGCGGCCGGCGTAGCCCAGGCCGTCCTCAGCGAGACCTCGAAGGCGCCGTGGCTGCGCTCCGCGGCTCTGTCGAGCCTCACGAGCCGGGGCGTGTCGAGCGGTTCGGAGCTGCCGACCAGCATCAGCGTCGGGTTCAAGGCATCGGTGCTGCGCGAGATGCACGTCATCGACCAGAACATCTCGCAGCTCGCGAGCGTCCAGGCCAGGGCAGACCCGGTCAGCAACGGCGCGGTCGCCCTCGCCGCCCTGGAGTCGTCGGCGTGGCGCGGCGTGCCCAGGAAGGCTCAGCTAGCCAGGCTCGACGACCTCAATGCGTACGTGACCAGGCAGCTACACGGCGTGGTTGTGCTGGCCACGAGCCGCGACACCCTGGGCGGCCTCAAGGGCAACGTGCCGGTCTCGATCGATAACAAGCTGGGCTTCGAGGTCAAGGTGCAGCTGAAAGCCCGCTTCACGCAGCCTCCCGGCGGCGGTATGCGGATGTCCCTGGACGAGAAGGGCTCGGTCATCGTCCCGGCACACAAGGTCGTGACGATCAGGCTGCGGGTCCAGGCCGCGCAGGAGGGCTCAAGCATCGTCAGGATCCAGCTGGAGACCCCGACTGGCCAGCCGCTGCCCAGCCAGATCAAGCTCACCGTGGAGCCGACGCAGTTCGGCACACTCGCGATGATCATCCTTGCCGCCGCGCTCGCGGTGTTCGTGATCGCCTCCGCTACCCGTGCGCTCCGCCGCCGCCAGCTGGCCGCGGATGAAACAGGCCTTGCCGGGCAGCCTGACCTGGATGAGGCTGAGAGCGGCGAGGAGGCACCGGGACCGGATAGCGTCGTTCCCGAGCACAGTGAGCTAGGAACAGCCGGTACGTCCGGGCTGTGATGAAGGAGCTGGATTGACCACCCCGGAGGGCGGCCGCGGACGCGGATCGGGCCGGAGCGACCGGCAGCGGCCCGACTCTCGCCTGCACGACGACGCCCTCTTCGAGGACACCGGCTGGCATCCCGACCTCTCCGAGTACGACCCGGACGCGGAGTTCGGCGGCGCCCACGACGGGAACGGGGCGGTGCCGGGCCCATCTGGGTACGGCCCGCAGCCCGACCGGGGCCGACGGGCCGACGAGCCGCCAGCGGGCCGCCATGGCCGCCACGCGAGGCACCAGGAAGACCGGCAGCAGACGGCGGCCTATCCGGACAACCGCAACGGGCGCGGCTACCAGGGCCCGCGTGACTACGCCGACCCGCGCGACCGCGAGGACCCCCGCGGCTACCAGGACCCGCACGATTACCAGGAAGGACGCGGCTACCGGGATCCGCGGGGCTTCCGGGATCCGCGCGCTTACCGGGATCCGGCCGGCTTCGCGGACCCGCCCGGCGCCCCCAGCCGGGCCGGCTCGCCTGACCGGCCCGACTCCGGCAGGCCGTACGACCCTCGCGACCTCGCCGATCCCCGCGACCCCGGCCAGCCACGCCGCCCGCGCGACCCCGGCGTGCCACGCGCACC